>JGI24509J20081_1000229_pt1 | contig 43559 bp, 40 predicted proteins | sample LinPmetageLP29_FD_20081 | JGI IMG/M metagenome (IMG submission 20081) | reverse complement strand
TTTTTTTTTTACCACACATAATGTTTTCTTCCAAACCCCACTATGTCTAACCCTCCAAAGCTCTATGCGGTCCGCTCCGACTGCTTATCGGCGGCCCGTGATATGAGCCCAACGTGAATTTAAATGACGGGGCTTAGGCAGCTGCAAGATTCGCACCGTCAGCAGTGCCGATCAGCAGCGTGCAAGGTTCATCCTGGGTGGTACTGGCTCATGATGCCTGTCCCTTATCACACATTGCGGGATCAATCTCCGTCTCGGCCACCCCCGCGCTTACCTAATTCTTCGCTGTGGGCGCTTCCACACTTTATCAAGTCCTCACACCGCTGGTTGCGCCCTGACTCGTACTTCTTCTTTCTCTCCGACATTGCGCATGGAATTGCAGCGCAATATCCCGGTTTTGCTTTTTCCAGTTATCCTTTCCGATCTTCTGACGACTGCATTCCTGAACATGGACCCGGTGTTTCTTTTTTTTGCTTCTCCATTTGCCGTGTTCTAGCGTGTTCTTCAGATACCCACAATACCCCAGTCATGTACCCCTCCTATTCATTTTCGTTCCGCTCTCGCTCCCTTTATTTTCTTCGCGGTCCGCGCACAGCGCTATATCTCTTTTCTTGGAAAGAGGGAAAGCGCCGCACACCTCGGTCACATCGAGTGTCGGTGTGTGATTGTGACCTGGCCACCGACTGTTGGGCATAGCCCATCAGTACTTTTGATCTTAGGTAGCCTAGCTTGAAACAAGCCGTCTATTCCTAGATACTTCCCTTTGTAGAACAGTCCTCTTGTCTCACAAACATAGTAAGTAAATATAAATCCACACAACACGTGTCTGCCACCACGCCCATTTCAGCCATGTCCGCCTCACATATCGGCTTCTATTGTGGATGGTCGCCTCGGGTCCCGGGACTATGGCTCGCGTTCGCCCTAAGCATGGCATGTAACGGTGAGATTACCAGGGTGGACTGCTACACCGGGACAACTTTCTCCGTTGAACCGTTATCGGAATGGTAAGCCCGGGGAATAACCTGAGGATGACTCGAATCATCGGTTCTCACGTTGGACGTTCCATTGCATCGCATTCATATCCTGATCCCGATGCTGCGTTGACTTCGCCACTGCAGCGGTAAATAGGTACCTATGTACATGATCGGTTTCTGGGGGTACTCATGTACCTGGGTATATGCGAAGCACGACATTCAGATGCAGGGATCAGAAGCCAACCTTGGCATTAAGGTATAAGTGTTATTCGAAGAGGAGCCGTCGGAGTTTCTTAAATATCAAGAATGGGCCATCGTCCCGCTCATGTTCTTGAGCGAATGTAATCTATTTGCCGATGCTGCGGTACATATTCGATTCTGTTTCAGAGTATTTTGAAGAGAGAATGCTAGTTGAATCTCACCAGAGTCCCGTGGACACCTGGTCGAGGAAGAGATTTTGACGGCGGCTTGTCTTGGCCAGCACTTTGCCTATAGGACCTCTTACCGGCCCCTTATTTTCTTTACAGGGTTTCCTCGCTTCTTGGAGGTTGGGTCGTTCTATGGATGTGGGATCCGAAGGGACTCCCTACTAGCTGACCTTATGGTCCTCTGTTCAAGTCCGTACTAGTACTATAATACCTATACCCGATGCCGAAATAGGAAACGGACTTCTTTATTTCCCCCGTCCCCCGCGCGCCCCCCAAAAAGAGAAGAAAGTAAGAGAAAAAGATTACCGTATCGTTCACCTGGAGCATTTGATAACTTTCTGTCCCAACGCCTCATGAAGTCTATACCCAAGTGGCACCTGCTTAGACAAACTCAGCCCTAATATAATTTGGATAAAATGGTATTCTGACATGATATTATGGCTAACATAGTCTAAAGACCCTTTCCAAATAGTTCTTCTCCGAATTCCTTCAACAGCGGCTCCTTCCGCAATGCCTCTATCTTGGACTTTGCAGCAACCGTCTCTGTTACACCCATTGCACGACAAAGATCAATGAGCGCCCCATCCACCGGAGCTTCATAGATGAATAGACCAAGTGCAAATAAGAAACCGTGCAGAGCTTCAAGACTCTGCTCTTCCTGGCTAACAGCTTCCAGCAAAGAAGCAGCCAGCTCTACTTGATCTTCTTCTGAAAGCGGATCCGGCTTTCCGTCAAAGCGAACATTGTGATTGTAAGCAGCGAGGTTGTATGCAAAGGAAGATGCAACGACGCGGAGGTTGTTCTGCGAGTCTAATAGGGAATTGGTCGCGAGTCGAAGACAGATCTCTCGCAAGGGCGAAGAGGATGAAACGAGTTGGTGTGGGTAAAGCGGGGTGCTGAAGAGGTTGCAGGCAAGCTGGAGTGCGACAATGCGAAGGTTATAGGGACATGAGGAGAGATCTCCCTGTGAGAGTGGCGAGAGGAGTGTGAGGAGGGTGGTGTGGTTGGTCTCTTCGGCAAAGTAGCCGCTCACGCGTGGATCAAGGAAAAGTAGGCGAATGAGATCCACGACTGCAAAGTGACTGTCACTTGGGAGCGTGGGATAGGTTGATTGAAGAGTCGCAGCGAACGCGTGGAGGTCAGGTACTCTTGTATCCGCAGCAGGGGCATTGCCGTTACTTGCAGTGTGACGAAGCTTGACAAATTCGATGACTGGCGCGATGCTCTGAATCTCCTTGAAATCGGTTGGGAGCTTTTGCAGGAGTTTATCAAGCGGCGGGACTTTCTTATACATGACGAAATTGGAGATAGGCCGTTGCAAGCTGGGCAGTCGAAGGTTCTGGTGAGGATGAGGTGGGTGAGCCATCTCGAGGAGCATGCGCACATTGCCCTTCAGTTGAGCTGGGTTCGCACCACTCCATTGGTCGAGTTTTTGTCCTTTGACGAAGGTCATGAAAGTTGGCGTCGCGCGTATACTGTACTTCATGCCCACGTCGCGAGCAAAGCCAATATCAACCTTGATGAGTCTTCCTCTGCCACCAACTTCCTGTGCAAGCTCGTCGTATATCGGATAGACAGCTTTGCAAGGTGGGCACGTGGATGACGTGAAGAAGATGACGGCGCAAGAGTCTGATGCCGCAGCCAACTCGCTTTGAAGCTGACTGAGGTTGCTTACATTGCGTACCGTGTGTGGCACCGGATGAGACGCAGCTGAGACCTGAGGCATTTGAAGGGGAGGGACGGGCCTTGAAGGTGATGGCTGAACATTTGGACCCAGAGCGGGTCCCGTACTAGTGCCTTGTGTGACACCCTTTAGAGCCATTTCTATTTGAGGCTTTATCATCTGTCCGAATGGAGTGTCCAAGAATTGGCGAGGAAGATTCCGGATATGATCAGGGATACTCTTGCCGACCAAAAACATGGCAAGATCCTGGGTGAAGTTGTTGCAATTATGTAGAAAGAGATCGTAAGACTGCAACGTGTTAGTATTGAATGTTTGGAGATTCAGCAGATTTAACCTTTCTCATATAGACGAACCTCTGGGGTATAAATATCAGCCAAAGAGCCCAGCCATTCTTCAATCACCTCGGTTGGCAGCTCTGTCGTTCCCAACTTAAGTCTCTCCATCGGCTGTCCATGATGGGTGGTGCCAGGCGCAGCGGTCTGAATGCCTTGACCATAATAATACTCGACGCCGTTCATGACAATCGAAGTATGATAGATGGCATCAATCTGCGTGCCTGTCAATTGCATAGAGAACTGCTCAAGTTAATAAAACAGAACATCATTTGTCGATGTGCCGGCTTGTACGTACCTGGCGAGCAAGACCCTGCATAAACCAATCAGTTAGGTGTACTACATACACGGATCAGGAGATATCGCACCTTTGACAGGTCATAGACGTAGAGTTCGACGTCCATGATGGATGTACTTGCAAATGAGAGCCCTTGTCCAGAGTAGAGTTGTAGAGCTGATAAATGATAAAGCGCTGGGGCAGGCAGCGATCGGATCACGTCAGCGCCCGCCGATCCACTGCCTTCGACCGTTTTCTACTTCGCTTCAAGCTCAATTTACTCTTATCATATGTAAACTGGACAAGCAAGGTAGAGAGGTTGACGTGGTATGCATCCTATATAGACATATAGACAGGTTTCTTATGCTTTGATTGTGAGCTATTGGTATGTCTTTATGGTTCCCATATTATACCCATTTTTCAATCCCACCTCAGTAGGCTTGTCTAGTGCAAAATACAAGCAAACAATAGGTTCTCTTGTCATATAATTCAGACTTGGTGTAGGGGCAATTACCTAGTTAACTAGGTATTGTAAATCACAAATTGACCATTGTTCACAAAGAACAAAAAGCGCCCCCAGAAGTCATTGATATCCTACCATTACAACCAATCATTGTCCCGCATCACCTCCCCACCTCAGCATCATGGCTCTCCAGATCTCTTGATCACTTGATCTCTCATCAACGACACACCTCCTGGCCTCCAGCGCAAGCTGCGACCCCTTCCAGCCAGGAACATGGTAAGCCAGCCATATCATTTACACTGCGAAACCCACCCGCTAAGCAACACGAACACAGCCTCCCAAAAGGCGCGGACCCCCCGCCAGCTCCTCTGCAGGCCCCAAGCGCGCGCGCCAGTCCAAGCTCGCCAAAGAAAACGACATCACCGCTGAACAAGAAAACGAAATCAAAGAGGTATTCCACCTCTTCGCCAATGCGCACGAAGACTTCCCCGCCGAGAAAGAGGGTGTCATTCCACGCGAAGACGTGCGCAAGGCTATGGTGTATGTCTACTCCGTACACTTCATTCTCCACTATCCCTCTAGCATGCCTTGATACACTATCTTACCACATCACTGATATCATCCTCAACAGAGCCCTAGGCCTCCCACCTACAGACTCAACTGAACTTGCCGATATCCTCACCGCGCTCGATCCCACCCTAACAGGCCAAGTCCCCTACAGCCCCTTTGTCACGGTATGCGCTGCGAAACTGCGCTCCCGCGACGACGATGCCATGGTCGCAGAGGTCGATGATGCCTACCGGCTCTTCACGCGCGGGGGGAGTGGACCTATCTCGCTGGGCCATTTGCGGCGCATTGCGCGCGACTTGAAGGAGGACTCGGTGGGCGATGATCTGCTCAAGGATATGATTATTGAAGCTAATGGCGGCGCGGGACTGAGTGCTGGTGTTACGCTGGAGCAGTTCCATGATGTTATGTCCCGGGCGGGTGTTTTTTAGACGAGGTCTTGTTGTACAGTACACTGGAAGACTGGTTCTTTTCTTTTCGGGCTGAGATATTGGATTGGGCGTTATTTGTGACTGGGCGTTGGTATTGCATAGCGCTGAGAATTTATGAATGTTCTGATACGATAGTACTGTGTTCTCTACATGGAATGTCTCATGAGAACATCTACGCAGTTAATGTCACGATGGAACCATGACCCGTTTAGACCTTGTTTGATTGTAGATACATCCTTGCATCCCATTGCAAGTCGAAGAATTAAGACCCGTACCGAAAAAAACCGCGAAGACACTCGTGAAGAAAAGACAATAAAGAAAAGAGTGGAGGAAAAGCAGAAGACATGGCCCGCGCATCGACTATCAAAATCCTCCGAAGAAAACCCGCATCAATATGTCACTCCAGGCAGCGACGGGGAGATGCTAAGCAATGACCGTAGAGAAAAACCGTTTACTGATGACAAGTTAGCAAGCAGCTTCAAAGATATCTCAAGTCATGATCAACGTACAGAGATCTCGGCCATGCCCAGGTCCTCGCCACCGTTGGTAGCCTGAGGAGCAGTACCGTTGGTAGGGGCATTGCCCTCAGCGGGAGCGTTCTCGTTGGAAAAGTAGTCAACCATCTCGGCGTCGAGCTCCTCGACGGTCTTGGGCTTGCCGCGGGGGTTGCGGCCCCCGCGGGTGCGGCCGCTGGCAGCGCGACCACCGGCGTTCTTGTCGTTAGCGTTGCTTTTACCCTTGGCCTTGGTAGCCTTGGCGGTGGCAGGCTTGGGCTGAGATTTCTGAGCAATGCGCTCGGTAAGAGGCTTGGGGGCAGGAACGGCGGGGGCGTGGGAGGCATCGTAGACGACCTCAATCTTTGTCGATCGTCAGGGAGGAAGCACGTAATAGTAAGCTAACAGAGACGACTAACCTTCATAGGACGACCATCAACCAGGAGCCCATTAAGCTCCCTGGCGGCCTTGATAGCGGTATCGGCCTTGGAGAAGATGATCGAGGCAATGCCACGGCTGGTGCCGTTCTGGTTGTAGGTGAGCATCACCTTCTTGACGGGACCTGCAGACTTCATGAAGTATTCCTAAAGCGGAAAGACGATCAGCATTCTCGTCTGAAAGGTTGAGCTGAAACAATGGTGACCGAGTAGCGAAGGGAAACGACGGCGACAGCGCAATATAGGCGGGAGGAAATCCGGAGGGAAAAGAGCATCAGTGAGCACACAGCGGCGACCGGTAGACCGGTTCTGTATATATCACAAGTCCAAAATTTCCCACGCGAGACTATCTGCTCCGGTCACACCTTGCGTCCCCAGGAACCCCCTCAAAACTTTCCGACAAAGATCCATGCCAATATTCATAGTGTCCTTCCATCCACGAATCCATCAATTGAGTGCGCAAGTCCTCGAACGACGGGTCCATGCTCCTAAGAAGCATTCGTCAATGCACCCGCACCACTTGCATTTTAGAAAGCCAGGAGCCCCGTCTTGTGTCCTGATGTGCGCCCTCGAGGTGATAAATCTTGTAGCATGATAAGACACCGTCCAAGTTGTCCTCGGAGTCACTGTAACGGGAATCACCCCATGGAGCAGTGAGAACACCGGGCGAGATGCTTGAAAACAGCGTCATCGCATGTATATATAGAGTAGCGTCGCCCTCAAAGGTCTTTGCTGGTGCTCTGATGCGCTCGCTAATGCCCTCTTAAAGCTCAACGAAAGAGTAGAATTTCGAAACATGGTCAAGATGGGGACTGTTCATCTCCGATCCTTAGCACATTACTCAGATTGACAATGCGGGCGGATCGCTTCCAACTGGGCATCATCGCGGGCAGTAGTCATCTTTTCATAGTACCAAGACAGAGCTCAATTTCCCGCTTCGCAATATGCCAACCAGCTCAAAAGACCGCAGAAGCATGTGGAAAGAGCGTGCTGTCTGTGCCAAATATCGGGCGACAACCACGAGCAGTGGAGAAGCAGGAAGGTATAACTCGGAGCGCGCGTCGCAGTCGTCTACACCTCGTGGGGTTCGAAAACAAAGATGGCGATCAAGCCAAGAGGCCTCTCGATCAACATACCTTGATATTGGCCTCGGACACATCGGCAGGCTGAAGAAGTTAGTAAAAAAGTCAATCCGAGAAAGGTCGGACAATGGAAAAAACATACCAGTCCGCTCACGATGATCTTGCTAGAAGCAGCAGGGGCAGCCTGGGGGGCGGGGTGAGCTGCCTTGGGGGCAGCCTTGGCGGCCTTTGACTTCTTCACACCTCCAACAGAGGGCTTGGCCACGCGACGGTTGTTGCTGCGACGGCGACTCTGACGACGGGTACCGACGAGGTCATCGAGAGACTTGTCCAGGTTGGCAGACATTCTGATGAGTTGATGGATGACGGGTTGGCAAAGCTGGTTGTTTGCGATCGCAAGAGAAGTCACAGGACAAACGCGTTACTGGTCGTAGAGTCACTGGAGAGCGATGGCGCCCAGAAACTGTCGTTTAAAGAGTAAGTGGGTGCTCGAGAATGGTCGAGCGAGGCTTTCAGGAAAGGATGATGGAAAGCCAGATAGTGGAAGATGGGGAGCAGAATGACTGATGGAAGAGAACGGCCCTTCAGGAGGGAGAGGCGCAGCCCCGTCCGTCAGCAGCACTAGACCTGATTCGGTCGGGTACGTGTTTGCTTTGTTTGCACTGTCAATAGCCTCCCTGTATTGTTCTACTTCTATTGATTTGCGCTGTCTGTCTGATTTGGTGTAGGCCGACAATAGACATCAATCGGCCTGATTGTATATTTCAAAAGTAATATGGCAAAGGGCGACTATAAGCCGTGGAAGTCATACTTTAACCCATCAGCCGCAGACGGCGATGCCTACCTTTTATGTCTCGATCTGCCCTTTGTACAAGTCACCCGAGCGCAAGAGAAAGCAGAGGACATGTTGATAGAGTAGAATAATCGGATCCATTCTATATAGGTCCAGCCTGTGGTCAAAGAATAAATATCATTGAATGATAAGCCGCCCAACTCCTTCCAAAATGAATAGAGACGTCCACATGAACAAAGACTCAGCCTGAGTGAATGAGAACATAGAAATCGCTTAAGAAACCGCAGAAAGTAAAATAGCATTAGCTCTTGAGAGCCTCCAGGCGACCTCGCATTTGCTCCAGAGTCGCCTCTTGGTCCTCGAACTCGGGCTCGTTTTCGACGGGTGTAGCTTCCACGGGCTCTGAGGCTGGCTTGACGGCCGCGGGCTGGGAAAGCTTTCCTGACAAGATCTCTTGCAGAATCTTGTCCACCTCCTCCTCTGCCTCATCATCCTCTCCCTCCAACAGCTCGTCATTAGGCATGGCATCATCGACGATTTCCTCGATGATGCCCGCCCTCACCAATTCCGTCGAGAGCTGGTGCATAGTCGATGACAGCTCCGGTAGTCGTACCAATGTATTCACGTCTTTCATGATCCCAGTAGACTTCTGAAGACTGCCTTGGATTTTGCGTACCGAGAACGCCTCATTGACCTGCATTCCCACGCTCTGCAACTGGGCACGGCTCGTCGTGAGTCGGGTGGATTGTTTCCGAATTCGCACCAGTTCTCGTGCAAATGTTTTGGTCTCGCTCATGGCCTGCTTGGCCTGAGACGGGTTGCGCTGTGCTCGTTTGGATGCAGCGACAATGTGCCCCCGGGTTTTGCTGTCGAGGGACTTGAGATGGGCGAGGTCGCGATCGAGTTGCCTGGTGTTTGCGCGGATGAGGGCATTACACTTTCTCATCTGGCGGCACGCATTAGTGGATTGAACGTAGCCTTACCAGATCAATGACGATGAGCGGTCACTTACCTGGGCTGCTGGGTCGGGCCCAAAGAAGACTGCCTTGAGGGATTCCATGACCAAAGAAGCCCTTCAGCTTGTATAAGGTGTGGTAGAAAAGGGTTTGCTGCAAGGCAGCGGGCTGATCGTTCTCAACTGTGAGTCGTAGATTCGGCGTTATGACCTGCGCGGGGTAATAATAGGAGTGCCCAGGTGCATTCTCTACGCAAATGGCAATGAAACAGTAGCTGATTTAAGATGAACTGGCTCCAAGAATGAAGCAGAGCCGTTCACAATAGTCTCGGACACTCGAATAACATCTTATCAATGTCGCGACGCCTGCGGTGACGAGGGGAGCCTGCTGAGTCAGCCGTCGTGACGTCCCCGGCGTTCAGGCACCAAGGCCTGAAAAGGACAAACAGAACAAACTCACGCTTCCAGTACCTTCTAGCATTCGCGCACTTGGATGCGCTTGATTGTGAGCTTCTCCTCTCCTGCGCTAAACACATCCTTCATCTCTCTTTGAAGACTCCCATTCCTCTCTCATCTCTTACTTATCGATTCAATTTTTCCTTCTACTCTATATCAAAAATGACCGATACCCACACCCCCGAAGGTAAGTTGTGGCAGCACGACTTCCCCGCTCTGTCTCAAAACACTCGAATCTGCACATTTTGCGGATAGCTGCTATGACGTTATCCCATTGTATACGGATTTAGTGCAGCAAGGCTTTCAATTCATTTCCACGTCTTTCAGAGATCCCAAGCTGACGTAAAATTATCGATTTTTCCAGTTACCTGGGCCCAGCGCTCCTCCGACTCTGAGCCCGAGCGCAACTACCTCTACGTTAATCTCAAGACTGCCGACGTCCCCAAGTCTGAAGCCGACCTTAAAATCACCCCCACCGAGGTCTCCTTCACCGGAAAATCTGGAAAGGGCGTAACATACAAGGTCTCGCTGCCCCTCTACGCGGAGATCGATCCCGAAAACAGCAAGGTGAACCACACCGACCGCGAGGTCGAGCTGGTTCTGCGGAAGAAGGAGCTGAAGTCGGAGTACTGGCCCCGTCTGCTAAAGGAGCCTAAGAAGTACCACTTCCTCAAGACCGACTTCGACAAGGTATGAATATCATCGACGCGATGCTGACCGGGTGGGACATTTTTGACTGACTGGATCCAGTGGGTCGATGAGGATGAGCAGGATGAGGCTGCTGAGGATGACTATGCCAACAACTTCGGCGGCATGGGCGGCGACGAGGGTGGCCTGGGCAACATTGACTTCTCCAAGCTCGGCGGCATGGGCGGTGCCGGTGGCATGCCCGACTTGAGTGCTCTTGCTGGTGGTGCTGGTGGCATGCCCGACCTGAGCGCGCTTGCCGGTGGTGCTGGCGGTGCTGGTGGTGCTGCCGGCGGTGCTGAGGAGGAGGACGACGTAAGTAGTTCCTGGAAATGATTGTCGAGGCGCAGACTAATATTTGCTTATAGGATGAGCTGCCCGAGCTCGAGGAGGAAACCCCGAAGTCCTCCAAGATCCAGGAGGTTTCTTAAATGAAACCTTCCGACCTCCCTATTCTACGGATTCTATGATGACCAGAAACGAAAATAAGAGTTAAGGTTTTAAGGTGGCCCGGGGATTTTGAATTGCTTGGGAATTCCCAATTATATGAAGCAATGCGCTAAGGCCGAAGACGTTCACTTTTGCACTTGGTTTTGCCTTTATATATGAGTAGATGATCTGAGAGAAACTCGCCAAATGAATGCAGTGGTAATAAACCAAGTAAGAATGACGACTATTGTAGTGGCAGCAGTAGAGGTATTCTGCGATCATTTACTTTTTACTTTATTCTTTTCCTTATAAGACAGGATAGTGTACAAGTGTAATGTCATAGCGAGTGCAGGGCTTGTCCACCGCAAATCCGCGTGTGCGGGAGTCTCCAGTGATGACGCAAAGGGTCGAGTCCCAGCTGGACACCGCAAAATACACAACTAACCTTCTGTGGAGCTGACAACATCTAATAAATTTGCAATAAACTCTTATTTTCCATTTATATCTTCACTTTTTCCCCTCGACCATCCTATTAAATACTTGGACTTGTACCTGCGTTGCAAAAGCCGTGAAATATAGTTGGAGGGCTCGCACCGTCATTGGTCAGTCAAAGATTGAGCCCGCCACACTTCACCCCTCGAATTTGTGGAGGCTTTCGACCGTCATTCTCAGTTCTCTTGAAACCTCTTTCGACCCTATACACTCCCCCCCAAACACCGGGACCTCTCTCGCTTCTCTGCATCAGCGTTTCTTTCTGTTTCACCAGCCTCTCGGCGAACGGGCGCATCTTTCTTTTTTTTCACCTTCCGCAACCCGTGGGCCCAAACCGCCACCATGCCTCCCAAGAAGGCTGAACAGCCGAAGAAGAAGACCAAGACGGTCGACGACAAGGTTCGCACTCCAGATATAGAACTATTCACTCCATTGGATGAGCTGCTAACATTTCCTCCCTAACCAGACCTTTGGTATGAAAAACGTACGTCAAAAAATCCGCACGCCCTCGCGCATCACGCGTCCTCCGCTTCTAGAACGCCAATAGCTAACCTCTATCAACAGAAAAAAGGTGGAGCAGCCAAAAGGCAGATCCAGCAGTTGAATGCGATGGCCGCATCCAACAAGGCCCCCGATGCCAAGAGGAAAGAAGCCGAGAAGCAGCAGCGCGAGGCTGAGAAGGCCGCCGCCGAGCAGGCCAAGCGTGAAGCCGCGGAGCTATTCAAGCCTGTTCAGGTGCAAAAGGTCCCCTTTGGCGTCGATCCCAAGACCGTTCTGTGTATCTTCCACAAGAAGGGTGGCTGCGAAAAGGGCAAAAGATGCAAGTTCAGTCACGACATGAACATTGAGCGCAAGGCGGCCAAAAAGGATCTCTACACTGATTCGCGTGAGGAGGACAAGGAGGATCAGAAGCAGGCCGACACCATGGACCAATGGGACGAGGAGAAGCTGCGCAGCGTCGTGATGAGCAAGCATGGTAACCCTCGTACAACCACCGACAAGGTCTGCAAGTACTTTATCGAGGCGGTGGAGAACCAGAAGTATGGCTGGTTCTGGATTTGCCCGAATGGAGGCGATAAGTGCATGTATAAGCACAGCTTGCCGCCAGGGTGCGTTGAAATTCTAGCTCACTCATTGTTTTACGTTCACTACGTGCTAACTCACAAGCAGATTCGTCCTCAAGACCAAGGAACAGAGGGCGGCTGAAAAGGCTATGATGGACAAGTCGCCCCTGAACACCTTGACTCTGGAAGACTGGCTGGAGTCGGAGCGGCATAAGCTAACCGGTAACCTGACACCGGTCACCCCCGAGACATTCGCTCAGTGGAAGAAGCAGCGTCTGGACAAGAAGGCTGCTGAGATCGAGGCACAGACGGCCAAGGATGCCACTGGTCGGTCTATGTTCGAGAGCGGAGACTGGAAGGACGAGGAGAGCAGTGAAGAGGAGTCCGACGACGAGGACGCTTGGAACTTGGACTCCTTGCGGAAGGAGACGGAGAGGATCCGCGAGGAGAAGGAGAAGGAGCGATTGGCAAAGGTTCATGGAATTGAGATCCCGCCGTCAAACGACGCAGCGATCGCACAGGAGGCTGCTGGCTGAGCGTTTGTGCTTTCTCACGAGAATAGTTTCGTGGGCCTCTAGGACCTTCCCCATCAGGGCTCGTGGAACCAGACCTTTCCGGCTCGGTTCTTCGATTCCATGGGATCGGATCCCGGCCATGAGCGACCGTTACAATCTGCTGCTTATTCGGCATTGTATTGTATGGCCTTATGGCTCGAGGCTCGGCCTGCTCTGTTGTCCATCCATCTCACTGTGTAAGACTTGACATGAAAGACTCTTGCAAGGAGAAGAGGATGACAGGGAGCTGGCAACGAGGGGCAGAGGGTTCAGATCCTTTGCTTTGATGTGACGGAAGAATCAACGACTCATATATATTGTTATGGCTTCGGTAGCAAAAAAGTCCGTTCATTTCCAGTATTTGCGCAGCTATAATGGCAATGATTTCAAACGTATTTTAAACAGATCTTAGACCGAATAACTAATCTGCAAGCTCCTTCCAAGGTTAAGCAAAGTACTCGATCTACGAGGCCCTGGCCAGTTGGCGGTCAACGACCAAAAAATATCACCAAGTCCGACAAAAGATAAAATGCGGCCCACATTGTATGGCAAAGTGAGCGTGCGCGGACCACTTACATACTAAATCGTGTCCCGCTCAGCGGCATTCCAGAAAGTAAAGGATTGCACGGGTCGCAACCCCCAAACTATGGTCGGAGAGTATGTGTAGAGGCGAACCGGGCCGAGTACTATCAAGCGGAGCCTGAAGTGCATCAAGATGAATGGCGTTAGAAACTTGATGTACAAGTGGTAAGGCTCACCTGTAATCATGTAGCTCTGAGCCACTATGCACCGCTTCGAGGCATATGTTGGCGTTTGCGCAGTGTTTCAAGAGATGATGCAGGCTTGAAGCAAGGGATATTCAGGTGATCGATGAGAAGATCTTCAGCATCAATCAGGGTCGAGGCATTACAGTACTTAACGGCATTCAAGTAATCCATATATTTTCAAACCTGGGTAATATGCACAAGAACTCTTATATTCACATGTCCATAATGGACATACACTCGCCAAAAACATTCTACAACACTGCTTTCTCTCTCAGCAGTCCATTCTCCAGCATTAATGCGGCAGTATCCTCAGCAACACCCCACGAGAGCTCAAAGCCACGTCCACCTGCTCCATAGGCATGTACGATCTGCTTGCCATTCCCCAGCTTTTCGACTTCGATCCGCATGCCACCTTCGCGGGCGGGTCGTCGCCCCACAATATCCTGGATGACATCGAATTTCCCCCTGCTCTCCGGAGTGAAGGGGAACCATTTAGATGCATTCTCGAGAAGCCGGGCTCTAATTTCTGGGGATGGGTTGGGATCCCAGTCGTGCGGTTGCTTGGTGCCGCCGATAACGGTGCCCCCGTCCAGCGGGCGCGGAATACAGAATGACCAGGAACCGTCGGTATTCTGGCGGGTAATGGTCGCCGAGACTGGGTTACGGACGAGACATGTTTGACCTGGACCAGTTAGCGTGTTCATCGTTTGAACTGTAGAGTGACGGTACCTCTGATAATGAATGACTTTGGATCGTCGAAGCCCAGTCCCGAGCAGTTGATCACCGTCTTGACATTCGCTGCGATAGAGAAAGCCTCGTTCAAATGCGCCATGGTATATCGTTTCGTGCTTCCGCCCTTCAAAATGAATTTGCGCAGCATGTGTGCACAATATACAGGCGAATTAACCACATACGTCCCATACCCAACGCCCCATAACACACCATCAGGCAGCTCATCACTCGACAAGTACCGGAATTCATCCAAGTGGGAATAGATATTGCGCACACTCTGGCGATCCAAATATTCTGGCGGTGGAGCCTCGAGATGCTCGATTCCTGGGAGAAATTTGACACCCGCAGCTGGTTCCTCGGTAGCCACACGTTTGAAAAACTCATAGGTGCGCTGGGCCTGGTTTGCTTCTCGAAGTGCCTGTGGCGATGAGCCGGGCACGGGACGGTAATGTCCACCAGCCCACGGCGACGCATAGTTGACGGATGTGTCAGATGGAAATTCTCTGGCTATGAGAAGCACTGATTGCGACGGTCTAAGATGTTGTTGGATGCATAGTGCTGTTGATAATCCGACGACACCTGCGCTGATATGTTGGGTCAGCGGGAACTTTGACGTTCCAACGGCTTTCCGTCGTCGACTTGTCTGGCATTCCAGGTTGGGCTTACCCTATAACCACGATAATTTCGCGCTCAGACATAGGTGAGTGGCGATCGCAGTCTTGGGAATGCGCTTGCGCTGGGGGATCCAATGGTGCATGAGTCAAAGCCGAGTCCAGGGAAGAGATAAACCCCGCCTACGCGATCAGATGATGACGGCCAGATGTGGTCACTGGTCATGGTAGGACGAGTCTACCACACGGACTCACGGGGTTCATGACTGGAGAAGTTCTGGAAATATGAGGCTTAATATAAGCTATATTCACGGATTGTATTGGTTGTTGGTTAATGTTGGGTGGCGGCTCTCATCTGATCGACGCAACGCGAACCCCCGGTTTCTTATCGGAAGCTGTATACATCGTCACCATTGTAATTCCGAATGCAATTGGACTGATCGCAGGTTCGTGCCACGACAACGTAAAGTCCTAGTTCAAGCTTGATTGTAAATTTCTCCGTAGGTTCCGATGCCATCTCCATCTCCAGTCACAGGGGCCCAAGCTTCCGTAAGCCCAGTACTTAAAGTAAGTATACACATGTGCCTAGAGTGCATGAATGTAACAGCCCACTTTTCAAGCACATTGTCACACCAAATGTGTAATCAGGGGTCAGGAATCAGAGGACAATGCGAGGAGCTTCATACGGAGACTCAAAAGAAGGCGTGAGATCGACGTCCAGCATCAGAGGATGAAACTTCCGACTTCCCCGGAGGAACGGTTTATTTCAGATTATTTTCCGAAGGCATAGGACATAAAAACCTCATCGGGGATGGTCACTCAGCGCTCACAGTATGTTGCAAGTCAAATAAAGATCGTAATTGGTCCGAGAGTAATACTGTAGGCGCCGAGGGATCAGCGGTGACGAGATATGATTGGTGGAGGAGGTGACGAAAGGTGCAGCGTGTCAACCTTTCTGCACGAATTCCCATCACATCCCCACAGAAGTCAGAAGTTCCTTTCCATTTGTCTCGTCTCTGTTGCTCTGTTGGAGAGGTGTGTTGGGTCTGTCATATCTCTTTTTACGTCCAAGTTTACCTTGGCCAGCATGTAGAATGTTATATCCTGCAAATATATCCAGGTATGTGCTATAGTCACGAGTAGAGACCTTGCAGACTCCGGGACACTCGGATCCCTGAATGATGATGCTTTTCTCGTCCGTGATTCGGGAGCTTCCTGCATCGATCTAAACTCGGCACTCGTGCTTTGTCCATTCTCGTTGGTGCAAATCTGCAGCACCCAGAGCCACGAACCCCAGCCACCAAATAGGCTAATGATGTGATGCTCTGCTCGTCTCCGATCCTAGGAAACGAGGCGGTGGGTGCTCGACCATCTCGGCGGGCCACTGTCACTACTGTATGGCTATGTATGGCTACTGTATGGTCGGTCGTGAAATGAAGCGCCCAAAGGAGGGCGCCAACCCCGATTGCTTGATCGTTTCCCTCTCCTTTCTGAGACAGTTTTCTGTCATACCAACGATACTCGACTCTCCAACTCTCTTTTCCTATACCATAGATATATCATATACATTCTAAGGCCCCTGCCAGCTCTCGTCCCGTTGTCACAAATCTCGAGCCCCTCCGACCACGCTAAACGATCCAACGATCCACCGTTCAAGTGTTATCAACGTGGTCATCCTCGCAAAATAATCCCTGTACTCTTGCATTTTGATACTCCCTCCAGACACCTGCCCCCGGCTCGCCAACATAGTTCCGCCGTTCTCGTCTGGTCGCATAACGCCTCGTCTTGCTCTTTGCCTTATTAGGACCTGGATCTCCTCCAGTCTGCTTCACTCGGTTCCAAAGCTCCCAGCTCCCCGAAGCTCCCCGTCAGACACTGCATCGTACATATTCGAGTTTCAATGCCTGGCGCTACCCTGTCACTCTGCTGTTCTTCGCCTTGACCGGTATTCTGGGTCGTGACCGATTAGTAACCCCCAATCTGGTCAGGGCTGGTCAGGTCAGTGATTGCTTTTTTATTCTGCTTCTCGTGTGAAATTGTCTCCGAGGCCTTACGGCTCTTTGGCTCTGTGACCCGGTCAGCGCAACCGTTGCCGCGCAAGACCATCTCGGCAGATAACTCGAATCCCCACGAATTGTTCTCAAAGAGGGTAAAACGGTCGAATTAACATGCAATAGAAACTTGGCACCAGAATTGCAACCCTTGAAGACCGTTAGAGCTATGGCGCCGCAGCCCCAGTCCCCGAAGTCTCGCTTCGAGGCCTGTGCCTCCACGGCGTCGCTGTTTCTATATGCACAGGGCTCGACGATCCTATGTCTCCACCATGACACACTAGCTGTGGAGCGCCGCTTCGATAGCCACCAGGAAAATATCGACTTCATATCGGTGGATAATGTGAGCGAGCGTGGTGCAGGGCGGTTGGTCGTCAGCTACGATGTTGGCCAGACGGCTATCGTTTGGGATATTTTCACCGGCACAGAGATCGCTCGCTTTGCTGCATTTGAGCATTTGCGAGTTGCATCGTGGATGCGCAATGGGAATGTCACATTCGGTATGATATAGCTTGTGCACCGGTAGAGTATACTCGATTACTGATAGAGGCACCAGGAAACGGAAAAGGCGAAGTGATTCTATTCGAGCCTCCGACTTCTGAGCACACCTCTGCGCGCACGATCTTCGATCCGATTACAGCTCTCGCACCAGCTACAGACTGTCGGACATATGCAATTGGGTATTTCGAACATTGAAATTGCATGGCGGCCAGGAAGCTGACATTTTGTACTAGGTACCAGAATGGATCTATCCTGATTGCGAATCTCCAACCCCAATTTACCATCCTCCACTCCCTGACCACCTCTCGTGGACCTTCGCCGATTTTATCGCTCGCCTGGCATGCATCTTCTTCGAAGCAGAAATCGGACATGTTGGCAACGCAAGCTTCCAATGGTGATTTGAGGATTTGGAGTGTAGCAAAGCCACCCGGAAAAGAGTCGCCTCGAGTAATCCGGGTGCTAAAAAGATCAGATTCGAATTCTACGGATCTAAAGTGGATGGCGTGGTCGAAGAATGGAAGAATCATACAATATTTGGAAGGGTAAGCTATGATCAACCCTCCAGCTTGCACGAGTTGGCCAAACTAACGCTTTTTTCCAATACAGTGAAACATGGTCCTGGGATGTCCGAACAAAGCACGTAACCTACGAGCCGATTCCCACTGTCGATGGTGTCCGAGGCATGGCAAACTACGGCCCTACCGCAACACTCTTCACCATTGGTCCTCAGAATACAGTACAGCAGTATGACCTGGACAACCCTACAATGGTCGCGAATGTGCAACACGCTCCAGTCAGTACTGCTGTCGCATCCGAGGATGGCCGATCACGAATGCCCCCACGTTGCTTGCAAGATGCTCCGAATATTAAAGAAAGAGGAAACGGAAGACGCACACCATTTGATGCAAATGGAATCGACAGCGTGAGCCAACAACGAGCAGACCTTATTAGCCCAGCCTCATCGAGGAGCCGGACCGATTCAGTTAGCTCGAAGGCCTCCTCTGGTAGGTACAAGATCGACCGCCCATTCTCACCACTCGATAGATCTGGTCAGAGCACTACTACTTTTTCCTTGACGTCGGCTGGCCAGGACACTCCGCAGCCTTCGGCATCATACCAGTACGCATCGTCGGTCTCAATGTCGTCAGTGAAAAGCTCCCGTGCTGGGTCTCGGCTGCGCAATGAAGTCCACATGAGCCCTGCTGAGAAGAATATTGTTGATCTATTCCCATTCACTCGCGCTCGGTTGAATGACCTGCCTTACAAGCAGACACCGCCTCTTGATGAGACTCGTTTGACACCTGAAGATCTGCGGCAGCAAATGCTGAGTGTAGTCTTTGGCTGGGAAGGAGATATCCATGATTTGATCAGCGATGAGTGTACGTTCTTCATTACACTATGTGGTTATTAGATACTAACGGAACATTCAGTGAGCCGACACGCAGTTGGAAGTCAAAGCGCTATTCTTCTGGCACGATGGCTCGATGAAACCAATTCCGACCAGATGGCTGCTATGATCAGCCCTGGACAAGTGACAACGGCTGACTGGATGCTGTTGGCATTGAGTCAGATGAATGGTCAGGCTCAGACGAACAAGGTTGGCCAGGCATTTGTGCAAAAGTTGCTCGAAATTGGAGATGTTCATACATCAGCTGCTATTCTTCTCGGTCTTGGGGACTGTAACGATGCGATCGAGGTCTACGTGTCTCGCAATCACTTCATGGAGGCCATCTTGTTGACATGTCTTCTGATACCATCTGATTGGAAGCGTCAGTCACATCTCGTCCGCCGCTGGGGAGAGTACGTGGTTTCTCATTCCCAGCAGCAGCTCGCCATTCGTTGCTTCATGTGCACCGGCGCCGAGCCAACTGAGCCTTGGACCTCGCCAGCTGCTCAACAAGCCGCTTCTTTTGCGGAAGTCATTAGAGGAAAATCACCACTAGCTTCTCCTGACCCAATGCCATCCACCAGCTCCAATGTCGTGTCTCCTCCAAATCGACCAAAGTCAGCATTGAACCAACGGCCGGCTGGAAAGACTCCCGCTCTAAAGCTTATCACATCGTTTGATACGCAGCCAACCCAGCGGTTCCGATTCCCTGGTCTCAAGAGTGATGATCGAACACCGACGAATGCACCAGGCGTTACTCCTATTGCAGAATCTGCCGTGGCCGACTCGGCTTTGTCTCCTGGTGGCTTGGGATCCTGGAAGCTAAATAATATCCAGAGCTTGAGCCAAGCCATGACTTCTCGAACAGGTACCCCGACTTTTAGCCGTGGCCGTCTTCCCTCAATAGGCGAGACCCCGGTGGATGTGCATCCGCCTGCGTTTTCACGGTCAGGCTCCTACAACAGATCTGGCTATGGATCAACCTCCGAAAATGACGATAGAAATGGCCATGAGCAGAGTCAATACAAGCACGATGGCGATGGCGATGGCGAGTTATTACTATCAGCTACGCGGTACAACCCAGATGGGGATTCCCTCAAGCCAAGTCCCCAGACTGCTGTTCAAGCCTCCGACAAATTTGCATCCATCAAAGGTCTTCCATCTCCGGATCCCGGTCTGATTGAAGCGCTAAGAGAACACTACGACATTCGAAATGGCTCTCGGGATCGCAAACCTGATGGACTCCAGATCGAACTGGTGCAAACGGAGGAATCTCATCCAGACAGTCGGGACCGATCAGACTTGCTGCCAAGTGCAAAGAGTACTACATCGACTCTGAACAGTTCGGCAAAGAGTCCTAGTGTCAACGGCCGCAATATCGACCAATATATTAGCAGCCTGGAAGAGGCAAATTACCACGCAAAGAAACACCGAGGCCATCGCAGCCATGGCCGAGAAAGGAAAACCACGGATGAAACAGCCAGTCAAAGCTCGCGCATTCATCACTCCCGCGATCCATCGCAGGAAACCCGCGGGCGGAATGAGCGGCGATACATCCAGCCTGCAAAACGGTCCCCTTCCTCGCCCGTGTCCATGTCTCCTGAAGAATTGGCTCAATATAACACCGGACAAGCAGAAACCCAGGAGGTCTCTAGGAAGACACACTCGCGCACTAGAAGCAGCAGCAAGATCAGAAAGGCGGGCTCGCGGAGCCGGCAGCGTTCTTCCAGTCGAAGCACAGCGAACCGCATTGGAGACAGGCGTGATCCTTCTTCGCGTGGCCGCAGTGTGGACCGTCAGAGCTCTGCTGTCCGATCCCCATCGTCGCCACTACCCATGTCTCTACCAACCCCGGATCCACCCCAGCAGCAAAATATAGATGATCCACTGAGGATTGTCGCCGGAAACCGGGAACGTCTACGCTCTCGTCACAGAAGTGCTAGTCGTCGTCGAGGAACAAGCTCGAGACGGGAGCCATCCACAGAGTCCAGGCACAAGGCTTCTCACAGTCAACCTGAGATCCGTCAGGTGCCTGAACCACAGATGCCTGCCGGTTCTCAGAGCCCGGAGCTTCTAAGTGCCAAAACATTTGGACAAGATGATGTTTTCACTGATGCAATGGGACAACACAAGTCTAATTCAAACGATGACTCTCAGGAACTGGCATCTCCAACGACACCGTTTGTCAGTTTGGCCGAGAGGAAGAGACGAGAGCTGGCAGCTGCTGAGCTTGAGGCCCGTCGACGATCTCTTGCGCGCAATCCTTCTGCGCCGAACATCCCATTCCCGGGAGAGTTGCAATCTGCTCGAAGCCCAATGGAAAGCCAATCTCCGTTCCACGGCAACTCATACTTCCCTCGAGTCCCACCTCGAAACCAGATTCCTCCAAGCAAGAGCTCGCCGGAGTATCAGAGCAGCTCTGATTCCTCCTCGCCTCGCTCGGGGATGCCTGTTGGACTTCCTGCAACGCCCAGAGCTATGCGCCATCCCAAGTACGGCGGTGGACATGAAGAAGGACGATCTCCTTCTGTCCCTGCTCTTCCCACAGACAATTTCGGAGGTCCCGTCTTAACGAACGCCCGGTATCAAAGTGAAGCCGAACAAATTGAACGATCCATGTCCGTCCCAGCGCCACAAAACCAGATTCATAATGCTGGCCCGGTACCCCTCGACATCCCGATGCATCCACGCTTCAACCCGAACCTCCCACGAAGCCGCTCTAGCAGCCGCAACGGCCATCGACGTACCAGCTCCGGCGGCTATGTCTCACCTACCTCACCACTCACAGTGAGCATTGAAGAGACGATCGAAAATGCAATGCAGCATAGACCCTCAACAACCCAAGACCGAACCCCTCCACCACCTCCCATCCTCCCCGAACTCCAACACCTCAAAAACACACCCCCACCTCCACCCCCAATATCCTTCCACGAAGCCATGTCACCGCGCGAGTCCTCCGCCACGATCGACATCGCCATCGACAACCACGAAATGGGCCATCTCCTCCCCCGCGCCATGACCGCCGCCCCAGCCCTAAACAGCACCGAGACGCGCCTGCCAGCCAGCCGGCGCATGTCCTTTGACCATCGTCGGAACCGTAGTTCCAATGAGAGTTTCACGAACAAGCTACGCAGTTTGACCGGCATGCGCAGCAACACTCGCAGTGTGGAACCGTGGACGAATCAAGAGACCGAGACGCCTTATGAGAGCGTTTCCCCCGGCCATGCTTATGTCAAGGGTGATTTGACGAGTTTCTGAATTCTGCTTTTGAAGATCGGTTCTATGTTTTAGTTAATGTCTGCTATTTTTGCTGGTGAATATTTGTTACGTTTTGCTGTTTAGCGCCGTTTTTGGTATTTGGTTATCCCTCACTGATTGGCTCTATGTATACCCTCGCTCTCTTTTTTTTTTTTTTCCTTTTTCATTTACTCGTTGGGCTTTCTATGCAATTTACACGCATCTTTGTACCAGATATTTCTTTCGTATGCACCATTTCATGTCTTCTTGACTCACCCGCCATCCAAATTGCAGATCGACAGTATGCTTCGTGTGTTCTGCTTCATGATTTCCTTGTTAGGGTTACCGTACTAAAGCTACCGCCTGCGAAGGTTAATTACAGTGTCAGGAGTTTATTGAGATGTTCAATCCAGTTGTAAGGTGTATCAGACGCTAGAAGAACGTAGATGATAGTGTACATAAGTGAGTAGATGAAAACTCATGATCCCCATCCCCGGTTCTGAGAAGAGGTGTCACTGTAAGCGACCTTCTCGGCCTCCACCATCCTGTTGAATTCAGCATGTGCTTGTTCCTTGTCGCGTGTCCTTTCACGATTGTATCGATCCTGGTCATTGGCAGGAGCGGAATCCCGCTCAAGGGTATTCTGTGGCCGGCCCCACGGTTGCATGCGAGACATGGGGGACGAGTGCTGCTGAGAGCCTGAGAGATTCTGATGTCTGACACGGTCCCAGGCACTGCCAGTAGAGGAGCCGTCAATGTTGGTGTTGCGGTACTCCCGGGCAGTGGGACTTGCATCGTCGTCATCGAAGAAGAAGTCAGATCCGTTGTCCGGCTGAGAAGCAGGCTGGTTGCTCATTCCTTGAGGTCTACCATAAACCTGAGGGCGTGAAGCCTCAATCGGGTAGTTCTGCTGGTCATACTGAGAGGTGCTGTAAGCCATGTCACTCTCAGACTGTACATCACTCGACGCGGCGTTATCGTAGTTGTACTGATCCCGGTCGTAACCACTACCATGTCTCAAATCCTCTTCAATCCGAGCATTAATAGTTCTCTCGCCACTTTTAATTCTGCGGGCCCGATCAACAGCTGCATACATCTTCCGCCTGCGCAATTCATCCTTGTCTGCGGTTTTCATACCCTCCATGTACTGCTGCGCGCGTGGGTCTTGAAGCAAAGTCTTCACTTCACTCAATGAACCCGCAAAGGATGAGATAGTTCCACCAAGGCAGGTCCAGAAGAACACATTGAATGCAGATCTGCCCGCCGATCGCATGAAGTTGTAGCTATCGGCCTTCCAGTTTGTTCTAGCGAGTGCCAACCACTCCGCAGGCGTCTTGCCTTTCATCCAACTATGGTCTTTGATGGTTTTGTACGCAATCCACCCAGTACTGAGATATGCAGCGCACGGTGCACCGATGATCTTATAGTACAGGGCGCGCGAGGCAGCAGTGGTGTAAACGTCCATTTCGTCTTGTGTCGGGGAGCGGTTGGTTATGAGCCATTGGGTCTCCACTCGGTCGGCGAGGGTGTCTGCGACATTGCGTCTCCATTTGTTTACACCGAAAAATCCAAAGTATAGCGTGAACAGGTCCGGCTTTATCACTAGCTCTGGCTTGATCTTCAACGGGAAGTAGTTGGCGAAGACGGGATTCGGGCTCATGGGGGGTCCGGCGGGTTTGCTGGGTGAGGCATTGTTGTTCGGTAGTGGGGAGGCCTGGGGCGAGGCGTCGTCAAGAACCATGGTGACGCTCGCGAATCGAAATGCTCGAGGGCAGACCTTTGTGCTGTTGCGATGTTTGCGATGTGAAGCTCGCTCGGCGAGGTGACGTTTGGGATGAGTCAGCATATCTATCTCCGCTCCGAAAATTTGACACCTGAGGCAGGACTTTGGAAGTATAGAGGCCTCTTAGAATAGCATTCAATATCATTATACGAGCAAAGCTGGGAAGAATGGGCTTGTTTTATGGGAATTTAAAAAAGCTATGTGATAAGCGTTGTGCTTGTCCTACTTGTCGAGATTTGTATGTCTATTCAAGCGGCATCGTTTATCAGACCGCAGGCTTCTGGGTGCCTAACCAAGATTTTACGATCATATACGTTTGCAAGTCGCTTCATTTATTCAAACAAATCTTATGGACTTGTTGAGTCATTATGCTCGCTTTAGAGCTTACCATTTCTCGACATAAGGTCTCAAGTCCAGCTCAAAAGCAAAGGTCGTCCGCGGCTGAGTATGCAGATGCCAATACGAATCCGCAATCTAACCAAAAGTAATCAGTTTAGTATCCTAAGATAGAATATAGGGGACTTACAGCATCGGGATTCAGCTTCGCATCTTCGTGCTCAAATTTCCAGGCCTTGGTACGCGGGATATCGATGACACCATCGATAATGGCATGAGACACATGGATGCCCTGGGGTCCGAATTCACGAGCTAGTGACTGCGCCAGGGCACGCAGTGCAAACTTCGCCGAGGCAAAGGATGCAAAATTGGCTGATCCCTTGAAACTGGCAGTGGCACCGGTGAAAATCAGAGTAGGTGGGTGAGGGATAGAGTCCTTGGCTTGGAGAAGGAGGGGAAGGGCCCGCTTGGCGATATTGAAGCCTCCATTCCTATAAATTGTTAGTCGCTATAAAGTCCTGGGCTTCCAAATGACACGTAGATTGGAGCAGCTCGGGGCGGGTGAGTGCACATACGCTTGCGACTTAAGCGCTGAAGAGTAATCATCCTCTGTAAGCTCGAGGAAAGGCTTCCTCACAAATCCACCACCGGGGTTGAAGATTGTGGCAGCCAAGGCCGAGCTGGGAAACTGCTTCGCAATCTGGTCAAAGGCAGCGTTGACGCTATTCGCATCGGACACATCGGTGCTAATGCCAACAGCCTGGCCACCGGTGGAGTTGATCTCCTGCACAAGTGGCTCATAGTTACTGGGGTTTCGAGAGAGAAGCACGACGGAGTAGGTCTGGGCGAATTTTCTAGCAATGGATGCACCCTGTAACCCTTGTTAAGTCATTGTCTTGAATGAGACTGATGGAACCCATACAGTGCCAGGGCCAACGCCAGCGATGATTGCAAGTGCCTTGGATGCCATTATTGACAATTGGATCAATTGAAGGTCAGTTGAAGAAGAAGTTGAGCAGGGGAAGGCAAGGAGCAATAAATAGAGAGACTTGGGGCTGATGCTTAGAAATGCGGCGGGGATTGATCATCACGCACTTGGATGATATCATCTTCCGGAGATGGGACTGGTGAGCTACCAGCAAATAGAGTTATTTTATCATCCGAGGATATGTCAGATTAGTACAATAGGACATTTTATGCAAATAACCGTAACAACATACATCTTCAAGGAAGATGTTTCTGTAGTTCGCCGGAGCTCTAGTTCTGCCTTAGGCCAAACTCTTTATCGATAAGCGCTCAAATTTCCAGCTCCGCGACAAAGTCCGCTCAACTCGATCACCCAATCCACAAAATGGACGACTCCGACCCTTTATTGAGTGAGCTTTGCTCAATATGGTGAGCCTGATTCTCTTCAAAACACAACCAACTCGAAGCGCTAACATCGCCATCACATCCAGCCACATCAATCCGCCAAAATACCGCTGTCCGCGCTGCTCAACACGCACCTGCTCCCTCCCCTGCACAAGGCGCCACAAGCTCTGGTCACAGTGCTCCGGTGTTCGCGACCCAGCCGCATACCTCAAGCGCAGCGAGCTAGCCACCGAATCGGCCTTTGACCGCGACTTCAACTTCATTTCGGGCATTGAGCGCACATTGGAGCGCGCGGACAGAGATGCCGAGAACCGGGGCATCGAGCTTCCCCGCGGGGATGCGGAAGAAGCCTCCGGAGTTAGTGCTGGGAGCAAAAGGAAACATCCCGGACAAGGTCCTGTGAAGGGCGAGGCTGGGTTCTTGCGCGGTGCGGAGGCTGGCGCTGTGAAGGTTATACGGGCACCGAGAGGGATGACGAGGAATAAGCAAAACACATCAAGGTGGCACCCCAAGTAAGTTCAAATTTCTATTGCTGGCTTCACATGGTATTGGTGCTAATTTGGCTCTGTAGACACAAGTGTCTTAGCTGGACAGTGGAATGGATGCCGAGCTCTGGAGAGAAACGTGTTTGCAATAGCCTTGAGACGCGCACTCTGGCCCAGGCATATGATGGCGTTTATCCTCTTCCGAAGGAAGAAAGGCCCAATTGGGATCCAACTAGAGAAGGGAAACCCGAGCAGCAGAACACTACCTCTACAGTGGACGGGCAGGCAGATGCCACCACGTCTAATGCCGCAACTACAACGACCGAACCTGCCGCAAACCCCGAGAAACAGCCAGCTTCAGAAACGACAGAGACATTCGCAGAACCTGCAGAAGAAAACGCATCCAACCCTCCCATAGGCCCTCACCGCGGCCTCTACTTTTACCTCCACCGTCCCCGAACAACAACCAAGAAGCCAGTTTTGATCCCTATATCACCAGGAACTACATTGGCAAATGCCCTGCGTGAACGCACGGTCCTGGAGTTCCCTACGATCTACGTGCTACCCGACTCCGCGGAAACCTTAGACGCAGATGAGGAGACATCCCAGTTCATCCTGGAAGAAGAGTATCTACGAACGGCGGCGCCTGAAGAGACCGCAGAGTCGGAGGACGAGGGACCGGGAATGGACAAGGATGCAGGACAACTTGGTTCAGTGGATATTGAAAATGTGGATGAGCAGAAAGTGCTTGAGGTGTTAAAGCAGGATCTATTTGAGCCAGTGGCTGAGGACCAAGTATAAGCCATCCACTATACCTCTTCACTGAATGTGTCTGTTTCTAGCGAGATACGATGTAGATTTACAGGTGTATACAGTGTATGATAGACTATCAAGCATCGCATGTGAGTCATTTGCAGTCAGGAAAGGGCATACCGTTTGGTCTTATCCATGTAGACGAATGATCCTAAGAGCCCACTAGCGAATTGTGGGCCCTCGTAGATGCGAGATCAACTGGCGAGTTGGACTATAAATTCGAGCATCGGGCGATGGTTTTACTTCTGAGCAGGTCTGCAGCGCTTTCATCGGCAGCCGAAGAGACAACTCGTTGCAGGTCTAGTGACCACAGTGGCCAGGTATTAGTGCGGTTCGAAACAAAGTCCAACGAATAGTGATACAAGGCGTGCGAAGCGAGGTTAGACGGTTTCAAAAATCACTCAATAGACGGGACAGGAGACCTGCACCACCAAGGAGTGAATCAAATTGATCACGCAGATCCGAATAACACCAAATAATCCCAAGACAACCCAGGGGTATTTCAACTAAATGACACACAACCATGAACTCCCAAGTATACGGTCCCAGTATACAATATGCAACGCAAAAATCGCTCAGAGTGCAAATATAAATCCAAAATGCAAAATCAAATAACAAGAGAGAGGGGGTTTGATAGCAACAAATCCGCGAGGATATGTCCGCTACCCAGGCGACGCTCTTCAGGGCGCCAAGGCTTGACCTTCCCCTTAGTCTTACTTTCTTCTCCTCTTTTCCTTTCTCTCGCAAGTATCATCTCCTTCCCTTTTAACTCACTCTTATGTAATAGTTTAGGCCATATTCACCTATTTCGCTGTAGTCCACGGCACCATAGGGACGACTGTTGAACTGTTTCGCGCAGCTCGGGCTATCCATTTTTGAATAAAGAAATCAAGAGCGGAAGCGTCGAAGGCGAAGGCGAAGGCCAACCAAAGAGAGAAGAGGAGAGAGAAGTGAGAAGTGAGAGAAAGGAGACTGCATACCCACTCTCCTTTCTCTCCAAATGGAGCCCCGTCCGCTCGCAGACGGGTATTCCTTTTGAAGATAGCAAGACCATGCTGTGAGGAGACCTCTTTATAGACATGACGCGGATCCAAAAGATTGATCGAATCAGGAAGAGGTTGAGCTATCCGTATCGGAAGCAGTGTCTGGTATATCGGGCACAGAAGCAGGCTTGACCTTGCTGGACTGTGAGGAAATAGGCCGAGTGGGAACAGTGTTGGGCTGGGTAGACACAGTGATCGGCTCTGTAGGAACAGTGTTGGGCTGGGTGGGCACCTCTGCCTGTTCAGCAGACTTGCCAAGGCCATGGCTAGCCTTGGACCCAGTGGGAGACATGCGTGCCTTCTCAGATGCGCTAGGCTTCAGCTTGAGACGTCCCTGCTCCATAGCACGAAGCACGGCGTTAATGTCATGACCAATTGATCGCAATTTGCTCATCCCGTCCTCGGATACATCAGGACATGCGTTCCACCCCAAGATGTCAAACTCCTCGGACTTTGACGACTTTGACTCGGTCACGGAGGGACCGGTGAGTAACCGGCGCACGTAACTGTCAGAGACACTCGGTCTGCCAGGGATACTCGGTCTGCGCGGCATCTTCACGGGCTTGGACTTAGTGTTTGTGCCTGTGGAAGCAACATCATCTTTCCGACGCTTCGGCGGGCGAATCGGCACGGAATTAGGGCCTTCTCCCACCTCGTTGCGGATCAAGTAATACACGAGACCCAAGGTTGCGGCGAGTGCCTGATGTGCGGCTTCCGGGAATCGACGAACAGCTTCTTCCCGAGTAATATTTGATGGTCCATCGCTGGAATCACTTGAATCACTTGAATCGCTGTCGTAGTCCTGGTGAGACCAATACTGGTAACCGCCCAGTTTGTAGAATTCTGCGAGTTCAACCAAGCGATGAACTAAATATGCCGTTAGATCTGGGAGCGGGCGCTCGAATTACTTTAATCCTGCTCACCTCGACTTCGTTTCTTGAGACACCAAAACTTCCACACAGTGCGCGGAAAGTATTTGGGATATTCAAGAGCACCGTCATCTGCGATGACAGGGATAGGGTTTATGGGAGCAGAAATGGTGTGGGCGAGAGAGTTGAAGCTGACACGCTTGGACTGCTCCGAATCGGTGCGAAGCCGGCTGTAATCGGTGCGAAGCTGGCTGATGTCAATCCGTGTAGCACAAGCCTCCGTCTTCATCTGCTCCAAATCCACATGAAGCTGATCCACACTCTTCTGCAACCGATCGACATCACTACGTAGGAATAGGATCTCGCTGCTAGCCTGACCAACACTACTCTTCAACTGGAAGATAGCAGTCTTGAGCTGGTCGACATCAGAGCGTAGGGCCACGACGTTGAGGTCGATTCGGTGGGAGATGGCACGGTGTTGCTCGAATTCGCGGCGGATGTGCTCGTCCTCGCGATTCCGGCGGTCGACATAGCCATCCTTAGTAAGGACGGTAGATCGAAGTTCGAGCACACTCGAATCCAGCTGGTTTATGCGGTCATGGAGATAGGAGAGGGACAGTTCGGTTTCAGGCGGTGTGTTCTCGCGTTGGACGGACGGTCGCGGACTGGAGATTGAGAGGGAGGTGCTGGAGGAATGACTCCTCTCGAGCGTGGTCATGGCGGACATGCCGGCAGTATAATTATGGTGATGGTATAGATGGGAATATGGTATAGACGGCGAGATCAATCTAGTCCATTTTGTCGGTGGAGTTGTGGGTGTCGCTATTCTGGGCCGGGGAAGTGAGAAAAGAAAAGGGCGACAAAGCAAAGGGGGGTTGCACCGCTGGCCACCGTGTGCCGCCCACAAAAGTCAGACTGCATCCAGGCCAACAAGCCTCGACGCATCATTACTCACCCAACATCACAGCCAGCCACTCTTACCTCAAATTTCGATTATTGCTAGTTGACTCAATCCTGCTATGGATAATTTATATCCTGCTTTTCCTGCAAAGACATGTAGAAAATCAAAGGGAAGATGGCATTTCTGATAAAATACCAGCCGTGACAGTGTCAATACAAAGGCACGGATAGGGGCTTGGCTGCATTAGTGCGCTTTAGTGTGCTGCAGTGCTCTGCACTGATGCAGTGAGACGCAGCTGACACGAATCATGGACCAATGGAAAGGCGGTGGCGAATGTGACTCGGGCCAGCCTTTGGGCTACATGTGATGACGCCGTATTTAGAATTACAGCCCGTTACATACCACCGGTTGCCTGCCCTAACCCCACCCAGCCTAACTATACCAGACCATATCTAGGATAGATGATAAAGTTATAGCTAGTTACTGAACCACAAAAGCGTTGTTAAGTTGCTAAAGGCTTTGAGTATTGCTGTCGGCACTGCTATCTGGGCATGTAGAACTCGTACCTGATGCCCAAAGGTGTTCCCATGTTCCCAATTAGGAAACTGATGCCCTAACATCAACATCGCGACTTCCTCACAAATGCGCAACTCAAATTCCAACCCCAAGAAAATGGCCGCCAGTAAACCAAGTCATCCTGGGAAATTCTTTCATTGCTCCCACCCTGTTCTGGACAGACTCGACCACCATGAGGCAGGGCATCCTGTCATTGGGTGTCCTTTGGGCCTGCGTCTTCTTCTGCACAATCGTCTTATCGTCTCCAACTCCTCCTAACAGACCGGTGGTAGAACCGTTTTCAAAGAATAGACTTGGCGAATGCGACTGCTTCACAGTGTCGGGCCCCGATCCCGGTTACTTTCAACATTACAAGCTCTGGGACTTTCGCGCCGTTCCACTTGCTTCCGACACTGCCCCTGATCCAGATTCACTGCTCTCGGATGATGATGAAGATGAAAGCAACTGGGATCCTGAAAGCTTGGATGAAGGATATGAGGACAGAGGCCACCATGGAAACCATCAAGAGACCGACTCCGACGCCCTTTGGTTCTTTGATTCATCCTTCAGTAAAGACTGGGGGATCCAGCAATGGGAGCGTCCTCAAAACCCCAAAGCCCCGGTAGATATGGTAAATTCCAAGCACAATGTATTTCTCACAAGGAATCGTGGACAGCGGGTTCTGCATGGAACATACCTCGTCATGCGCACCACTCGCCATGATAACTTCACCTCGACTGCGGAGATTGAGACCCGTGTACGTGATATCTACCGCTGCTCTATACGAGTCCGGCTGCGAGTTTTGCCAGCCAATGTCTCGGTGTCACATCCAAAGGAATGGCTGCCGCAACATTCACAACACGGGATTCCACAATCGAAGAACAGCACGATCTCGGACAATTTGGCATGCCCAGTTGAAGGGGCCAGACCTCCATCAGGTGCATGTGTTGGGATTTTCACTTACAACCCTCAATGCGAATCGGACATCGAGATCCTGACAAGCGATCCCTCATACCGTGTGCGATATGCAAATCAACCGGACTACGATCCCGTCACTGACAAAATGATTCCCGGAGCCAGCACGGTTGCAGATCTGCCTATCCCATGGACGACCTGGTCAACTCACCGGCTGGATTGGCTCCCAGAAATATCACGCTGGTGGGCTGACGGAAAGCCACAGGAAGCCAAGACTTACCGAGTCCCCAACATGCAAAGCAGACTGGTCATCAATCTTTGGAGCGATGGAGGTGGCTGGACCGGGGACATGAAAATTGGCGACAGCGTCTACCTGGGCATCGAGTACATTGAGCTGGCCTACAATCGATCCTCCGATGGTTCCAAATCCACTGCTCCCTCGCAGCTACATGGGGGTCATCAGTATCTTGCCAATATCTCTGCATCTAATACAGACGACGTTTGGGAAGAGTCTTGGGATCCGGAAAGTGACGATCTTACTGCCATGAAGAAGAAAAAGAAGCATGGCAAGTGCAAGAAAGGGAGAAGGGGCCGAAAGTGCAGGAAGAAGCAGAAGCACCACAAAGGGCCCAAGAAGCCTAAGAAACCCCAGTGCCATCGTGTTTGTAACATTGATGACCTCCGGCTTGGTGAACGTGGCGTGCGCGGTTGATTTGTCTGATTTTATCTTTAACTTTTCCTTTGTCTCTCGTTCAGGCCCGATCGATAGTGGCACTGTATTATTAGTAACTATGAGCAGTCTTGGTGGGAGGAAACCTGACCTTCACAATCCTTTTTTATTTCTTCCTGCAGTCGTACTCTATCCTTGTCTGATGAGTCTGGAGTGCGGTACTTTGTACAAGTAGTCAGAATTTGAGATCGCCGTTATGGTCTAACAAGGGGTCTTTCACATGAATCTGAATAGTTGTAAACTTGGGGTCGATGCGAGAACCGCGGAGATAAATTTGAGATGGCATACCTGTTATGAACCGTGCCTGGGTCACCACGACCGTACCACTCCGTCAAAATACCTCGATGTTAACCCTCAAGCCTGCGAGTCCTTAATCAAGCGCACCAGCATGCCCTCCATATCATCGACTCAGCGACATCTCCGTAGGATTATGCCGCTGTGCGGACCATATGGGAGGTATGCTGGAATGCTTGATTAAGCACTCGTATAGGAAGAAGACCCAGCACTTCAATAATACCCACCATATCATTGACACAGCGGTATATCCGCAGCTTTGTGCCACGCAAGACGCGCCCTGTTGTCCCGAGCCGAATCAAAGTATGTACACACTGGGAGCACCTGAAATGCTCCACTTTGATTGGATTTGGGACAAGGGGATACTTCTTGCGAGGCATAACGCTGCGGATACGCCGCTGTGTTGACAATATGATGGGTATGTTGAAGTGATGGTCAAGAATCTTGGGGTTGAAGGAAGAACGAGGAAGATGGTTGTGTAACGGAAGAAGACCGCGGGGTAGAAGAATCTGCCTTTTATCATGCTGTTGTTTCATATATCACGTGCCATGAGCCCGTGACTTGACAATAGGCGCTCAGATTACATGTTGAATAAGGATTGGAAACTGGGCTTTTTAAAGTTGATACAAGTCTGGTCTATTTAGGATGATATACTTGTTCGCTCTTCACAAAGTTTCTTAGATCTAGACTAGACGGGGCTAAGCTGTAGTAGAAGGTAATAATGGCTAGGAATGGGGTTTACTATGACGAGTAGGATAAAGGAAATCATGTCCATTCAGAACGAGGAGAGAGAAGAGGTGAGCGGGGTCGGAGAACTACATAAGAACGTAAAGGGAACTAGTCCTAATTCCGTTGGTTCAGCTCACTCTATCTGGATGACGTCACCTATCTCGTCATTACCACGTGCTATCGAATCATGTGCCAGTCACCGTATAGATCACATATCATGCATCACACTTAACAATAAGAGAAAAATTAGTTAACTAGCTATATTACTTTCAGTTGATTGCTAAACATATAAATGAAAGTTTAAACACACAAAGATATTTGAGCTATTTGATTTTTGCTGTGTTATTATAGTTCAACTCCTTTCCATTCAAAATACCTACAGTTTACCCTTGATCTTTAACAGTTCTTCCAGTATTAAAATATTGGTGACGGTAAGGCTACCGCCTCGGGAAGCGATCGGCTCTCGGAGCACAGACTGAGTTAGTCACCCCGCCGCCCTGAGCTGGCCACTGAGCGGCCCTGAGTTACTCACTGAGCACCCTGAGCGCTCACCCGTTGCTCAGCCCTGGCCAACCCCTTTCATCCCTCATCTTTTTTTCTGGCCTTTTACCTGCTCCGATGGTAACCTCGCTGCATCCCCTACTTGCTCCTGGGAGCCTAGGTCAGGAGACGACGTAGTCCCAACGTCGCTGCAATAACTCGCCCTACTTTCCGAACTTCAATATACTCGGTTTCTTCAATCCTGCCTGAGAATTGAAACTGCCTCGCATCTACGTTCTCTTTCACTTACTCTCTCCCCAATACCGGCGACTCCGAATAAGCGAAGCTTCGTAAGGAAATTTACGGAAATTCTCTTTGTCCTGACCTTCGTTGCTCAATATCCTGTGCCGGATCCCAGGAACAACATTCGCCTCCTCCCTAGGGAACGTATTTTTAGAGCTCTGCAGTAGGTCTGGAACACAGTGACGCAAAACGGCGACCGAAAGCGCCAGATCTAGTATGGTCTTGAGCAATATATCCGCCACGGCGTGAACGAATTAAGCCAGACTCCTGGGAACTCGATCTACGGCTATTCTCCTAAGGCCGCGAATGGCTTCGCGATTGGCTGCAAAGAATGGCGAATTTGCTCCGCCAGTGTTCTCTTTGTCATGCTCGCATTATGAAGAGAACCGGAACTTATGCCGATCACCTTTTAACAATTCGCTCTTCAAACTGACAAACAAACAGAATGCTAAGCGGCGACATTTAAATAGCCCCAGTTATCCATCATTTTCTGCTATTGCTTGGAATACCATTCGTACCTGACTTTGCTATTTCCCGCTTCGCCTGCCACTTTTGATACCCCTGCGAATCTATCATAGTGTCGCTGGACCACTAAAACTTTTGGCAGCCAGCGCCAAGAGCTTCGACAAGATGCTCCTTGGACAGCTCAGAAACCCAGACGACTCAGGAAGTGAGGCAATTAGACACTCCGGAACAAAGAAGTGAAGCTGAAGGCTACATCCTGGAGAATAACGTGCCAGGAGAAGAACGCAACACAGAGAGTTTCGGTAAGCGGCATGTTCCAATCTTCTCTCCACACTCTTTGGGATTAATGCGGTCTCTCCGGTGCATCGAATGATGTCTACGGAGTCGTGAGTCTCAGGCTCTTTTACGGATGGCTTAGCAGATATCATCCACTATGTCTACCAAGACATAGCGCGCAAAGCAATGAAGTACGTCTAAGGGAGCCGAGACAATTAAGTGAGCAGTTATCATTTAATACGTCAAAGGGAAGGTGCTAGCTTATTCCCAGCGACGTATCTGCCGGTTCCTAGGATTCCCTTGGCTCCCAGGAGATGTGGCTGGTACTCCTGGGACGTTATCGCATACTCCCAGGAGGATTGTTCCGGGTCCTGGGACCGCTTCCGCTCCTGGGAACGCCAAAATTTCATGAACGAAGACTACTCAATTTTCTAAAAGGCTGGCCAGTGATTTCAACGGTTTAATATCTACATCTTACTTTGCTTGGGCTTGTTTGTCAAGTATGGGGCAGATGTCACCATCACCGAGACTGAGACGCAGATTTTGCTACAGGAGCGATTCCAAGGTCATCTCCCCGTGCCGGAAGTCTTTGGCTGGGCGGAAGATGTGGGCCAGACCTTTGTCTATATGGCGCTGATTGAGGGTGAGACATTAATGGCAAGATGGGGCAGCCTGGATGACAATGAGAAACAGGCTATCTTCAAGGAGCTCCACTTTCTCATCAAGCTCTTGAGGACTTTGAAACAGGATACTCATGATCAGTACATTGGTATATCCGCACTTATATTTATGTTTTCAATCTCTTACTTGTTTTAGGCAGTCTAGACAAGAAACCACTGAACGACATCTTTATCAACAGTGCAGGAGTTACTAGACCGTTCCACGGTGTAGATGCTGTCCAGCAGTTCCAAGATGCCTATAGGATTGAGATCGCCCATCAAGCGCCTATTGCCTTCACTCACAATGTGTTGAGAGAGGTCACATGACCCTCCTCGTTTGCAGCTATCCATATAGCTGAGGTGTTCCCCCCCAGATAGTTCTTCCCATGATCATGATTTTCTCTCCTTTAGGATTCTCTTCCTAGTAGCCAGTCATCGCCTCCCGACACAATGACCTCCTTCCACCTAACATCATGATCTCCGCGGGACCAAACCCTAAGGTGACGGCACTCCTCGACTGGACCCAGGCGGGATGGTACCCCACTTACTGGGAGTACCGCAAGGCGTCTCGGATCGCTGTGAATCCAGAGTATTTCCCCGTGGCCTTTATGGACGAGTGGCACAGTTACCTGCATATGATTCTGGAGCGAGTGGAAGAGGCAGTCTACAATCCTTGGCTTTATTTTGTTTTATTCCGAGGCATCTGAGTGAAGGGTGAGCTGATCACTGAGCAACCCTGAGTGCTCAGTGAGCGCTCAGTGAGTATATACTAGAAGTGGGTCATATCAGATCACGTGCCTTCTGGCGACTAGTAAAATGGACGCTTAAAGTGGCGTCAAAAGTAACCGTTTTCAGCGCCCAATTTACCGTCACCTAGCGTTGTGGTGTAATAGGTTTGCTGGCTCACTCCTGCTAAATTAGAAGATTCTGTCAAAGCTAGTTTCTTATACGTGCATTTACTTGTAGTTGATAAAATCTCTACAATTGTACATTCTGATGCTAAAGCTCATGTAAATTCCTTGCATCACTCCTGCTCGACTATGGGGTATCATTCAAACTCATTTAACACATCACAAAGAACAAAAACTGAAACCGCAACCGCAACCAAAACCAGAACCTATGACTAGTGGCCTTCCCTATTGAGCTTTTCTAGCCGCCATACACGCCGGGATAATCAGATTGAAAGAGATCGCAAACGCCTTGATGACACTTCATATGCTGGTGTCAACTTGCGATATAAATCACAGTGGGAGAGGGGTGGAGTAGGCGGGCAGAGAAGAAATAAATACCCTCGGGGAGATAGAGAGACTCGTGTATCGAGCAATAACTGGGTCATGAGGCTCCATATGAATAAGGAGAATTGCCGGCGAACCTGGTCACTGGAGATTGTCTCACAGTAGCAACTGACCTGCCTTGTCGATGGGACTGAACTCCCCGTGGAGCCCACCATTCATAATCTCCGCGACAATCTTTCTGCGCAGGAGAAGCGTATCTTGGGCTCCAAAAGCAGTCGGTTCGATGCCTAGTGCAATGGCCTTGGCGTTGGTGAGAAGGAACACGCCACAGTCGCTGCCATTATCTTGCATTGACGAGAATGACTTTAGCACTGTCCACTCATCTTCATCATATTTCGTCCCTAGCTCGCCGCGCAACCATTCTTTAATCTTTCTCACTTGACTGGCACCACGTGAACCTAACGAGTCAAAGTACTCGACTGTTCGTTCCATTGGTCGCACGACCAGCAGTGTCCAGTGGGCTCCGCCATGCACGGGTATGAAGATAGTGTCGACATCCAACAAGCCCTCGCCTCCTATCTTTGCCCGATTAGCCCACCGGCGCACGGCTTGATACCCTTTATCTCGTAGAGTGGAAAAGAAAAAGGTGTTGAACGCGTGAAACAGCGGCCGATCATCCAAATTTCCGGTGGATAGGCGCAGGTAGTGGACGAGAATACCGAGGTAGGAATTAATGATCTCATCATTGAGCCACGAAAGATGATTGACACAGGTGGCAATGTCTCTCTGGTACAACGCGTCTCCAGACAGTGACTTGGCGACTGGTATGCTTGGGGGAGCTTTCATAGCTCTTTGGATCTGGTTCAACCAATCCCAGGATAGCTGTCGCACAGCAGGGCCCTGCGGGACGATCCTCGCAGCTCGGCCTGGCTCGCCTTCCAGACCTTCCTTTTCCCGTGCTCGTTGTTCCCATTCCGTCGCATAAATAGAGGCGACGCGATTGGCGGGAATTGGCCGCGGCTTGGGTGAAAAAAGCTGTACAGCAGATACCGGCTTTCCAAACGGCAGTTTCTCAAACAGCGACGCTTTGCGGTTCCACGGGTCGTCGATAGCTGTGTCATCTTGTGCAGTGGGTCGTCGGATCGGTGTTCGTGATGTGGACAGGAGTCTGGTGCGCTTTGGCACTGATGCTGACACGGATGCAAACTTCGCTGGCCTCCTAGGATGTAAATGCAAACCAAGTTCTGTCGGAAGTTCGGGAGCCTCGGCGACATCGATATCCATTCCCTGGAACGCAGAGACAGGAACAGACTCTTCGCGCTCCAGCGGCGCAAGCCGGGGGGACAGAGGAGGCGACGAGGGGAATGCACCCGGCATAACCAGGGTGAAGTCATCATCTTGGAAAGCGAGTCAGTACGTATTCACTTATTCTTGCGAGGTGCGCTGGCCGTACCTTCATAAGCTCCGATCTGCTCGCGGCCTTTGGTATCCCCGCCGGGATCCTGGGCCCCAAGAGATACCTCGGCATTTTTCACGGGATCTGATTGCGACTTGCGCCGCGACAAGCTGAATAGCCTCATGCTGAAAGGATAAATGATGTGTTCGCGGACAAATTATGGAGTAGAAGGAAGTTTAGGCAGGTGTGGCAAGACGCGCTGGCGGTTGAATCAAGGGGGTGAAGGATCAGGATGAATGAAACGAAGGACGCAGAAAACGGGAAGATAGAAAAGAAGTTAGGGAGGGATCCCCGGCCGCCATCATTGAGGGAAACCAGATTCAACGGTCTTTGAGGGACGGAGTTGCGATTAGCTTGCGCCGGCTTCCAGGACCTACGAAAACCATGACTAATACAGATGACTAATAATGGGTCCCGCTCCTAACTATAACTACTCAGTTTAATGTATTTTGTCTATTTTATCTATTTCAAACGAGTCTAAGTCGATTGACCTATGGGTTTAATGCAGTTGAACCCCCTCTATATTAAGCTGTACTTTACCTTAATATATCGTGTACATATTTGTTTTCTATATGCTGTCTGATATTTAAAGAGATTTGAAGGGATTCGACTAGAATAAACTTCCTTGACAATTGATTATGGGAAGAAAGCGCTAAGATCCAAACTCCATAGGATTAAGCTAAGTAATTGCTCAGCTTGGTGTTTTCGAAAATTACTTGGGCAGAAAAAGGGATTAACTGAGTTATCGAAGACGGTCTTTTTCCCGATAACCGTGCCGTCCACACGGCAGGATCGCCGTGGTCCGTGTAAGTGCGACGGCACGGTTACAGATGAGGGGCTTGCCAACTATTGTTGTTTTTCTGTCATCATTCCCTTGGCCTAAGCGAAAATTACTGACATCTGGAGCTCGATGCAGATTCGCACAAGCTAGATGCGGTGGGGCTGGGAATGGTGACTGTTTACAGTTAGGGTCGATTTGTACCATGGGACTACTAAGTATTCGTTGGGTTTGGTTTCTCATAACACGATATTCCAAAATGGATTGGATTTGATAAAATTTGTAACTCAACAAATAGTAACAAGCAATTTATCACTAAAAGTCACACATTCAGCGGATATCCGCCACTCCACTTCTGTATGATAAATCGCGTCTCAAGTCATAAGGCGCTGGCTGACAAGCCTTCGAATTGCCCGGTTGAGAGCTACAAGAAACTATCACACAAAATACACAATCGATAGTACCATTATGCATCACTGGTTTGGCCACCACTTAGGAAGGCTCCGAGTGAGGCTTGATAACACCAATGCCTGGGTACGCTCCGTTCACTGGGCTACCAGAGGCACTTTGGCCAAGAGTGTCATTGTAACCTTCCGAGTACCCAGGCTCAAAGAAGTTGGTGAAGTTGCAGTTGAAGAATCCATCGTCGGTGAAGAGAGGAGCCACAATGCCTTTGATGAAACCATTGTACAGGTCCGCGTGGTCGAGGAAAGTTTGGCGGACCTGCCCAGGAGCCACGTCCAGAATATTCTCGACTACCCAGCAGCCAAGTCCTGCAGGGTCTGCGGCCAGCTCTGTAAGATTGGCAGCCAGGCCCAAAGGCACAAAATTGTCGACAGATCCTTCATTCCCGCCTAGGATTCGGGGGTTGCTCAGAAATAGAGCGCCAGCTTCACCAAGGGCCTGAGGAAGGGTGAACGGCTCACCGCGACGGTACCAATGGGGAGGGAAGGTCTCATTCAGGAAGAAGGGGGCAATATTATCCCAGTCGGCATTCTGGTCCGTGCCGTTGGCGAATCCCTCGTAGACAAAGACACGCTCGGCATGAGACACTGCGAACCAAATCGCACCGGCGTAGAATGTCGGGTTGGTAGCGCGAGAGTAATCGTAGCGGACGCCGTTGTCCTCCGCCTGGGTCTCAGCTTTAAACTGGCCTCCGTGTCTGTCGGCAATGTCGACATACTCGTTCCATCTCTGCAGGATAAAGTTTGAGTTATCGCCGAAGTAGGTATCTTCCCGAGTGATACTTCCGTCGATCTCAAAAACACCATGCGAGGACATGCCAGGGGCAGGTCCAAGTGTATTAGGGACACGCGGGTCTGCACCTCCGATACTGTAAATGCCAGTGATAAGATCGCCGCCGGCCAGGAGCGCAAGGGCGGACAGGAAGACCGACAGCTCGAAACTGAAGCCATATCCAGTCTGGAAGGCTTCGGCAATCTCCTTAAAGGTGGTAATCTGCAAAGTAAACCGAGTCAGCAACGGAGGCAGTAGGATACAGGGAGCAGAATGGAGCTTACTCCGTTGCGGCTCAGATATCCGTAGTTAGCAAGCGCATTCGACGCAGGGCAAGTGCCTCGAATATCACCGGGGCCCGGGGGAATGAATTGATGGTCAGGGTCGTCGCCCGGGATTTCCTTGATACTGAATTCCTGAGGAACGGGAAGCAAGATTCCCGACAAAGGTCCGCTCAGAGGCTGCAACTGTCCGTTTACTAGATTGCAAGCCTGTCAGCTGCTGGTAGGATATCAACAGTAAACTCTGTACTTACGGACCCCGCCACCCAGCGGAAGATCGAGGAGACCCTCGGCAGTCCTGGGCCCGATCAATGTATCAGATCTTCTGTGCTGTTCGGCATGAGGCTTCTCAGATAGATGCTCGATGAAGCTAGGATCATTCTTGAGTTTCTCGAATTTGGACAATGTCTCGTCATCAAGGAAACCCGCTCTCTTCATGGCCTGGTAGGGACAGGCCGCAGATGCATAGCCAAGAAAGACTGCGACTGAGCCTAGGATTGCTGGTTTCATGGCTGTATAGCTGTATGGCTATTTTGGACCAAAAACAAAAAGAGAAAAGGCTTCTTTAAAAGCACAGGCTATAGTGAATACAAGGATTGGAATCTCTCTCATGGCCAAAGTACGTCCTGGTATTTAACTGTTTTATGCTCGAAGTAATCTCTGTTTGCCGATCACTATTGCTCAATCCATTCAAAGGCTGGCAATTCCAAATCAGCGAAGATCATTGCGCTGCTCCTCCCTAAAAGATGACGTTGGTCTTGTTTTCGCGTGCAAGCACATCATCGCCGCGAGCGCTGACATGCCGAAGTTGCGGGTCGAAAAGGCTTATCTTGAAAAAGCTTGTTTATACTCACTCACTCACTTCGCAGAGTGCCTGGCCTACCACCAGCATTTGGCGCTATTTCTTTGCATTCATTTGATGTTGGTCTATTCAAGGTACGGGCTTGGTGATAAGCGTTCAATTCGGTCGTGAGTTTTTCGGTATGTTCGTTCCTGGCTCCGGTTCACCGAACATTTCCAGGACATCGTGACTGAACTACCATTATATGGCGGTATAGGAACCTTTTTGACGCAATGCAATGATCGGCACTTTGGAGTACATGAAGGACCAAGGCACAGTCCTGCGTGAACACTGGCGATCCAGATGATCATGAGATCATTGGGAACTTCATCGCGCAATATGGAGAACAGTGTCCGAACGCAGCTGATGAAAACACGATGTGACGGCGGAAGTTGGGCCCCTGGTGGGCAATATTATGACATGTGGGCACATATCATGGCTTACTATGTATGAACACTCATTGGCGAGTTTGCTTGGAGCCCACCGGTCAGCCTGTTGAAGAACCGCGTATTCTTCGCAAGGAACTCAAACCAAATTGCCATATCTCTATCTTCAGGATGAAAGCACTGAAAGTTGCCATTGCCGTGACCCTTGCCCACGCTTTTGTGGCAACCGCCTTGACCGAGCTGGAATACGAATACATTGTTGTGGGCAGTGGAGCTGGTGGAGGCCCTCTAGCCAGCAGGCTTGCTCGAGCAGGTCACAGAACCCTCCTCATAGAAGCTGGCTCCGATCAATCAGCGAACATCAACACCACCGTCCCGGGATATCAAGCTGCGGTGACACAAGACCCCAAGCTGCGGTGGGATATCTTCGTCAACCACTACCAGGACCAGCAGCGTGCACAGCGAGATCCTAAGTACACTTGGGAGACTGCACCCTTCGAGTATCATGTTGGACCCAACCCTCCAGATGGCGCCACACCACGTGGAATCTTGTATCCTCGTGCTCAGTCACTGGGAGGATGTACTCCTCACAATGCACTCATCTGGATCACGCCACATGCCAGCGACTGGGACAAAATCGCGAACCTGACCGGCGATGCTTCATGGGAATCCTCAAGCATGAAAATATATCTGCAGCGAACCTATGAGTGGCTTCCAACGGAGCCCACGGACCCGACTATCCTGGTCAACGATTTGGCGCTCGCTCAGCATTACGTTGGCGGAGCGGCTGCCGCAGGATATGGACCAGATCCAGTCGACGCGGTCGATGGGTTGGGGAATCTCCTTTTAAATGATCCAAACAGTCAGATCAACCCTGATCGTGATTCCACTGAGGGCTTCTTCCAGGTTCCCCTTACCATGGATTCCGGAAATCGCACCGGAGTGGTGGAATTCATAAAGAGCACTGTCGCTGAAGGCTACCCATTGGACGTACGGACAAACTGCTTTGTGACTAAGCTTACTTTTGACGGTTCGGGCAGTACACTGAAGGCGACAGGGGTTGAGTTCCAAGATGGAGAATACCTCTATCGAGCGAGCCCTTTCAGCGTTCATAATAGCGGCGGGCGTCCAGGTATCGCAAAGGCTATCAGAGAAGTCATTGTCTCTGGCGGCGCATACAATACACCTCAACTCTTGAAGCTCAGCGGCATTGGCCCCAAAGCCGAATTGGAGTCCTTTGGTATTCCTGTCATGGTTGACCTCCCTGGAGTTGGCACGAATTTGCAGGATCGTTACGAGATTCCAGTCAACGTTCAGCACCCCAAAGCCTTCCCTATACTCAATGGCTGCACATTTGACGGAAAGCCACATGACGAGTGTCTCTTCAAATGGGAGGACGACCCTTACGTCCTAGGCCAACGAGGAGCGTATGCCACCAATGGACTAGCCGCTGCTTTGCTTGCCCGGTCAGACTATGCAGCAAATTCAGATGTTGACCTTTGTATATTTGGGGGTCCAGTCAATTTCATCGGCTATTTTCCGCAATGGGGCGACTACGCTGTTGCAGACCACTCGCACTTTTCGTGGTACACACTAAAAGCACACACGCGAAATCACGCTGGCACCGTACGACTGAACTCAGCGGACCCGTTTGATCAGCCACTGATCAATTTCAACTCATTCGACACGGGTACCCGGGCCGGCAACGCTGATCAACTCGACTTGAATGCACTCGTTCAAGCGCTCAAAATCTCACGGGATGCCTTGGACAAGTACTACAACTATGAGATCCTGGGTGGCACAGATTTTGTAGAGCAAGAGCCCGGTCCTAATGTTACGTCTGACGAGGACTTGGGACAATACGTCAAGGATCGAGCATGGGGCCATCATGCCTCATGTACGGCCCCAATCGGCGCTAGAGACGATCCCAACGCTGTTCTAGATTCAGACTTCCGTGTACGAGGAGTGCAGAATTTACGAGTTGTAGATGCCAGCGTCTTTCCTAGGATACCGGGGATTTTCATTCAGGCACCGATTTACATGGTCAGTGAAAAAGCGGCCGATGTCATACTGAATCAAGCGGTATGAACTGGGATAGTTCACATGCAATGCGATGTACTCCATATTTCTAGGTAGCCGAATTACATGCCGATTTTACAAATCTACTCAATGATGCCACTGGACCAAGGCTTACCGAGAAACTCCGTGATAGACAAAAGGATAGAATCTAAGTATATTGAAATAGGCTTTTCAAAAACCGGCTTTTCTGTACTAACCTAATCTGAGGCTGAATTGCGTGAGTTGTATATAGTGTGATTGATGTAATCATGAATATACATGAAGCATTGACCTCGCGCTCGCTTCACTAGAGTCACTATGTAGGGCTAACTCAGAGCAAATCCCAAACTTTCTTTTTTTTTTTTTTTTTTTTTTTTTTTTTTTTTTCAAATTTTT
>JGI24509J20081_1000228_pt1 | contig 43604 bp, 45 predicted proteins | sample LinPmetageLP29_FD_20081 | JGI IMG/M metagenome (IMG submission 20081) | reverse complement strand
TTAGTCGAACCTTAGGGTTAAATAGCTTCTATAACTATCGAGGACTAAAAGCTAATACTATCTTTTTAACTATAAAGAAGTCGATAGAATAAAGTATTTTTCGAGCTATCGAAGCCTAATTTTATTAGAGATCTATCTATTTAGGCTTACTTCTAATCTCTAATCCTCTAAAAGGTTATCGAAATAAGATTTAATAAAAACTTTGCCTTTAAAGATAATATATAGAGAAAATACCTAAGCTAAAGTATTTATATACTCGATACTAGTTACTTACTTACGATTTCTAGGTTATAAAACTACTTACCGACTATAGTATTTAGCCCTCGTAATAATCTTTATAGTTATAGTTAATCTTATTGTAAAACTAGTCTTATTAAAGTTATAAATATTATCCGAATCGATACTATTCTCGATAATAGTTTTTTATATAAATATAAACTATTTCTTAATAACTTTTAGGTCTTTATATTTCGTATATTCGTAATTATAGCGTTTTAAGAATTAGCTTAATAATTCGGAATATCTTTTTATAAAGTTATAAACCTATTTTTCTCCGACTATTTAAACCGAGGTAGTTCTATAGGCTTCGAGAAGAAGATTCGTAGTTTCTTATATAGTAGTAGGCCGAGGCGCTACTCTATATTTATTAAGTAAGATAATCTATCTCCGAATTGTTTCCTCTTTAGATTCGGTTAATTTATAACTATTAATACGTAAAGTTACGCAATTTTTACTCCTATAGAGGTAGCGGCGTAAGGATATTTATAGGACTTTAAATCGATACGCTACTTTACGAATAGCGGTAATTTCTTAATTCTTTATAGCCTAGATAGCTAATAAGATCCTACCCTCTTACTATATTCGGTTTTAAGGGGTTTAGGAGCGAATTAGTAGTATAGTAGGTAGTTGAATTAGTTAAGTAGTTTTTATAGACGCGTTTTAGGTTAGGTACGCCGCTCGCTTACCGAATATGTTAATAGATTCTAGACTATAATATAGAGAACGCTTAGAAAAGTATTAAGAAGTTTAAGTATTCGAAATACTACTACTAATAATACGATATAGGACTATCTATAGACTTCTATTAGTAGAAAAAATAAGATACTAAAACCTCTTTATTAAAAGACTCTTTCCTAGAATAATATAAGATAGCGCCGATTAATAGTCTAAGCGTAAAAAAAAGTATTAAATAGTTAGTCGAATAACTACGTATTAGGATTATTAAGGTCGGCTAGGATAGTAATATCCTCTATAAAGTACTCGATAAAAACCTTTTCAATATTCTATAGAAGAGCTTTTTTTGTTACTACTAAACTAATAAAACCTATATTACTTTCTATAAAACGTAAAGTAGTATAATTATAAAAAGCGACTTATTTATGGTTGTTAAGGTCGTTAAAGGAAAGGTATATATATAGTAGATTAGTAATACATAAGTTATAGTTTTAATAGTAATATACAACGAATTCTTATAGGTAATTTATTAGCGAATCGAGCTTAAGTTTATTTAATTCGAATATCTATAGTAATATATTTCTTCTTTCTAGAAATATTCTAAGAACTCTAATATATCTTCTTAACCTACTTAAAAATAGTAGTAAATTAGAAGAATATAATAGCGATATAATAAAGAAAAATAGAAGATAGGTCTATATTTATATCCTAGAAGATCTATAGCTAAGTATAAAGCTATAAGTTATTAGTAAAATATCTACGAAATATATCTAAGATACTTATAGCTAAAAAGTCGAAGAAGTCTTTAGTTATACTATATATAATTTATTATTATTAATTAAATCGGATATAGAGTAAAAGCGAAAAAGATTCGAAAATATACCGAATTATATATATATATATTTTTTAGTATATTTAACATACTAAGTAGACCTAGTACTATCCTACTTATACTCTATAATAAGTAAATTATATATTTTTACGAAAAGTATTAATCGCCTTTCGAAAGGATCTAACGTACTATAAATTACGTATCTCTATAATCTTATTATACTTCTTTAACTTACTTAGAATTTTTAAAGTAGTAGGAGCTATAACGAAGAGAATTAGTTTAGTAATAAATCGGAATCGAAAAGCCTATAAAAAGGTTATTCGAAAAGATAAAGATAGAAAAGAAGAAGTTAGAAGAGAAAAACAAAATAAATAAGGTATTTTATATATACGCAAATCGTATATAACTCTATATATCCCTAACTCCTTTTCTTTATTATTTTCCCTACGCCTTAGATATTTATAATATATTTTTAAGACTTCTTATATCTCGCTACGCCTCCTTTTTATTAAGGATTACTTTCCTTTTTGTTTTTATTTAAGTTATTTTCAAATCTTTTTATATACGCTCTATAGGTCGTAGACGACCTTTATAAAGAGGGAGAATAATTATTATAGTATTAATAAAGCTTAAAGCTATTCGGAGCTAAATTAATACTGAGTCGTATAGACCCTCGGTTATAGGTTATATAACTCGTAGACTTTATAAAAGGGATCTCCCTTATATATCTAAATCCTTCCCTCTTTAAGGATTAGTTTAGTTACCTTATCTAGTTAATTAATACTCTTTTTTCAAATGTTATCTTTATTGTCTTCCTCTTACCTAGTTACCCCCTCCCTAATACTACCCTATTAATACTCGACATTTTCAAACATTAATTAACCAACCAAAATACTATTAAATTTACTAAACTAAGCTTTAGGGCATCTATTAAATATATGCCCTTTCTGACCGTACCTAGAACATATAATCTGACGACGTATAGGGGGTAAAATAGGTAGTTCTGGCTCGGCTAGGGGGGGTTAAGATAGATAGTATATTATATATATATATCTTACTACTACTATTACTACTAATTCTAGCGACCGTATCACTAGTTAGGCTACATTAGTAGGACACCCGCTTCTTGGATTTAGCCCTCTTTTTGACCTATTTTGTATTTGTAGCCTATAATTTCTTGATTAGGTCGGTCTTGAAAACGTCCCGATATATAAGCTTTAGGGTTATAACATAATACTGCTATAGATCACGCTATTTTCCAATATAGCATCGATCCTAGCTTTACGCTTTACTAGCTATTTAATAGTTTTAGGGACCCTAGTAGAGATATTGCTATCTAATGTCGAGCCTTGCGAAATAGGCCGATCTAGGATAGGCGGGGATTAAAGACAAATATTAAGCCTCTCTAGTACCTAACTAATCGGGGTTAAATAGGACTAACCTAGTAGCTACGAAAGTACCTAATACGACGACATCTTTAAATATATCCTTCTCGATAGAATCGATGCCTAATCGGGTATACTCCGCAACCCGCGAGCTATAAGACTTCTTTAAAGTCGCAAAATAGCCGATATTAAGGGGCTATAAAAGATAAGATATATATATAGGTATATAGATTAGTATAATATCGTTTTTATAGTAGATTTTGTCGAATCGGGCTATTAGATAACTATTATATCTATCTAATACTAATAGACGATATTTACCTTTTGTCTAGGCTATAGTATATAGAATAAAGTATTTCTATAGCTAATTAAGGCTAATCTTATTGCTTATCTATCCGTTTAGGCTAATATTAATGGCCTATCGGTAGGGAAGGTCGTCGAACTATCTTTCTATAAAGTTTTTGCCCTTAAAGATAATATACGGCGGAAGCGTATATCTAGATATACTAATACCCTCGATTATAGTTACCTATTGTTATGGAAGACTACTTTGGCAGGGTAGTCGACCTATCGGTTAGGTGAGAAGAGATGCCTGGCAGAGGGGTGATATGAATAAGATGAATAGTAGGATAAGAATAGAGACTGATTCTTGAAGAAGCCAACATCAGAAGAAACAGGATGCTCCCTTTTATCATGGAGAGCTGACATAACCAATGTGCGGTGAGGAGTAAGCGAGGAGTAGGTGATTCGGCAGGGCTCCGGTGGAGAATCGTAAGCGGTCCGATCGCGTATATTCTCCAAAAGTTCTGAATAACCTCACAACTGCCAATTCCGTAACACCTATTCGCGATTCATAGGTTGTAAAATACCCCTACGACCGGTATAAAATAATTATATAACTACTTTAGTCGTCGTACTAATCTCTATCGTAAAACCTATTTTATTAAAGTTATAAATATTATCCGATAATACCCCGTACTTAATAATAGTCTTTTAGAATAGATTAAACTATTCTATAATAATAGTTAGGTCTTCGTTTAGGGCCCTCCGGTAGTTATATTTACGAGAGAATCGGCTCGTAAGCCTAGGATACTATTTAAGGTATTATATTAGCTAGTTTTTACTAATAGGTTAGGGGGTATTACTACCCCGGTTTTGTAGTAGTAAATTAGCTATATCTCGCAACATCGCGATCGCAAGGGCTATACCCCTCGTATCTATAGAGATTAACTAATCCTAAATCGAGTCCTCTTTAGTTTTGGTAAATTTATGCCTATTTAGTCGAGAATTAGCCTAAATAGTCCGTCCGGCTAGACGGGCGCGGAGTATAGAGCGAGGGACGTCGAAAGAGCGTGTAGCAGCTGCGACCGTAGGGCTACGGCCGTTCTGAATAGCCTTGATAGCTAATAGGATCCTGCCCTCTTGTTGGGTAAGTTTTGGGCCCCTTTTAGGGCGTTTTGGGGGCATAGTGAAGGTTTGAAAATATTGGGTTGCTACGGGGATAGAAATTCGGAGGAGGGTGGCCGGTCGGCCGGGATCCACGTTAGTTAATAAACATAAGTGCTAACTAACTAAATATAGGCTATCGGGATACACCGATGTCTGTATTAATTTGATCTAGTCAAGAAACCATGATGTACTTAGCAATCTGATCTTCAAGGTCACGAGAAGGAAAACCCATAGTTCTGGTTGATAGAATGTGTATTCAAGTTCTCCAAATCATCATTGTAAGACCCCTATGTAGTTAAAAAAATAATAAACTTGGTTTCTCTATATTCTCGCTTCGCGGGCAAACGCCGCACAATTTACAACTCCAATGGAAGTCTGCGATGCAAGATCATCGTGTCAAAATTAGTACATTAGAACGTTGACTGTAGGCCTTATCCAATATAGAATAAGGCGCGACAGGGATACCTGGCCCGAACAGCCCGTCCTCCAGGTATGAAAAAGGAAAAGTAATGTCCCGTACCAATTCGACCGCACAATACCGAGACGAGAGGTCGATGACTCACTGAGCCTTCTTTGCGGACGTCTTGTTCCCCCTGCGACGCTTTAGGGCATCGGGGGTGTACTCGGTGTCCAAAAGGTAATCCCACCAGCGGAAGCTGCTCGCGTAGTTACCAATGAACTTCTCGTGATGAAGGTCATGGTGATCGGCACCGGCCCAGAAAGGAAGGAAGTGGTGGAGGCTCCAGGGGAATTCATAGCCACTGTGGGCATCAATGGCTTGGAACAAGCGGAAAACGATCCAGATGTACATGGTCAGGATGTGCAGGTCGCCAGTGAACGCACACCACACAATGGGGCAACCGACGGTGCCGAAGCCTAGAATCATGACTTCGATCGGAGACGCATATTCCGCGGCCAAACCAAAAGGCGCAGAGTACTGGTGATGAATTTTGTGGATCGCCTTGTAGAGTGGACCCCAGTGAAGAGCCCGATGGGAGAAGTAGTGCCAGGTATCCTCCATCACAAAAAAGATGGCGATCTGATAAGCCATGGTCCAGATGGAGGGGAACGGAACGGAGGTGGAAAGACCGAAGAATTGGGCCATAGGGTGGAAGAGCCTATAGGAGGAGCAATGCTTCATTAGATCACGAATCGGAGAGCAGACAGAAATAGCAAGACCTACCAGATCTGAGGCAGCTCCACTGTGAAGTGACTTAGGAGGACGAATCTGGCGCACTCCCATTGTTCCCGTAATGAGGGAATCTTACCCTGCAGAGAGGGTTAGTCTTCTATTGCCTGCAATATCCATTGTGGAGTGCACTGACGCTCTGAATTTTGTAACCCTTGAAGATACCCAAGGTGTCGATGAAGATCCACGGCAAAGAGCGACCGAAGTAGACCAGCTCGTGCATGGCGAAGGACATGATTCCCGTAGCCAGGACATCGTTCTGCATCCAGGCGTACCAGGCGGCCCATAGACGCTCGGCCACATTGAGCTCGGTGTTGTATTTGCCAATTTCCTCGAATTGGCCCCAGTAGGTACTGGAGGTCAACATGGTAGAATTCCTATAGGGCAGGTAAGCGCGTGTTCGAATCGTTCAGGAAGATAGAATTGAGGATGTTTACATTATGATTTCTCCAATGTAAGGAAGAAAGGATAAAGGAGAAAGGGGAGAGGTGTAGGAGAGAAGAAGTTTAAGTGAAAGGGAAAAAAAGGTTGGGGGAAGAACGGGGACTATTATTCTAGCGGAGAAAGAACGTAGGGACGAAATCTGAAGTGGCGAGACCAGCAATCAGGGGAGCCGCTGTAGGCAAAAAGGCCAAAAAAAGGATAAGACCACCGCGAGCCGATCTCCATCCGAGCCCCACTTAGGGGATAATGGGCTTTGCCGCACCTCTGTATGGCTGATGCTCCGAGGTCATACCACACATGTTGCATGTTGCATAATATGTCATAAAGGAATTCTAAACTAGGAACTGGGTCTATGGCCCAAGTAAGTATGTTTTGGAATTGGAATTTGAAAGTATGTATAACTACGTACCGGGTCAAGGTGAGAGAACAAGCCCTAAGGTAGTCACCCCCTTTCTACTGTAGTTACATGGTATGCGCACTACCGTGTACTCAAGAGTACACCGGTTATGTTTGCATCATTTGCATTACCCACCTCGTTTAGCCTGTTTGCATTATATGACGTCTCCCACTTTTTTCCGTCGTAGCTGTGTAGCTGTATATACTGTTTACTGTGTAGACTGTCTCCGAGATGCGCGATGTCGATCATTCAGGAGTATGCTCCGTTCAGTTCCCTAACTTTTCATGACTGACTCTCTACATCCAGAAATGCATGTGCCCTAAACGCCCAACTTGACCGCTGCCAGCAGCAGTTCGCCCATCCGGAGAAGCTCCTGTACACCGGCGATGTTCCTTCTCCGCATGTTCGCCATATACAGAATATCGCCGAGTCTGTTTCGGTGACATCAAAAACCCAGCCGCTCCTATCGCCCAGTCGCCTGGCGGAACTGCTGTCGGATCCTGCCTTATCATTCTCAGCCCCTACAGCGGAGACTTGGACGGACGACGCAGCCCACTATCTGTGGCTGGTCGCTGCCAAGGCGGCTGTCCAGGCGTCGGGCCTAGTCATGAATGTTCTGCTTGATTACACACTGCAGCTCCACGAGGAGACCTACTATTGGAACGAGGTGATGGGGTCCGTGTGGTACAGTGGCCTGTATGCGGCACAGACATCACCCGTGCGCATATGGCATTGGACAAAAGATATCTATCATGTGCAGAATTCCCATGGTGCTCAAGCTTCCATTTCGAGGTCCATTGCCGCCAGATGGGCCCGGTTCCACCAAATCGCCCGGCAAAGTATGCGGGGAATGTCGGAATATCCCTTTCGTCTCAACCTGTCGTCCCCCGTCCGATTATGCCGGTCTGAAATCCGCCAAAAAAGGGATATCTTACTGTCCATGATGGATATCCACACCAGCAGCCTAGGGCTGCTCATGGAAGGATGGCGTTCATTCCAAGCGAAAAATTTCGTCGACATTGACTCAACCGGGGGAAGGAGGCAGTGGCATGATGCAGTAAACAGAACGGTTGTCTTGACCGAAGCCATCCTGCAGCAGATGGCCAGCCGGTCCGATACCATTCAATTCGAACAACGGGTGTTTGCGACACTTGAACAGGACACAGCGAGCCTGCAGATGCAGAGCGATCTAACCTCCAACCAGCCCAGGCGTCTCATCCAGCGCCTCACGTACATCCTTAGGGAACAGTTGCCAAAGCATGAAGCCTCGATGTCCGCTTTCGTGAGTGATCACGGGCGACCATCGAGACTCACCCGGTACTGGCTACCGGTATTGACGGCGGCCATGTCGAGCAGCGCAACTCTGCGATTGTTACTTCGTCGCCAGGGTGAGATCATTCAATGGGTAGTCAACATCGGGGCCACCATCGTCGACTTTGGTAGCAATTGGGTGGTCGAACCCATCCACAAACTTGTTGGAACAATCCGGCACGATGAGAAAAGTGAGATTGCTATCATGAGCAAAAATAGTCTGGTGGCCGATCGAGCTAGCCTAGAGAGGATGGTGATTGATTTTGTCCGTGACCATCCCGATTCCGACCAAAGTTACCTGGCCGGGGAAGATACCACGGCTATTGCCAACGCCGTGAAGGAGGGGGATCTGACGCCAGTTCTAAGAGCCTACGAAAGGGACTTGCGATCCCCCTTTGTTGGGACCGTTCGAGGCGATCTTATTCGCGCACTTTTGATCCAGATCCAGAAAACCAAAGTGGACGTGGAGATTGCCATAAGCGGCATTAATGCTCTTCTGAAGAGCCAGGAGCTCGTGTTTGGGTAAGTAACTCCTTCAAGTTGGTGTAAAAGCCTCGCCTGTGTGGAATATACTAAACATAATATAGCTTTGTTGGGCTTACGCCCGGGATTATGGTCTCCTACGCCACTCTGCGGTGGATAGTCGGGCTCTTCGGCAACCGACGAGGTCTCCAAAGAGGCAAGCGACGGCATGAGCTGCGACGTGGACTACGGTGTGTTTTATGGACCACGGAACTAGAAATATTGTACAGTGCTAATGGAACCAGAAATGTCACTCGAGTCCTGACATCTGCGCCGCTTTCCGACAAGGTGATCTCCCACAAGGACTCAGGGCGACTTATCTACGAAGCCGAGGCTCTTCTTCAGCAGGTAAAGGGAGTACTGGGAGCCATGCAGTATCGAGAGTTCCGGGAAGATATCCAGGATCTACTCGATGTGGAGAAGGGAGTTGACAGGCAGCTTCGGGTGGTGGAGAGGATACGATGGGCGCATTTCCACTAGACCCCTCGCACCTAGTGTTTTGACAGAGATATCAACAGAGCCTGGTCAGTTAGGCACTCTTTACTGAACCCTTTTTTTGTTCAGTAGTTGAGCAACCTGTAAAGTCCCCGAGAGTGTGTACCTTGAAAGTGTAGTAGTAGGTTCAGTACTTATAGTCAGCTTACGTAACCGGCCCATCAATCACAGTCCAACCCCGTCATCACCTCCACTCGCTGTAGACCACCCTTTTCATCCACTTGGCCGTGACTACTTCTTTGCTCGTGCCAGTGAACATTGGAAGGACTTTACTCAACCACTGAGGGATCTTCCACTTGACTGTCTGTCCGTGCTCGTTGTGTTTATGCCCGCGTGCAATCTGCACCCTTGGCGCCAACCCTCCTGATAAAGTCCCTGGAGACACCGAAACCCGTCAACCTCCCCTCTCCCTCCTCCGCTTTGCGATCCACGACTTGTGGCCGCTGAGCTACATTTACAATAACAGTGACTCTTTCAAGCCCCTTCGATCACTCTCTTGCTGGTCTGCTTCTTTTCTAGTGCCGGCCACTAATCCGACTTTCTCCTATCCGGAACCACCACCCCTCTCCTCGACCGTTCATTGCAGTAACCCCCGAAACACTCCATCATGGCGGGTACAAGAAACTATGATTTTCTGGTGAGTACCATCGAGTTTGCACCGACCCATTTATTAATCGAACCCGGTATCACAGATCAAGTTATTGTTGATCGGAGACTCCGGCGTGGGCAAGTCTTGCTGCCTCTTGCGGTTCAGCGAAGACTCGTTCACCCCGTCTTTCATCACCACGATCGGAATCGATTTTAAAATCCGCACCATCGAGTTGGATGGAAAGAGAGTGAAACTGCAGATCTGGGACACCGCGGGCCAGGAACGCTTCCGTACCATCACAACTGCATACTACCGCGGCGCGATGGGCATTCTCCTTGTCTACGACGTGACCGATGAGCGATCTTTCCACAGTAGGACCCCTGCTTCCCTGTAACCTTCCGAGTACAGATAGATCGATCTGACCGTTTCCTAAAGATATCCGAACCTGGTTCTCAAATGTGGAGCAACATGCCAGCGAAGGAGTACACAAAATCCTCATCGGAAACAAGTGCGACTGGGAGGAGAAGAGGGCCGTCTCGACCGAACAGGGCCAGCAACTGGCTGACGAGCTCGGCATTCCATTCCTGGAGGTGTCCGCGAAAAACAACATCAACATTGAAAAGGCATTCTATAGCCTTGCATCGGACATCAAGAAGGGCATGGATACCTCCAAGACCGAACAATCTGCTCCGGGAGTCAGTATAGACCACCAGGGCTCGGGTCTGAATGGTGGCACTGGAGGGAAGTGTTGCTAGACCCTGTACCACTAATTCGACCTTTGATTATCTTTGCGCGAGTTTTTCTCCACCTTTTACTTTTGTTTTTTTCTCGTGACGCCCTTGGTTTCCTACGCAGCTGCCACATATCCTTTTGTTTGCCCGCAATTTTCATATGCTAAGATCTGAATATCCAGTTTTCATGGAGAGTTGGCGCCCGTTACCCCCCCGAGTATCATATATATTTCTGTCCATAGTTTGTGACAACTTATTCCCCTCTTTTAAGAAACCATATATGTACCGTGTTGAGTACCTTACACGTGAGCTCTCGATGGCTAAAATGTGTCTGTCGACTTCCTCAGCGCCTTAGTTTTGAATATGTACAAAATCAGTCAGATATCGAGAGTAACCAGTGAGTATGTGGAGATTATCCTAGATCGACATTGGCGGTCTCCAATGTACTTGGAAGTTCGTGCTTCTCTCCTTGACCCCACTTCTTTTTTGCATATCAACCTACCGATAAGATCCCTCCCCCCACCCATCTGAATTTGAACTTTTGAATGCGATTGATCTTCGAGTCTCATCTTTCTATGACTGTTGGTAATTGTGACCCCTTTGTATACTAGCTTGACACACTTGTGAGCTGCTTCCCATTCCCTCACGTCTCGCCTTGCCTGAGTCGGTTATGAGCAGCACACAGAAGCCTCGCGAGCCTCCACTATTTATGCTTACAATCAGAAAGTTTTTTTCCCCCTAGGGCTCATGAACATATACTACCGATAATTGTGTATGCCACAACGTGCCTCGACACCTTCTCGCTAGGAGTTGCGCGGGATGTCCGAGGTTCGCAGTTTCACGGCTCGACCGCTGTCGAAACAATCCCGGAGTGATTTCAAGGATGCGTTTCGGGTCTACCTATCTTCATCCTCCTTGGCTGCATTGAGGCTCCGTGCTGATGACCTCTGCTGCCTAACGCCGGCTGAAGGAACCCCGAAGACCGCAATTGCCTGGACTGCAGTGGAGAATATACAAGGCACCGTGGTGCAGACTTCGAGGGCTCTCCAGGACTGCTACGGGATCAAGATCGGTGAGAAAGTCGCCATTAGTAAGATCGACGGCGGCCTCGAAGATATCGAATCGGTCTTCCTGCTCGATTCCTCCGATCCCGAGAAAATTGCAAAGTATGGACCGATAGCTGCCGAAGAACGCTGCCACTGGGAATGGGCTTTGGAGTTTCAACTTTTGAGATGCGAAGTCCTCGCTACCGGTCTCACTTTCGACTTAGAGCTCAAGGGCCAGCGTCGGAGCTTCCAGTTGGTCAATATACACACCCAGGATCCAAGCACCAGTCGGACTATTTATCGGTTCACGAAGACTACCAAGGTTTGCATCGGAACGGAGATGGAAGCCCCTGAAGAGCCTTCCTCTGCTAGTATCGCTGTTCACTCTACGAACCTGGGGGGTCTATCACGACAAATTGAAGACATCAATGAGAGCTTGTCTGACTTCAATATCGATCCACGCAGACCGGTCATGCCGTCATTCTACGAGCACAGCCGGGGTATTCTCCTCTACGGACCAAAGGGAACAGGCAAGACGGCCTTACTGGAGCAGATTGGAAAGGCCGGCTGGAAACAAGTCTTCAAAATTGGCACCTCATCTCTCGGTCGAAGTATCAGCGAAAGTGAGCTGAAGCTTCGCAATATCTTTCAAGAGGCTGCGCGCTCAAAGCCCAGTGTCATCATCATCGATCAGCTGGACTTTGTCGCACCGAAACGGACCTCTCTAGAATCACAGTCACTGGCCTCCGTCCTTTGCGAGAACTTGGATGCTATCCGGAGCGCTTCTATTCTGGTTGTGGCCGCAACACGACATCCAAACAACGTGGACGATGCGCTCAGAACTCCACATCGGTTTGGCGCAGAGATCGAGTTACAGGTCCCCACGGCCCAGGATCGGGCAGAGATCCTTCGTGCCATTCGCGGGCCCGTTTCTGCTGGGCTGACCGATAATCTCATTGAATTCCTTGCAGAGAAGACACATGGATACGTCGGCGCCGATCTGTTTGCTTTGCTGCAGTTAATATGCCGGAAAGCCCGGCAACGGCAGTTACTCGAACGGGAGTCCAAACCCTCATCCTTGTCCCAGAACTCTGATATGTCCACTGGGCTCGAAAGGGACGGGGAAATCAGCGTCGACTTAGAGATACAGGAGACAGATATCATGTCCTCTTTGCAAGAAATCCGTCCTACAGCCATGCGCGAGGTGTTCTTGGAGACTCCAAAGGTAAGGTGGTCAGATATCGGTGGGCAGCACGAGGTGAAGAAACGCCTACAGCAGGCTGTCGAGAGACCGCTCAAGGTAAGATATGATTTCTAGCATCAATCTCGCCGATATTGGAACTAACGATCTATTGCAGTATCCCCAACGGATGCAGCGGCTCAACGTGAAGAGCAAAAAAGGCGTCCTTCTTTATGGGCCACCCGGCTGCTCTAAGACATTAACTGTCAAAGCCCTGGCCACAGAAGCTGGGCTGAACTTCTTGGCAGTTAAGGGTGCAGAAATCCTGAGCATGTACGTTGGAGAGTCGGAACGGTCGCTGAGAGAGATTTTTCGAAAGGCTCGAGCAGCGCGGCCTAGTATAATCTTCTTTGACGAGATCGATGCTATTGCCGCTCGACGCAGCAGCAGCACCAACGGGGGTGTCAATGTTCTGACAACTCTTCTCAACGAGATGGATGGTATCGAAGAAATGCGGAATGTTTTGGTCATCGCGGCCACCAACAAGCCGGACGTTCTAGATCCAGCCCTCATGCGCCCCGGTCGTCTGGACAACATCCTATACGTGGGACCGCCAGATTTCGAGGCAAGGAAGGAAATTCTGCGGATCTGGTCTAGCAAATCCGTTGTCAATCCGGATGTAGACCTGGACGAACTGGCGACCATTACCGAAGGTTACTCGGGAGCGGAGATGGTGAGCATATGTGAGACTGCGGGAGATGCGGCATTGGATGAAGAGGAAGAGACCCAACAAGAGCAAGATGTGAAATTGAAGCATTTTGAATACGCATTGGGCCAGGTGCGGCGGCAGATTACCGATGGCGTTATTGCAGAGTACGAGAGATGGAGAGATGGACAGTCCTAGATATGCTGAGCTATGTACAGGGCTCAGAAATAGAGATTAGAGGGGAGATGGGAAAGATATAAAAATATATGCCTCAACTATAAAGGAATGTCATCCGAATATAAAACTAACTAAATTGAGGTACCAGAGGTGATTACCTCATGCGGCTAGCGTTGATCTGCAGCTGCGCCCTTGAATACTCGCGTCTTCACCTCCATCTTCGTCTTCACCTTGCCTCCACTTTCACATCCACATCCACTTTTTCTGTTAACCTCCATCTCCCCAAAGTATCGACATCCGATGTCCATGCGATCACCTCGAGGGCATTCGCCCATGGGCTCCCCGCATGGCCCGGCGCGCTCTCATTCCTTGCGTCGCTCCAGATCCCCCCGTGAAGACTCGCGACGAAGTCTCACGCGAAGCCCATCTCCAGCACGCGACCAAGGTCGCCGCGACCGTTCCAGTAGCCGATCGCGATCCTCCTCCCGTGGTCGATCACGGACGCGATCCCGATCTCGCAGTCGTAGCCGAGGTGGACGACGCTACCGTAACCCGAGTTACAGCAGAACGCCCAGCCCCAAAAGCCCCCCGAGGAGCGCAAAAGTGAGAGCTGCAAACTTCTCACGCAAAATACCTTACTAATAAGTATATTGATAGATCGTTGTGGAGAAATTGACCAAGAACGTCACGGAGAATCACCTCCGCGAGATATTCGGAGCCTTTGGCGACATCGAGTACCTCGACCTTCCCATGAACAGATCCTGTGAGACTTTCCCCTCGAGAATTTGGAAGCTTTGCTTTGGGCTCTTTGTTTAGAACCCTGCGTTGCTGACTGCTTAATTCTAGTCATGACCAACCGAGGCACCGCCTACATCTTGTACTACGACCCCGCGGATGCTGAAGCTGCCATTGCTCATATGCACGAAGCTCAACTGGATGGTGCTATTCTGAACGTCTCGATTGTTCTTCCACGTCGGACGTTTTCACGATCACCACCCCCTGCATCTAACCGAGGCAACGGCGGTCGCCCCAGATTTGGCAAGGGACCGTATGTGAAGTCGCCTCCGCGAAGACATGGTCGGGCACGGCCTGCCGAACGACATGATGTTTACCGTCCTCCTTCCCTCTCACGATCACGATCACGATCCCCTGTGCGTTCTCGTTCTCGTTCCCGCTCACGCTCACCACCGAGAAGAGGCAGCCTCCGCACCGAAAGCCAACGACAGCGCCGACGCCGGAGCCCTAGTTACAGTAGCTACGGATACAGCAGCCGCAGTGGTAGCCGAAGCCCGAAGAGAAGCCGGAGTCGCAATCGCTATTAGGATCCCTTCAGAGGTTCCAATACCAAGTGCATCTACTTCGTGTGCACCTTGAACCTGGTCTGTATTTGACTAGCAAGGTCTCGAAGACTCCGAGTGAATGATGGGGTTGTTCTGGGAATATCCAATAGGTGACTTTCCCTTTCCTGACATGGTATTGGAGAGACTATCGAAGCTACATGAAAAGCGTAAACAAGAAAGTTCAGGCTTAGAAAAATGCACACCATCCGATATACATCGACGCCAGATTTTTCTTATCGGTTGCCTGCATGATCAGCTCATCCACTTGACCATCCACCGACAGTGGAATGGGCTGCTTGGACATAAAACCCCGCAGTTTGTTCCGGACATCCTCCAAAACACCGGCGGGGGTATCAGGGACAGTTGCATGGGTGCGGCGCTTTGATGAAAACGGTGTTACTGACTGGCCTTTGCGATGAGGTAGATCGGACTTACTCTTTTCCCAATGAAGTCTGTGGTCGGGTCATGCAAGAAGGTCTCGAGGACGGTCATCAAGGCATCTTCGTTTTGTCGCAGAAGACTGAGGGTGATCTCACAGGTTCTTCGGAAAGGCCCTACGTCGCAAGGATCAGTTTCCATTTCCCAAGCACGAGTTCTAGCAAACCTACCATTATACCCATAGGCGCCAAAGGCGTCGACCATGTTGTTTGTTAAACGAAATGGAACGACTTCGGGTTTTTCGAATGTTTGACCCTGCATGTAATGAGTAATTGCGTAGCAAAATTTGGCTTCTGGAGCCCTCTTACCTTGTCGAATAGACAGTTGAAATCAACATGCAAAATACCCCCTGTTCCTTCTTCGAACGACAGGTTCTCTCCATGTCGATCGCCCAGCCTGCTCAGATATAAATCATTGGATTAGTATAAGGAGATCATCGTAACGAACCGAAACAACTGGGGCCGACACGGTACTTACCCTAAAACGTATCCAACCATGGACATGACCGCCGAAGACCGCGTATAACGCAATCTCGCCGTGAACCAGGTCTCGGTTTCAGGAAACATTTCAACAAACCATTCATGAAGGACGGGAGGAAGCCTGTGCCTTCGTCAACATCAAGTATCTTTTGACTAAATAGGAATCTGTCTCACTTGGCCAGGATTTTCGTTGTAAACAGTGACAACTTGGACATCGAGCGGTCTGCGCATATCTCGTTCAGGTAGTGCTTGATCTCCGTATACTATTTCGTGGATTTGTCAGTCAAGTCAATGAAGCCCGTGAATAACAAAGCCCTTACATTTGGTGCAATGCCACGCTCGCGCAGAATCTTGATGATGATCTCTCTCAAGGTCCGGAGATTGTCAACCCACTCAATCAGGCCGCATTCCTCGTTCAACGGTGTCACGGCATAGGTTTTGATGTCTCCGTTGGGTTAGCTTTCCACATATAATTGATTAAGAGGACTTACACATTCGCCGCTTGCTTGATTCGACGTCTCGTTTTAAGAATCGATTGATCATGTTGTTGAATTCCATGAGGCGCTGGTCCTTGCGCAGATCATCCTTGGGCTTGCAGAGTGCATTGTAGATTTTTCCGTCCGACCCTCGAATACTGATCTTGCGCGGCTTTTGGAGTGAATTCAAGATCTGTGCCTCGTCCAGAACAGCTGTTACAAGTTAGCTCGGGCTCGCAGATAAACAGTGGGGTCCAACGTGCCCTCTATGGTTGTCGGGTCCCGTGGGAAGGGCCGGAACCCCTTCAAGTACTCTGAATCGTGACTAGTGGGCAGGCTTGGGATTAACATTGCTTGGAACGGTACTACCAGGCGGCACGGGGCGACTTTGTGGTTAAAGCCGAGATGACGAGCAAGATTGACCCGAGAGACTCTTTCCTCAACACGGGCGAGGCATAGCTGGAGCAATTCTTCCGAGAACTTTTGGCCCTGACTGATCATGCGGCGAATGTCGGACGACGATGACTCTGATTTATGCTTATTAGTGTAGTCCTGTTTTTGAATTAGCATTTCCCTTGTCATCCACCGGATTATCTAGCATACCGTGATCTTTTGGAGACAGCTGTAGCCTCTGGAGGCTCGATCCTTGTTGGAGGATTTGACCACCGCCAGGACGGTCCATAGTCCTTGCTGTGGGAAGCTATGGACGGCCTTGGCCACGATCCGCGTCAAAAGATCATAAACAGTGCTGTTAGGATGACAGATACGAGCAACCACCTGGGGCAGGATTGTGAAGAGCTATAACTTGTGTGAGCCTATTATCCAAAGAGAGAAACTCTGTTCAGATATCTGCTTACCAAAGCAGCTTGCAGTCGAGACGAAATGTATTTTTTCAGCTGAGCGTGCATCTCATCCAAGCTCTTCTGTCGCTGAGCTTTGGTGTGTCTCTGGAAGTCCCTATTTGTTTACATAGTTAGCAAAGCAAAAGTACTAGATTTACCGAGTACCACTTACTCGTTGTCCCCTCGCTTCGGGTCAATTGGCTGATCAACAATAGAAGCATGTTCCAACCAAAGCGTCAACAGTTTGGGCAGCGTCTGGAAGACATACTTGCTTCCATAGGTCAATGAGCGAAGATAGTTGTCAATAACAAGCTTCGTGGCTTCCCCACTCAGGCTGAACATGCCGTTAGTAATGAGCTGGGCCTGTCATAGCAGAGGCTGTATACGTACTATATCTGAGCCTCTTTCCCCATGGGCTTGATTTTTTCAGAGTCGAGGATCTTGTTGTAGTGCTTTCCCAAGTAGTAGTGTGCTTTCTCCCACCTGAACGCCACGATTAGCCGATGTTTGCCAAGGGCTAGCTAGTTCGATTCACCTTGGGTACAGCTTGATGGCTTCTCGATATCGTTGAACAATGACCTGAGAGTGAGTTTGACCAGCTCTGTCCGTCCATTTGGCTAGTAAAAGATGCGCCTAATTATGTGAATTAGTCTCTCGGATTTGGATGGCAATTGATTGACGGGTCCTACTCTGGCAGCAGTCACGTTTGCGTTCTGCCCGCGACTGGAGAGAAATGACACAGCCTCGGAATCGGCGGAGAAAGATGTTGCCGCGGTAGCTTCATTGGCCGATATCGCACCCTCTAGTGTCTGAATTGCTTTGCGATGGTGTCCGTCTTTCCAGAGAAGTTTGGCATGTTCAATGGTAGCCGACCGGTCCTTCAGCAGAGCTGCGTTGAGCATTGAGTGATATGCTTGGCTGGTAAAGTTGCCCTTCCGCGACAAGTGAGCACTGGTGAGCCATGCCGAGGCTATGTCAGAGTCGGCAAAATTGCCTCTGGAGAATACGTTAACAAGTATCGTGGTAACGGCGACAAGATCCACTCACGCTAGCTCCATTGCTGCTCGTCTCAACCCTAAAAGGTATTGCTTGTCCGCAAGATAACCGCCTAGCACATCCAAACGTCGATTCAGGGCCCCAATTAATTCCGGCCTCGGATGGGAACCCGCAGCTCCTGCATTCGCTATGGATTCCACATCCGCTAAGGCGTGCAGCCGCAGCATATCGTCATGACAGGATTGGAGTGAGGCGATGGAGTTAGCAGTCAATGACTTCGCAACGTTGAGCCTGAGCTCGTTGACGATATCGGTGAATGCCTCGGCTTTTCCTTGCCGAAGGATGTTGAGAGCTGAGCCCATGCCCGCATTGAAGTCCCCAGCACCTTGTTTAGCACATAGCTCCAAGTAACCCTTCAGCTTATCCCACCTGCCTGTTATCCACGATGCCTCTACCGCGAAAGGCAGAAATCGGGATGCTGCAGATTCGTTGTCCTTGACAATCTCGAACCGAGTGAGAATAGCATCTGAATATGATCAGCAAGAGGTCGGCAGGAAATACAAGGACAGAGTGCTGAAGCTACCTTGTTGGCCAGATTCCTTGAGACAAGTGACAAGATTCCATTGAGCGTCGACATTATCCGGTTCTTTTTCGAGCTGGAGTTCATACCAACTCTGTGCAGTGGCCCACCTTCCTGCCTTGCGGTGCTCCAAGACCTGTTGATCGATGTTAAGCGCAGATAAATGGCTTGAAATGCCCTCAATACCGTCAGGTTCATCGATTTGACTGTATATATCCTGCAGTCGTTGGTAAAGAGGCTCCGTACTGGAGCGTTCTTGCATGCCCGGCTGCGATTTGCATTTCCGGATATACTGCTCCCAATGGAATAAAGCCCTTGAAAACGACTTGCATTCAACGGCCCGTTTGGATATGACCTCTGGCGGAATTGAAGCCAAGACAGCTTCGACAGATTTGACCTGCGATGTGTATTTGTCAAGGAGCCCGTCTCGACTGGCATCTCTGTTGGAGCGGCTGGATTGGTAAGACTGATGATTCAGACTATTGAGCTGCTTTTTCTTTCCCTGGAGCCATCGTGACAAATAGTCCAAGACCTCAAAAACGCTCTACAAGTAAACTGTAGTCAATATCCGGAAATCCAATTCCATTGCCCGGGGAGTCCTACCTGGCTACTGCTTATGATAGTTTCGCGGACACTGTTGTTAGTATCAGGCAGGGGGTGCGAAAGGACGTTCATTAACTCAAGCTGGAGATCCTGCAGCTCTTGCTCAGTTCCTCCAACAATGCGGTTGAGAACGGCGAACGGCAGAAGAAATGAAGGAATCGAAATGTCTTGTCCCTTCACGACTCGGTTGCATACTGTGAATATCAGCTTTGCATTTTCTCCATTCCCATTTTGGAGCAGATCCTGTACAAGGATCCGAAGCCACTCGCTATGGGTCATCTTGGTGGATAACAAAGGATATACGGCCTTAAAGGTAGCTCCAACGACAGTGACCGTGTATGTCGAGGTAAGGAAGGGCGTGAGAGTGTTTCGGACACTTTCCGGAAGCTCCATCCACCGTTGATATTTCTCACCATCTTGAAGATCCCGAGTCCGTTGAGTGACTGCCGTATTCAGATTGCAGATCTTGAGAAGATTTTGCATGGCAAATGCCAGGAATCCTTGAGCCCTAGTGTTGGACGCTGACAAGAAGGCTTCCACTAGAACATGCTGGAGGAAGAACAGGACGAATTCTACCGTATCTTCCATTCGGTCGAAGTTTGAGAGAACAAGAATGTCCCTCTTTTCCTTGACTGTCTCTACTCGATTCGGATCAAGACATCCGACGAGACCTAAACATCGAGAGGACAACAAAGTGATTGAGTCCGAACTGCTGTTGAACTTGACGCAACAGTCAAGCAGTGCCCTCGTTAATTGTGCGACCACAGGATCCGGTTGTTCGCTGAGAACGGATACGTGCAAGAATTCCTCGTTCCCCGAGAGGAAAGGCAGCAATTCCTCCAGAGCCTGCTCAACGACTGTGGCATTCTCACTTTGACAGCGCCGAATGAGGGCTAGAAACCGGCTTCGAACATCCATTTGCGTCCTCAATTCGTCGATCTTGGCTTCGAACGGGGCCATCTCAGGGATAGACGCTAGAGAAGGCATGGTATTGAAAGTATCTCGTACCAAGTTCGGGTGATCCGTCAAGATATGGTCAATGAGCTCGTAAGCATGCCTTCTGCTGTCTGCCGTCAATCTGTCCCAGTACCTAATGACAATCGCCAACGTCTGATCAATGAGCGGTTCGATGTCCTCCTCGCTAAGCGAGCTGATCAGGGTCTTCCAGGCCGCAAAAGCATGATCACATAGCTCCTCAATATCAAGTGCAGATCGGAGACAGGCACTGACTTGGGGTAATGCATTGCTAACATGGCCTTGAGCAATGTTGATCATCTCTTCGATTGCCTTGATGTTTCGCCTTTTTTCCGCCAAGGTTTGCCTTACTTGAAAGTCATTGATCGCATTTGCGAATTGGGTGATGATACCGAGAACATGCTCCTCAATAAAGTGACTCAACAAGTCTGTATTTTTTGAGGAGCTTCCATGGGCCTTTCGCGGGACAAATGTGGCCAAGCGTCTCAGTGCTTGATGGAACTAAATTTGGTAGGCTTAGCAGGAAATTCACCATTGCCATATCACAGAGAGGTGCAAAGCATAGTATACTCACCCTTTCCTTGTTCTGCTCCCCAGCGTCCCCGAGGCTCTTCAATAAATCGCAGGCAATAAGAATTGGCTCGATTCGCACCAGATCCGCTAGTGTCCGGCTTTTGAAAGCAGGATCTATTTCGGCTAACAGAGACATGATCATCGCTTCTGGGTTGTTTGACTGCTGGGACAGAAGAAAAGCAAGAATCGCAGCAAGATTGTTCTTTTCGGAACAGACATCAAATGGAGACTCGCCTTCGTTGCGGCTTTCCCCGATTCTGCAAATGATATCACGCTTTCGGGTCAGAACCAAGTATGGGAGAACGTGTACCTCTGTCAAGCGAAGGAAGCCATCAACTTTCATGCCAAGCAATTCGCAAAGCTGCTCTGCCATATATGGGCGAGTCTGAAGGTTTTTGACGACCACCACTGACAGGGTCCTCCAATAGGGCCGAAACAAGCCAGCAGGCGTCAAAGCAAACTGCTGCGCAAGTTTAGACAGCTAGGTCGGTTCGTTAGCTCGTTCAAAGCCGTCTAGAAAAGAAAATGACTAAATCCATGCTAAATGCATGATGACATTTGGGCGTGCTCCACGTACCTCGTTGTAGGCGACTGCACAGATATAGGGATTTGGATGACCGAGATATTCCAAGAGACGAAGGAGGATGATGTTTTTCTCTTCATCTTCCGAGACGCTTTTTCGGATAGTGAGCTGATTGATTCAGAGCAAGGTAGGAAGCGGACAAACCTGGCAATTCGACATAATGTTAGGATGCATGCCTCTTGTAAAGGCATATCACCTTTCTCGGACAGGTTTTTCAACCATTCCAACACGACGACAAAGTTTGCTCGGCGAATGTCCGGCTGGAGATTCGATCGTACAAATGCTACCACTGAATGTCTGCTTGTGTATTAGCGCATTCACCAGTGACAAGTAATATCCAGAGCATACCCAGTCGCGACGCGAAGTTCCCGGATAGAGCTCCGAAGGGAATGGAGACAGAATTCCCCAGCTGTAGATGATGAAAGATGCATCTGATTTGAGCTAGGAGAGTGCATTAAGATTCTCTTCAAAGCCACCATAGCAGCGATGCGTGGACCAGGTGTGCGTGTAAGTTTTGGCAAGATGAAGTTGAATATTGACCACAACTCCTCGAACTGAGGGGTATTTTTCTCCGGAGGCATTCCAGTATGGAGAAGTTCGCTGTCACAGGCATAACAAAGCAGAGTCTGTTGTGTTCCAATTTCCGATGGTTTCTGCACCAAATTCTCTGTTATGGCACAGGAAACTTTGCCCAATACCTCCAGAAGCTCCGATTTACGGGATTCAGGGAGGCTCTCGAATGAGCTCCTGCCAGATGTCAGTCAATACAAGATCAGACGCTATTCCTGAATCTAAGATGGATAAGCTCCGGGAGTGACTCACTGAATGATAGTGCACAAATTCGTCAAGCTTCCAGTGCAATCACAGCCCAGCAGCAAGGAGACGTTTGCCATTAAATTTTGTAGCAGACCCTGACCCGAAGGCTCGGCAGGAAGGCAGATCCGCTTCGATGCGCGTGTTTCACCGTTCTGCTTTGGTTCTTGTCCCGTCATATCTGGTATCTGACTCGCAGAAGACAAGTTTTGACCCAGAACCCCTAATGCAATTCCGGAGGAGCATCTAGCAGGCACGGCTGTGACCAGCAACTCAGCACGAAGAGATTGAAGTGAGTCCTAGCATTATGTCAGATAAGCTGAGATAATAAAGCTCGAGGCGATGATTACCCAAAGACAAGACTCCATTGAATGGAGGTTAAAATCCCGGTCTTCGATTTCTGCCAGCGCCGGTAGAAATATTTCCCTTAACAGCTGGGCAGATGACTTGGTCTGTCTCGTTGCTTGCACGAATTCACCCAGGCAGTTGCTTAGTTCAGATTGCATTGCAGGAAAGGAGTTGCTGATACTCGGACAGATCAGCTCGCTTAGGCATTGGGCCCAGGTTGAAGCCAAGCTTATGTCTGACGTTACAGCCGGTGCAGATGACGGAGACACGCAGAGGCGGCGGGTGGATGCTAAGAAATGTAAACCGGCTTCCTCTTTCTCCGGAGTCACCTCCGATCCTGCACTCTGTAGCCACCTGACTAATACCTTTCGTAGGCGATTGTATCCGTTCAGCATCCAGGGAAGATTCTGACGAAGGATGTGATTTCGGCGCTTCTCGAGGCTCCCAATTGTCACTTTAGGGTTGAAGGAGTCCAGCAACATAGATGTGAGTGCGAACGCCTGAGAAAAGGTATCCAGTGCCAGACTTCTTCCCAGCAGACCGCGAGGAAGACGCAGATGGTCCAAGTCTGCAAGGAGAGGCCCATTCGGCGCGGGCATAGATATCTTAGCCGTGGAGGTATTTTGCCAATCATGAGCCTGATATTCTTCCAGTGAACGTAGCATATCTGCTTCCTGTTAGCCCAGTTTCATCAACTCCACCAGGGCGTAAACAGACCCGATGTGCAAAGCCGAAGGAATGTCGAAATGTCATTGAATGAAGGAGATGAACGAGCCTGCTTATATTGCAAGAAAGTTACACTGGTGAGCACCAGCCGAATTTTGTCCTGAGTGGCTTCGGATTGCCAGATGCAGGCCAGCCTGATCAGACGTAGGATCAACCATGCAAACAGGGGCGCTTGGACTTCCTCGCCTAGTATGAGCGGGTCTGAGATGTCCCAGAGAGCCTGAGGGGCTTTCTCAATGCTTGCCTGGATGATATCCAGACAGTCGGAGACCTGCCCTTCCCAATCTTCTTCCGCGGCATGGCTGTTAGGACTAGCTTCCAGGCCGGCCTGAAGAACGATACACACTAATTTGTTGATATCGGTAATGCCTTCATCAACGCGCAACTGGCTATGCCTTTCACCAAGAAGTTCTTGACGAAGCTGTGAAAACGTTTCTCGCGACAGTCGCTGTGCTTCATGCCCTTGGGATGCGAGACGCGGGGCGAAATGCGCCGCGAGGATGGATGAGGCTGGCTCTGCGGGCCTCCATCCCAAAGTGTTGTCTCCATTAGCCGCCATCGAGAATCACCATGGCCACTGGGCTGAGAGGTTGGTAGACGCGGGTTGGTGAAGAAGGGCAGATACGCGGAGTTGATAGTTGACACGGACACCTGAGGCATTAAAAAAAGAGTATAACCACCGACTTTCGGTGTTCGATTTGATTTCAACAAGTACAGTAAACTTCTGATCAAGAATTCAATCTTCGATTTGTACGATGCTGCCCCAGTGACTGAGAACAAATTCAATTATACTATGAATCAGCAGGCGTTAGGTGCGAATTTCATGAAGTGAAGCTCACTAAAAGAGTCCCAATTTAGCTTCTATGAGACACTCTGATTCTATTTTGGAATTTATATAATATTTTCTTTCTCAATTACATAATTTGTATAGGAGAACAGTTCCATTCGTCATAGAAAGAGGTAGAAATGTGGTCACTTTACCTTGGTCAGTCAGTGATGGTCCGATGGAAATCTCGTCGGTGGTTCATCGCTCCCTCAAGTCACTTCCAGATATCTGCGAGCTCCCCGAAACAGAGCTGCGGACGTGTCAACTCATCGATCTATTCATTCCCTCAGCAAAACGTTCACTTTACCATACCCAGTCCCCATGGATCCGTCCAGCGTGGAATGTGAGTTGGTGCCTTCCGCGGTGGCGGAGGACTCGCGGCACGCCTACTTCATGAAGAAAGCCCTGTTGATGGTAAGTAACCTGCCCGATGTCAAAAAGCGCACCGCTGAATACGTATTGCAGGGTGAAAAAGCACTGCAGTCAGGCGAGACGCCTGTCGGATGTGTTCTGGTCCACAATGGCCGAATCGTTGGGTCGGGTATGAATGACACCAACCGATCCATGAATGTAAGCCTTCTCCCAGCATGCGCGACGATGGAGATGAGGTCGCTGATGACTCCAAGGGAACTCGACATGCCGAATTTCTTGCAATTGCAGAATTGCTTCAAACCTACCCCAGATCCACTCTACAGTCTACAGACCTCTACGTGACAGTGGAGCCCTGTGTGATGTGTGCCTCGGCCCTCAAGCAATACCGCATCCGCAGTGTGTACTATGGCTGTGCTAATGACCGATTCGGGGGCACTGGAGGTGTGCTATCCCTTCATTCCGAGTTGGTAACCCCCGTCACATCCCGCAACCGAAACGATTGATTGCTTATTCGATACAGTGTCTCCCTTGACCCGCCGTACCCCGTGTATGGTGGGCTATTTCAAAAGGAAGCCATTATGCTTCTTCGTCGCTTTTACATCCAAGAGAATGAAAAAGGTCGGAGTCGGAGCAGGTGCACGGCAGAGCCAATGCTAATGTTCTCGATAGCGCCCAACCCGCGGCCGAAAAAGAATCGCGAACTCAACACCAGATTCGAGGATGAGGAAGACGTCCCACCGATTCCATAATTGAATATTCTCTCCTCCTTCTCTCTCTCAAACTCACGAATGATGTCACTAGCCGCGAACCAATGTCTTTACAACTACGTGTATTAATGGAAAGGGAAGGTTGTGCAAAGCAGCCATGTAGATCACTTCATTGGAACAAAAAGTTGTATAATTGCAGCTGCGCCGTGTGGGGAAAAAAAGTGAAAAAGGATATGTGTACAAAAAGTTTGTAACTCCAGGCCAAACTTTCGACCTAATTTTCAAGCGATCATGCAGCCTTGACGCGCTCGGCTTCCAGTTCTCGCTCCGCTTGTTGGTAGTACTTGGCGGTATCGACACCATGCTAGCCGACAGGGTTAGTATCTTATATTCAAAAGTCTGCAGGAGCGTAAAGGTCGGAGCTAACCTGGTCGTGGTTGACAATGTTGAACCACGGAAGAACATGGATGAACAGCTGTGAGTACCGAGAATTACGAGCAGCCACACCCTGGATGTAGTCGGAAACCTGCGAGGTGCCGTACAGGGGCCGTCCCATCTTCACCTTTTCGACCATTTCCCTCATATCCATCTCTACCTCGCGGGCATTCTCGGTGAATCCGTAAAAACGTTCTGCGATCTGATGAGTAACTCAATTTGGGCGTTGCAGGGCCTGATAAGCATACGGGCAGATCGCTGGTAAAACAGGTGAAGTCCACCAATGAGACCGATAGCGGTTGCTAGGCGCATGACAGGCGCGAAGCCACCACGGCCTACATGCGACGGGCTCACTCGCTCCATGACCCAAAAGGCAATGGGAGAGACGGCTGCCGCTCCAGCACCCACGGCGTAATCCGAGGGACGAGCATATCCAAACACACGTCGCAGGTGCCTAGATGCATTGTAAGTCTTTTGGTCTAAATACAGGGTACTCGGGGCAGGTCGTACGGGTCGGAGTCAATAAGCTGTTGGAGAATGGGATTAGCAATGGGCGGACAAGCGGAGAGGGACAATGCGTACGGGATAGTCAGTGACGACCCGCTTTGGGGGCACAACAACCGTGCTGAGGTCGGAAGCCATGATGGGGTCAAGTGAAAGAGCAATGAGAGGGGTTTACCTAACGTTGTGCAGAGTCGAAGTTCGGAAGTTGGAGGAGAGTGACCGCGCTAGCCGCTCATGGTTTAGCGTGTACAGGGCGGAGAGCTTCTCCACCGCCAATAACATTCGTGATGACCAAAGTCGCGTTTCCTACTTAGTTAACACAAGGACGCGTCTCGAGACACGCAAATCATATTCCTGGTTCACCATGGATGCTGAAAGGGCCAGCTCTCCGGTCAACTTGAACGATCTTTTTGACTATGATGTTGGACTGGATGAGATCTTTCAGGGCAATGGCGCATCAAATGCCAACGCCGATACCAAACCGGCCGGAGATCCCTCGCTCGGCCTGGGTCTTGACGAGGAGGTCAAAGTCACGAAGAAAAGACAACCAGTAGCGAAGCTAGATGAGGGTCGGTGAGTAGCTTCCCCGATATGTTGTCGAACAAAATTGACCGTTCTTTTTCAAGTCTACTTTCACAACCAGGAATCCCCAAATTACGACGCGCAGCGAAACAGAAACTCAGATTCAAAGGCAAAGGGCATGAGGTTAGTCTGATTCTCGGGTATACATACATACACAAAACTGACTGGCCTGCTCGCTAGTTCTCAGATGCGGCACGTCTTTTAAACTTCTACCAACTATGGCTCGATGACTTGTTTCCACGCGCAAAGTTCGCCGATGGCTTGACGATAATTGAGAAGCTGGGTCATTCCAAACGCATCCAGACCATGAGGAAGGAATGGATTGATGAGGAGAAGCCGAAGCTATTCGGTGATCGCGAGGTCTCTCGAAACATCCCAGACATCCGTGATCTGCCCTCAAGACTTTCCTCCGATCAAATAGGCGCCGCCCCGACGGAGCCCAAAGAATCGACTGGACCGCGGGCTGTGGATCCGGAATTATTTATTCCAGACCCTGCGAGTGAGTCTCGGCCTCTAGCCAGTCATCCGGAAGCCGACGACGATGACCTGGAAGATCTTCTTAGAGAACAGGACGAGACCATGTCCGGGATGCCTGAACCGACATTGCCGCCGGTGAATGACAGCCGTGACGACTTTGATGCCGAATACGAAGCCATGAATGAACTGGGGATGTAGCTAGAGAGGAGCAATATGTAATGCCTAATGACAGCAATAATCCGATGTTCATATAGGTTCATAAACTGCTGTGCAGATTATATAGTTGACAGGGTTCTCTTCTCGCCGACAACCTCTGCCCGGCCAGCTATACGGCAATTACTCAGTACCAGTAGTTATCACTGACTAGTTTCTTGTGCATTCACTTACGTTATAGGTACTCGTCGGGCCCGATGCTCCGCTTCAGGTCTGGGGATTTGTGTTCAAAGATTACTATGACCAAGGGTGATACACGAATGGAGCTAACTTGGCGTTAGATGCGCCGAATATTGGAGCAAATATTGGAAACAGAAAATGAAAGAAACGGTCATCCCAAGCCGACTTCATGAATAGAGCAGAAAGCCAAGGACAAAGGCCAGGTTTACTCGCTGGCAGGCGATGTGAAAACGGAAAATTGGCCGCCGGCGCCGGCCCAGTTCAAATGCTTTCCACGAACGGCAGTGTTGTCAATGACGGTTGCAACTTCAATATCATCCTGGGTACCCTGTCCAGTCTGGTATGTAGCAGAGAACCCCCAGGACCAAGCACGGCCATCGGCATCAATGACGAGGGAGTGATCGGAAGCAGCCGAGACAACCTCGGCCTTGATTCCTGGGACCTGAGTGGGTTCGATCAAAATCCGGGGACGTCCACGCTCGTCCTTGATGACCGCATCATCGCTAAGGGTATCGATCTTCAAGCCACTCTGGAAGCCGTCCAAACGGCCCCATACCAGACACTCGCCATCTGTAGTCCGTGCGATGGAGTGGTGAGAGCCACCGCAGAGCTGGGTGATGCCCCGACCGGTGAGTGATTCGACGACTGTGGGTTGCACAATGGCAGCCTCGTCATCACCAGCACCTTCACGGACGGCTGTTGCGCCGAAGCTGTTCAAGCCCCAGGCGTAGACTTTTCCGGACGCGTGAATCGCGAAGGAGTGGTAGGAACCACAGCCAATGTGGACGATGTTCTTCGGAAGCCCAAATGCTCGAGGAATTAGTCCATGGAGCTTGTTACGCTCAATGATGCGGCGGCCGAGCTGATTCTGCTGTCCGGAACCCCAAGAGAAAACAGTACCTTTGTCGTCCAAAGCAAGGACGTGGTTGGCGCCACAAGCCAGATGTTTGATCTTCTTCAGGGACGGGATAAGAATTGGAGTGTTCTGAACCCGATGGGTGGTGTCGAAGCCGAGAATTCCGTCGTTGCTCTGAGGGTAGGAAATGGATTAGCGCGAAGCGGTAAATAAAGGACGGTATTCAACTCACTCGGAAAGTTCCCCAGCCATAGACCTGACCATCATCCGTAAGAGCAAAGCTCGCGCTATCCGCAGCGGCAACTTCGACAAAGACCGTTCCTTCCGGGAAGGCGCTGGACAGAATTGCAGTGGGAGTGGACTCTTTGGGGTTCAATCCGCTATCTTCATCGTCCGAGTCCGAGTCGCTGTTGTCCTCGATATCCTTGTATCCGCCTTCCCAGGCGGTGTCTCGTCCCAGCGCGCCTTGGTCGTTCACTCCCCAAGTGAAGATCTCGTTGTTGTGGGTCAAAGCCACGCAGTGCATGCCCCCGACGGCAATTTGCACCACGCCCACCTTGTCGGCTGCCAGGAGCTGATTCAGACGTGGCCTCTTCACGTCAATGACGTTTTTGGCCGTACCCAGGCCAAGCTCGCCGGAGCTTCCTTCACCGCAGACATACACATGCAGGCGAGTCCTGGGAGCTTCATTGATCACGACCTTGGGCTTGAGAGCCTTTGGCGCACGGGGCTGGGTGACGCGAGGTTTCTTCACTGGGCGAAGCTTCTCCTCCTGGTCGCGCGGCTTCTCCTCCTCGTCGGACTCATCGACCTTGCGCTTCTTCGCGGACGAGGACGAGGACGTGGTAGTAGGCGCCGCAGTCTTCGTTTTCCGCGACTTTTCAGTGGGACCTTTCTTCACCGTGTCCTCAGTGGACATTTTCTTGGTGCGACCTCGGCCGGTAGCAGCAGGCTCAGTTTTGGAAGAGGCTTTGACAGCCGCAGCCTTTGCCGGTTTCTTGGCTGTAGTAGCTGTTGCCTTGGTGGCCTTTTTGGCTGTAGTAGCTGTTGCCTTGGTGGCCTTTTTGGCCGGAGCAGCCCTCTTAGGAGGCATTGTGTGGAATGGGAATGTGTCGGAGGAATTTGAGGGTGCAAAGGGTGGAAAAGGGACGCGACGAAGGGAAACAAAGAGAAGAGCGCTACGGCAGAAAAAGGAAAAAAGGTAAATAATGAATAACGCGGCATTCCTCCCTCGGGCCCCAAGCTCGGGAAAACAATCCCAAAAGAATCGACTCACTGGTCCAATTCATAATTATTTTGATTATAACCATTTAACCAACTTAACTAAGTAACTCGTTATCATTCATTACGTGACTAATTAACATAATTTTCAATTTATACTGTAACCGTGCCGCCGCACCACCCACACGGCGGTGGGTGTAAAAATAGAAGAAAAGAAAACAAATCACGGGGTATCTTGCGTGCGAATCTTCCCACACATAATAGCAGTCTGGCCTAACGGCGTCCAAATGACATCGCGTGGATTCAGTGCCGCATTGGGTTTGCCCTCTTGATCAAGTTTGGAATCGGGGCTGACACCTACACCTCCACGACCGAGATATGTCGGGGCCACGGTCACGATGATGGAGTCGATGAAATTCGTATACTCCGGGTTCAGCAGTTCGCTCAAAACCTTTCCGCCACCTTCAATCATCACGCTCTTGATACCCTCAGAGGCCAAGGCTCGAAAAACGGCCTCCCACCGTAGGCGCCAGTGCTGGTTATATTCCACAATTCGCAGAAAGTCCCCACCGTAGCCTTTGAGCATCATTAGCCTTTGCGGGTCGATCTGAGCCCCAGGCGACACCACCACCCATGGGGCTTTTCCTCTGCCTTCTACGGCTGTTCGAAGCATTCGATCCTCCGGATGAATGTGCCAACGACCCATGGGGTCGACAACCACCGGGCGTGGCTGCCACATCCTTCCCAATCCGCCGAACCCACCAGCTCCTTCGAGACGGCAGTTCAGACCCGGGTTATCTGCTAGAACGGTTCCGACGCCGATTAAAATCGCGTCGTGGCGGGAGCGGAGGTAATGGGTCATCAATTTTGCCTCGGGTCCAGACAAGACCGTCTGCATCCCCGGGCACAGCGATATTTTCGAGTCCATCGAAGACGCGTAGGATAGCGTGACATGGGGAAATTCACGCCGCTCAGAGTGATCGGGAAGATAGGGTTGTAGAAAATCGAGAGGGAACTGAGGAAAAGAGAGAGTATCCGGTGGGAGCAGAGGGGATGATCCCGACTGGACAGGCTTGTGTTGTGCGGCGTCGCTGGTACCGTCGGCATTCTGGGGCTTCACAATCCCATGTCCCTTTTGATATTCGTAGCCCTCGTGAGGGATAAGCTTGACCTCGGGGTTTTGTATGCGCCACTTGGCAGAGACATTACGCACGTCTGTGACTGTGAGAAACCGGCCTCCCGCTTCTTGAAGTTTCTCCGGTTCTTCTTGAAGCTTGGTGAAGATCGAAGAGGGTAGATACCCCTTCACGGATTCCTTCCTTGCAGATTCCATGAGTCCCGAATTGCGCTTCACTCGGTCGATGTAGTCGAGGTCATGGGAATGAACACTGCTGCTCCCAGGAGTTCTCGCAATCGTGACCATCGAGTACGCGCCTTCAAACCGGACAACTTTGATTTGAAAGTTGCACATGCCCCCTTCTCGTACGCGTTTCTTCCGAGGACGCTTTCCCTCTGGCAGGGGTCGTGTATCGTATGTGCGATGTGTCGGACGTCTTAACCGACACATATAGTAGTCCGTGGTACAGTGGCCTTCCTTACTCGCATTTGACCTTTGTTTCACCCACACGTTATCAATAAATGGCCAGTACGTCTCAAACTCCTCGAGGCTGATTTCGATCGGGTCTCTGCACTCGAATAAGACCCGGCGAATCCTCGACAGGTTCGGTGGGTTGTTAAAAAGACTATGAGCAGACTCTGTGTCCACGTCCGGGTTCTTCGGCTGAGTCTCGTTTGGGCTGTGGGATGTACCGTGAAGAGAAAAGTCGTGAACCTCGCCCTGTCGGGCTTGCTTCTCGAGCGCGCCGGACAGGTTCATGGGGGTGGTGGCATCTCCGGCCTGTTGAGGGTCTTCATCCATCGCATCCTCCTGGGTGAGCTCCGGTATGAATCCCGGCTCGTTGTCTGCCTTTTCCGATTCGTCCCTTGCTCGTCCGTTTTCATTTCGCGGAAAAGTCGAGCCGGCTGCCGATGCCATCGCCCGTGGGCTCGAGGTCGACGCGCGGGAGGGCATGGTCCATGATGTGCAGGGACCCGCAGCACACAGGGATAGATCAGTGATTTCCCGATCGAGGCGAACGGTAGGACATCCGCGCGACTGTGGGCTCCATCGGCGGTCAAGATGAAAGTGGGATTTGCGGACGGTGTGCAATGTCATTTCGAAGAAATCCCCAGAGGCTTGGCACGCGCGGTACACATCCGCGGAAATCGACAAGTTTCTAGAAATACCTAAGTACATGCATTCATTTGATGCGCAAGTCCCCGTCATTCCCTTCAAAGTATCTCGGGATGGAATTCTACCTCGGGGATCTAAGTGTTCATCAGCTAACTAACTACGGCCCGTACAAACAACCGATCGATATTCGAACAAGAGTGTTCTATGACCAAAAACTGAACAAATAACTACAACTTGTGCTTTAGCATATAAAAAAAGGGTTGAAGTAAGCATCAAATTGTATTATTGGGAAAAAGTACATGCGGCGCTCCTCTGCAACCTAATATGCCCCAATGTCTGCTCCAGCGCGGGCGAGGGCCTCGTAGACCTTCGGCGGAAGTTTGTACTTCACCATTCCAGAGAATACCATGAGATCCTTCGCCATGCTTAGCAGCTGCTCTGCGAACCCATGGTGCATGTCAGTCTCGTAAGGCCCCGAGACTTGTCTGTGACGCTCCTGGCCGATGCACGCAATACTCCACATGATAACATGGCCAACATTGCGTGAGATAATCTCCGGGAAAGACGAAAATGCCTGAGCGGCACTCCGGATATATGGCATGGAGCCTTGGGCTTGCAATGGGAGGATACCTAGTCGATCAATGTGCTGTATGATGCATTAGCTTAGAGCATGCGTGGACTTGGTACGGATAAAGGAACTTACATCGAGTGCCGGCGCCCATCTGCCAGCTTCAACTTCCATCTTTGCCTCCATCATGCGGAGAAGGAGACCACAAGCATCCCGATTAACCTGCCGGATCTTGTCAAAGTACATCTGGTTTGAATTGTACAGGCCAATCATGTTCTTGCCCAGGATGACAGGATCGTCAACGGTGGTCAAGCTAAGACTGCTTCCAGGCGGCACGGCGTCTGCTTGAGCCTGCTCGACTCTAGGGCGGAGAGGCTGTAGCTTCGGCATGGTACCTCCCAATTCAACCGCGATGGCGTCCGACAGCGCCCGGTTCACGATATCAATCACACGATCGTAGTTCTCGGCCAGGTGATATAGGAGCACTGCGTCGGTGATCAGACCTTTGTCGTCCGCCACGCCGGCAGCTTGAATGGTGATGTTTTTCAGGAAGTCCTGCTGGTCGACCAGATTGATCAAATCAAGACGCTGCTCGATGGCGCCCTTGATTCTGGTACCGTCCGCATGGATGTCGCCCAGTAGCTTAGCGAAGTCTCTAGTCTCAAGGATAAACTCTCGTAAAGCCTCGTGACAAACTGATGACTGAGATTTGCCCAAAGAGCCTGGGAGGTCGGCGTTCAAACAAATCAAGGCGAAGTAATCAATGGCGGCTTCAACGTTGCCAGTACGGAACTCTCGGGTGTATTGGGTGATCAGATATCCGAAATTGATCTGGGGGTACTGCTTCACTGTGAAAGAAACTGTAGAAAACCAGAAGAACGCGAGGTTAGCAATGCCGGTCTCGGGGATCTGGAAGCCAAAATGTTCATAGAAAGAGACGTAACGGGGCTGCTCACGGATTTCTTCTCCAGACGTGTAGAAGTCCGACACGCGCAGAAGACCATAGTATGCCAATGCGATGGCGAAATGGACTGCAGTGACCGGTGAGTAAGTACCCAGATAGGCCACAGCCTGCTCAAACATTCCCCCCAGGATCTGAAGCATGAAGAATGTGCCATGTCCACCGGGTCCATCCTGGTTCTTGTTAAAATGCTTCTGTCCAATCTCGGTAATATCAGTCTGAATGTCTTCCAGACCAAAGACATCGCCGGCTACCTCCTCGGAACGATCATCCTCCCGAGCGAGACTGAATTGTAGCCACATGAAGTCCTCAACGCTTTGGTTCACACCGTCCAAACGGCGCCGGGAGAGATCGCAGCGGCCGATGATTTTGTAACAAGTCATTCGATAGGGATCGACAGTGTTGTCAGGTGCATTTCGCAAACGCTGCTGGTACTCGCCGTTGATCTTCTGCTGCAGATCCCGCGGGAGTCGTCTGTTCTGAGCATAGGCTGTCATGTAGGTTACGAACTTATGATCCAACGACCGGAACCCAGGATCTTGGCTCACGTATTCGGCCGCCTCGGTGACAAAGCCGCATCGAAGGAGACAGAAGATAAGAATCCAGCAATAGTCTTGCCCGACCATCTGCAGTTCCGTTCCATCTGGAGCAAGATCTTTTCTGGCGGCACGAACGCGAATGTATGCTCGCATCTTATTGATCACAGTCGGAATGCCACCCAATTGTGCCTCCCGCGGGTTCTTTGAGATGACATTCTCCACCTCCTGAAAGAATGTATGCTCAAGGTATCCCCTTGAGCCTTCAATAATCCGCTTCTTCAAGTTGATTTTGTTTGTAGATCTGGATGACTCTTCCAGATAATCACGGGCAAACTGTCGTTCTTTCACAGCACCTGGGTCCGACATGCCGGTTGTAGCCGGTTTCTCATGAACGATTTCGATTAGAGCTTGATACGCATCGAAGAGCTGCCGAGGTGCCTGCAGTGGGTCATTAGCGATATTGGTGGAATAGAGGAACTGCTGGGTCTTACATCACCGCCATTCTGCAGTTCAACCTGCGCGAATTGATGAAGAATGGGGTAGGCTTGTCCTTGCAGCCGTGCTACATTCAAGTTCTGCACATGATCAGCGTAATGGCCCATTTTCTCCCGTAAGAACCGTAGGTCAGGCGATGGTGCAGCCAGCCCTTCGTTCCGCTCTGATGGATCCTCGAAGAGTTGCCGACTAGCCAAGCCAGTTCCTGGTGTACCGATAACGGATTTGTCCAGGGCAGAGCGGCCAAAAACACTGCGGCGGGATGCACCTGAAGGGCCGTGGGCTTGACTAGCGCCTGTTTGTTTAGATTGTCTCGCTGATCGGCCAAAGGCGCCGCGTGTCGTCGACCTCGGATCTTCGGGTGTGGACGAATCCTTTTGGGCAAGCCCAAAGTGCTGGAAGATCTTCCGACGCTGGTCCTCCCAATCCATATCCACTTTGTCTTCCAAGAACGTATCGAAATCTCTCTGAGCCCGAGAGAGAGACTCCGCAATCATCACCTGCCGGCCACGCTGCTGAATGTTCCTCAGGAATCTCTGGTTATCAGGGTCGAAGCTGTCGGTTTCTCTGGCCGTAGCTAAAGACGCCTGTGGATCTAGAGAGCGGAGGTCACGTAAGGCTCGCCCAGGGGAGATACCAGATGATGCGAGTAGATAGCGACTATGTTTAACACAGAGCAGGGGGTTAGCCAACGACATTTGCAAACAGTGAGAAAATTCCAACTTACGCCTTTGTGCCATTCTGTTGGGGATCTTTGCTTCCCGACGCACCCAGCTCTCTTGCCTTTCTTCGGATATCGTCAAGACCCAACTGCAGACTGGGGACGTCTTCAAAGTTGCCGTTGCCATTTTGTCCCGTGGCGAACAGCGGTCGCTTCTTCCCGCGTTCCAACAAGCTATTGAAAAATGCTGGTTGAGTTGCTTGGGTCGACACTCGTCCTTGAGTCTGTCCAGAGCTTGTCTGGGTCTGCCCTAGAATGGAAGACCGGGCGGGTTGCTGCTGAGGCTGGTTCTGAGTCTGAGGCTGAGCTTGAGTCTGACCGAACAGTGAAGATGTTTGCGCGCCCTGGGGAGCAGAAGTAGAAGTATTTCCAAATGCACTCGTCGCATTCGTTGCTCCAAACAGGCCGGTCGATTGTGGGGTTGTGCTCCCAAGACCGCTTCCTCCGAAGAGAGAGCCCGTATTGGAGGTCATGTTGGGTTTGTGATGCAATTACCTGCACAGGCGTAGAAACTTGAATTTTGACGATGTGAAGCTTTTGAAGTGTGTTGCTCGGGAGGAAGAAAAAATGAAGCTGCGCGCGCGTCTTTACAAGCTGAGAATTTGGGTCCTGGAAAGAAGACGAATAATAATGTAAAGCACCACTTGTGAGAATCCGCCTTCGAACAATGGCCAGCTCCAAGATTCAAGAACCTCGAAGGGAACTGAAGAAGCTCAAGCTATGCGCGGAGCCCAAACAATTCAATCCCGGTATCCGGATAATGGATCCTCCGCGGATCCACCGGTCCTCCGTACTTGACCCTCGTTTCGTTTCTTTATTCTACGCTTCTGCGCTGCTCTTTCTCTTTTCCCGGCTACCCTCCACTGTCGGTACCTCCTTGTTCGTTCGACCCGGGTACGACAATGCCTGCATTTCAGTCCAAACCCTTTCGCCGGGCAACTACGGCATCATCGTCGCTGGGAGAACGGATCGGCGCATTATATCGGGCAAGACTTTCTCGGCATCCATTTCTCTTCTTCGGCCTTCCCTTCATTGCCGTCATCGTCGCGGGTTCTTTTGTACTGACCCCTGCGGCGGCTTTGCGGTATGAGCGTTACGATCGCAAAGTCCAGCAACTCAGTCAAGAAGAGGCTTTCGAGCTCGGTCTCAAGGGGCCTAATGGGGAAGAGGGAATCAAGCGAAACCCGCGGAGGAGAGTTATAGGAGATGAGCGAGAAGAGTATTATGTAGGGAGCTTTCCTGACACATTCTGGGCTATACTTTGGCTGGCTCAAATACTGACCGTGGTTGCAGAGGCTGATGGCCAAGGACCTCGACGACTGGGAACAAAAGCGGGTTCAGAGATTCAAGGGTGAGCCAGACGGGAGACTATGAAATGGAATGCGCTATAGCGATCGAGCAATGGATCAAATCTGAAAGCCGCAGACTACGCGACCACGCGCATTGCCAGAGGTCATACGCAGGGGCTGTCTTGCGCTTGATCCAATAACTTCCAGCCAGTTTGCGAGAATCATAGACACGCTCTGTGTTTAAGGATGGCCTTAAAGGTACTCATGCTGGCCGCCGAACGAGGATCAGAGCGCTCGGATCACTCGGGCGAGCTTGTCTTAATGACATATGATAATTGCTCCTGGACTTCACTCTTCTCGCGGCCTGTCCTATTGATGTGTAGCTGTGGAGAGCCCGGGCTTTCCTTTCGCCTGAGATGACGGCCTCGCGCTGATCATCCAGGCTCCGAATGAGTCGACTGCTCTGGGAGGGGTCAGTACCATCATGGCGATTCGCTTCAGGATTTTGAAACTGCTTTTGACCCACCTCACGATTCAAGGTTGCACTGTTCGAGTGCTATGAAGCGACGCTGGTCTCGGCAACACGCTGTGTAGTATGCACGGATGCTTTGCCCCGAGATTTCTCTCGTGTATACCTATTATATGTCCACTTCCCTTGGCGTCGATTAAGTATCATATATCTATCTATGCGAGCAGATTCCCTGTATCCAACCAATGTGTGCTGGTTACAGTTTCGTGTTGTTCATGATTCTTGCGGAGACTGGGTCCAACATAAGATAACCGTAGGTAATTTTACTATAATATAGACACACACACACACTCTCTCTCTCTCTTTCTTTCTCACGTCTTTTTTTTTTTCTTTCGTCTGTAGATGTCCACGTCGTGGTTACAGTTGTGGTTGTTTCCGAACCGAGAAGGGCTCTTGGAGAACCCGTGATCCCCACACATAACGTCATTTTTCTCGAAGCCCACCCCCGTGCCTTAATAATCATGGAATGACATAGGACCGAATCTTCAGATATCAGGTTAAGTCAAGTTCTCACCCATCCATTGGTCATTGCTGGCTATATTGGCTGGACCCTTTCGCCCCTTCAAACTACATATCCTCCCTTCTTCTACGTCCACTCATCCACTCGGTTCCATCTGACGTCAGTCTTTTACTCACTGCCCTGTGAATGTGGTCGTGACCTGTTACTCTAGCTTCCGATCCCGAGTTCTCAATCCCAACCTAGCCTTGATCCTCAGCCATCTTTTTACCGCAATTGTACAGCCGTCGATCCGATGTTGTCTTGACTGACCTTATTGCTCCCGCATACCATTTGTGTCCAAAGTGGTGGGACACCTAGCAGCCATGACAGGCCTCGGGCGATCACCCTCTTCATCATGGGTGCAGAGTGCACAGGGATGTTCCAGTGACAGCAGGGCCGCACAGTCCTTTCAACCTGGCCTATCACCATCCAGCACTGGAATGCAGCGCAGCGGTGATCCTCCCAGTCCTAACTATTTCGGTATCACGATTGACAACTCCGCGATCCCACCAAAAAGCCCAGGACTGCATACACAGAAGAACTGGGGCTCATTACCTCGGGCACAGTCAAGCCTCCCCAGCCCAAAATTGCAACTCTATTCACAAGAACCAGTATCAGAAGGATTTGTAAATTTGTTGAGAACCGAATCCAAGACCGATAAGGGACGCCGAGAATCAGCTGTTCAGGGCCATTCTTCGAATGGTGAAGGACAGCCAACTTCAACAGCGTCACGGAATTCCCAGGCCTATGTGCAGCATCATGAGGCTAGTCGGGTGCCAGAGCGCCCAAATAAGCGTGGACCGGTGGTCACGGAAAACTCGAGCTCCTCTCCACAAGGTAAGTCATTATTTACCCTGATAAATGAAGCACAGTTCTAATCACTTGCTCTGAAAGGTACTTTATCCGGCTCATCTCAGTGGATCTCTTCCGAGCAGTGCGCTCATCTACTCCAAACTTCTCCACAAGAAGTGTTGTTACTGGATGTTCGCCCATATGCCCATTTTGCCCAGGCCAACATTGATGGTTCCCTGAATCTGTGCATCCCTACCACCCTTCTCAAGCGTCGCTCATTCGACACCCGAAAGCTTGCAAACACTTTCACAAGCGACGTTGAAAAGAGGAATTTCGATCGCTGGAAAGAATGCAAAATAATCATCGTCTATGACGCAGCCACTGCTGATGTCAAAGACGCCATACCACTTCTGAATGTGATCAAGAAATTCCAAGCAGAGGATTGGAATGGCCAAGGATTTGTTCTGCAACATGGCTTCAAGGGCTTCTCAAGCCGGTTTCCTCGCTTGATCCACCGGCCGCAATTGCGGAAAGAAGTATCCCCCCAGAAGCGTTCTCCGATGAGCCTGGATATTCATTCTGTTGCTCCTGTTGTCGGAGGGTGTGCTCTTCCGGAATCATCATCGGCTGCGAACCCCTTCTTTGGGAACATCCGTCAGAACATGGATCTCTTGGGAGGGGTTGGACAAATCCCTCTCAAAGTGCCGGATAATCTGACCGAATCCAAAAGACAGAGTCTTCCCTCTTGGTTACGAGAAGCTTCCGACATCAAAGATCAGGGGCGAATAGTCTCGGAACGATTTCTGGACCTAGAGAAGAGAGAGTTGAGCCGCATGAAGCAAGCGTTGTCTTACGAAGGAGACTCGGCTTCGGCTGGCGGAGCCTCGAAGAAATATCGTGTTGCCGGCATTGAGAAAGGCACCAAAAACCGCTACAACGATATCTATCCCTTCGACCATTCCCGAGTTCGCCTGGAGGGAATCCCATCTGGTGACTGTGACTATGTAAACGCAAATCACATTCAGGCAGAGTTCAGCAACCGACGATACGTTGCCACTCAAGCCCCCATACCCGAAACATTCAATGTGAGTAATCTTCCTTGCTTCTTTCTGTTCACACCGCTAACACCCAAAAAACTAGGACTTTTGGCGGGTAGTATGGGAACAAGACATCCGGCTTATCGTCTCCTTGACTGCTGAGCTCGAGCGAGGACAGGTCAAGTGTCACCCGTTCTGGAACTCTGGAGATTATGGGCCGTTCAAGGTAAAGTCATACTCGGAGAGGTTTATCAACGTCGAATCCAAGGGTGGATCGATCGACCCCACGGTGAAGACCCCTACGTTATCTGGTGAGCCGCCACAAAGTGCCGACCACTCCAATGAGAACCCTGTCATCATCGTCCGGCACTTCAGCCTCTTTCACACTTCTTTCCCCTTTCAGCCACTCCGGGAAATTACACAGCTTCAATATCCTTACTGGCCTGATTTCGGGACCACTTCGCAGCCGACCCACCTCCTCAATTTGATCGAGCAGTGTAACAAAGTCATTCGCTCCACCAGCAATCGGGGCTTCGGGAGTCAAGATCCAGAGCCGAGTGGCCAACGGCCGATCCTGGTACACTGCAGTGCCGGCTGTGGTCGCACCGGTACCTTCTGCACAGTTGATAGCGTGCTGGACATGCTGAAACGACAGCGGTCGCAGAGCGTCGGTGCCACAGAGTCTTCCGGATGGACTCGTGACACCAACGTCGACCTTATCATGAAGACGGTTGAAGACTTTCGGACCCAGAGGCCCAGCATGGTACAGAACCTCAGTCAATTTGTCCTCTGTTATGAAAGTGTACTCGAGTGGCTCGTCTCTCAACCGGACAGGAGTGGATGAAGTCGAATCCTCGAACGATAGTAGATACCCCTATTTATCTCGGACTCATTGTACTCTTGGTTGCATTCCTGGGTGTTCGAGCCTGGGTGGGTTATTGGATACATGCATCAAAGCAAACGAAATTTTGTGTTCTCTTCGATTTGCTCTTCTCCGCTCTTTCTAATTCTTGCGAGGTTGTAGTGGATGTATCCCAAGTAGATATAAATGTCCCGAGGTCTGCATATTGGGAGAGATGTATTTTCTTTCTCTACTAAAGATGTCGCTGGATTCTAATTTATTCATTTCTCTTTATTCATTTTCATTTTCATTTGCATTTGCATTTGCTCTTATCGGATTAATTATCCGGGGAGAAACACAGTATGAAACTGGATGGCCCGATGACCCGTTCGCGTAGCCCACACTTACCTCTGTTAAGGCTCCTTCGATGTGATTGTGGACTTCCTTCCACTTATAGATTCACAGATGTGGTCAGGAACTTAGAAGTCACTTGTCGGGCTCCACCGACGATCCACAATCCATATCCGCATCTCTGCCTACGATCGAACGGTGGTAGGCAACAGCAGGTGCGTGCGTTAGAAACACCGACTCTATAAATTTCCGAAACCCCTCAACTCCGTCTCCCCTTCATTTTCGTCAATCTTCAGATGCTTCTCACTCTCCCAACTGAGCTGATCCAGCTCATTCTTCGGAGCTGCGACCCTCCGACTTACCTACAGACGGCCTTCTGCAACCGCACTCTATTCGCCATTGCATCGAAGAGCCGTGATCTGATTCTCCATCAATTACACCAGAGTCCTGGTCGGAATCATGACTTCGCCTCTCTCACAACAGATGAATTATTCCGACAATTTATCTCTCGAGCCCACCAAGAGTTGTTTGGTGTTGAATACGACGGGGATCGCAAGCTCTTCAATTTCCATGGCCAAGTGATTGACAGCCGAGCTTCGTCACTGGAGAGTATAGGTACCCGGGGCCGGGTGCTGCTTGCTTTCAAAGGCCACGGAACTGTCTATCTCTTCAATGTCCGGGATGGAGACTTGACCCTGGAACGTCGGATCAAGTCGCCTGCGAGCTGCTTGGGAAACGTGCAAGTTCTTCATACCGCCTTCGATCCTCATGGTATCTATATTCTGCATCGATTCAGACCATTCATTGATCGGGATCTGGACACCGACCACCCCTTTGTCAAACATGCATTGCAATCCAATGTGCATGGAAGCATCTTCCTAGCCTACCATGAAATGGGGCCTACCTCCAATAAGATCCGGCTCTATGCCTTTCCCGACCACAAAGACTATGAACCTCTGGCCTTGGCTGTCCACGAGGAGAAGTTTGTTATCTCTTGGCAACACCTGGATCATTCTAATGACCATCAAGTTGTTCATTACACTACACTCGACGAAAAGAGGGAGGGGAATGGGGATGGAGATGAGCAGGAGGAAAAAGATGGAGTCGGGGACCGGGACGAAAGCAGAGAGACAGGGAATCCGCAGATCATCACTTGTTCGTACCAACAGTCTTCCCAAAGGGACCAAGACATGGCATACTCACGCTACTAGGTTCTTCTTACAAGTCCTACGTCCTCACAGAGGTGAACGACGAGGGACCCAGCGATGCCGTGCTAGAAGGAAAGGGACCAACCGTGAAACTGGCCTTTAATGATCGAGGATACCAACTGCTCCACTATTATAGAGCTCATACCCTCTACAGCTCGTTTCAAAGAATCCAGTCTCTTCCCGGTTTGGGCCACCAGCCCAATGTGCGAGGCAACGCGTGTAACGTGCTGTTCTCAGACTCCCTTGTGTTGAGTTTCTCCATTGGAATCCCTTTCTTCGGTACCCATCAACCCGATACTGCAACTCAGGGACTCCGTTGTCACTGGAAGTATCTCGCAATAGGAATCGCCACTCACAGGGTGGAACATTGGACCGTTGCATGTTTACTCAAGTCCGAAGCCGCCTGTATGGCTCGCAGCTGTGGACATGTCCTGAATCTCGATCGTGGGAGACGATACCTCTCCTGGGAAATCATGGCGCAGCTCGGAGGATTCCAAGAATCGAGCACTTCGCACGGATCTTTCATTGCCGCTTCCGCTCGCGGCACTCGCATTGCCATTGCGAGCTGGAAGACGATTTCCATTTGGTCGTTGGAACCGAATGTGGTGATCGAAGGCGAGAATGACTTCTACCCGGACTTGTGGCAATCACCCTACGGCTTTCCCGAGCTAAGGCCTGCCATAGTCCAACTCGATGCCGTCTGCCACCAGCTGCGGTTCACGGATAAAGATGACGAGCTCGTTGCCATCACTGACCGAGGGCTCCTGGTCATGAATCTCAGACCTAAAGGGAAGGGGGTACAGGTTGTGAATAGTCGGAGCGATTGGGTTGTGGACGAGCTGGATGATTAAGGATGCCGAGGAGTGACAAGAGATCCTCCCGGGGGACGGGTGATCGCTTTGGTTTGTCTGTAGGCGTGAAGCATGCGTGATACCAATTGCATAGCGTTGCTTTCGATTAGTTCCTTTTTTTGGGTGATGTGTCTCCCCCGCAGATGGTCAGAAATGAGGGATATCGAGGATTCAAAGAGACATTGAGTACTATTTTCTCTATAAGCTGGCTTTATGATTACCCTTGCCCCTCTGCGCTACCAGACATGCTCACAAACGCCATGATCAAGAACACCCACCAGTACCTGTGCGAAGAATCAATGTTAGTCCGGGGATAAGCGAGCTCACGGCGGGTGTAGGGGAATTTACTTTTGCAAAAAGGACTTCTCCACCACCTCCTCTGTATTCCCTCCATCCGGATTGACGATGACCGGCCGATTCAGGTGCGGTTGTGCACCCGGTTGACTCGACACTAGCTCCACTTGGGGTCCGGTCGCCTTGGCTCCAATGCTCGAGGCCGAGATGTGGTACACATCGCCGGCAGGACCGAGATGAAGACGCAGGGTAGGTTGATCTTCACCAACCAACGATGCCACCGAGACGAGGCTTCCGATCCATTGCTTGGAGTTTGTGGTGGTCGAAGTGTAGAGGCCGACACGGACGAGACCGTCGCGGGCATCGGTGGGAGGGTGGTAGGATAAGAGCTCAGACTTCAACGAGGCCGGGTCGTAGGCGATACGCGCGAGAATGGAGGGTTGGATAGCCCCCACAGGCCAGTAGAAGACATCGGTCGAGACTTCGGCAATAACAGAAACAATCAGGAGCAGTAAAGCACCCAAAAGGGAGAGAAAATGCATGTTTGTAGACAGAGACAGAGACAGAGATAGGAGGGAAGCTCGGGGCCAGCTTTCTGTGGTCTTTGGTGGTTTTTTGCCCCGAGCGGTGTATCCACTCCTTTGATACTTCCAATACTTGTATAACTAACTAACGTATTCGGTAAGCGAGTGACGCATGTAAGCGAGTGACGCACCCAACCTAAAACGCGTCCATAAAAAACTACTTAACCAATTCAACCACCTACCATGCCACCAATTCGCTCCTAAACCCCTCAAAACCGAATACATTAAGAGGGTAGGGTCTTATTAGCTATTTAGGCTAT
>JGI24509J20081_1000226_pt1 | contig 43765 bp, 45 predicted proteins | sample LinPmetageLP29_FD_20081 | JGI IMG/M metagenome (IMG submission 20081) | reverse complement strand
ATATATATATATATACATAAAAATGTCATGTCACATCATGTCCGGGAATGCCCAGTTTCATTGTTTCCCTCTATGTGCATGTCTACATCATCGCCCTCCGCGAACGGGATCAATCATGATATCGAATTTTATCCAAGACCGGCCCGAGAGTTCTTCACAACTTGCGCAACGGGCTGCAGGATACCCTTGTTATTGGAGGCTCCGAGTGCAGTACCGCTGCTCCATCCCATCTTCTCGAGCATTGCTCGCCCCCGGTTCTCTGCTCCGATCTCTGGCGCAGAGGCACCAACCACATCTCCCTCCATGTACGAGACGGCTCCGCCGATGGCTCCTCGCTTGCTCTTGTTTGGTTTCGACCCACTCGAGCCCCAGGACTGGAAAAGTCGGCGATTGAGTTTTCGCCCAGATAATAGATGGTCAACTGTGGAGATGGTTTTGCGTGTGTATGACGGGGTGCGCGAGGTCTTAATGAGTATTGGGAACCGCGCATGTCCATTTCCGCGGGATTGCGACTTCAGATTCAGGGTATTGGCCAGCTCATGGATTGTCTTTCGATGATTCTTGGTCATAGGTGGCAGCGATAGACTAGGCCGGGTCAGTCAGATCGGTGGGAACGGTGTGAATCTCACGTACCTGGTCCTGGATGACAATAAGAAAGTCCGCGTTTCAGTTATCAATTCCTCCAGGTTCATCCCTTTGGAGTACTTGACTTTCAAGTCCGCGTCTCCGAGGTCTCTGCCCAGTAATCCCTGAGAGCGAAGCTCCTCTCGTTCCTTCTTCTTGGCCTTCTTTTTCTTGCGATCGGTTTGCCATGCCGCTTGTAGATTGAACTCGAGATCACTGTCAGAAAGCATGAGATCCAGCGAAGGCGGATTTTTGCCTCTGCCCTTTTTCTGTAGACTGGGCCTGCTGAAATCCATGATATCGAGTCCATAATAAGGGTCAGCCTCGAGTGCATCTGCGAATGCTGACGCCGACACAAATCCAGTATTCCCCCCACGGCTACCCTTGGTCCTCTGCGTGGAGTACCTTATGGCTAGCTCCTCGAGAAGCTCAGGGTCGATGTCCTTTTCATCCCTATCCAGGTCAGAATCGTCGGAGTCCAACTCAGTCAGATCATCATTTGAGCCTATGGCTGCTTCCGGTTCCGTATCGAGGTACATTCTAGATAACACTGCTGCCTCTGCATTAGAAACACTCGCAACGCCCTGTCGGACCTATCATCGGGTGACTCACCGTCGATCGAGCTTTGGAATTGAGCCTCGTCGTCGTCTTTTGCGCGGACTCTTGCCAATTTAGCCTCGCGGTTAATGGTGCTTAGATCCGAGGACCCTGGATCTGCAGGAGCATGGCCAACCCCAATACCACCTTCTGCTTCGATATGTACGAATGAGTCCGCGTCATCTTCCGTGTGGTAATGACGATCCATGTTGGCGATATAGTCCGCCAGTGGATCATTTACCTCCTCATGGGACCCGCGTCTCTGTCGCACGTCTGATGCTGTGGGGCTTTGACTGGGTTCTGGCAGGACGTCCGAATAAGTGGGTGTATTATTAACATCCAGGGTGACGGGTGGTGAATGGTTTTCGGAGGCAGTGTACAGTATCTCCTGGAGCTCATTGTTGTCGGTTTTTATCACAATGGGCTTCTGGTTATTCCTGCGCCCCATGAAAACAACTTCATCCTCGCTTGAGTCACCGGAGACGCTCGGTTCTGACCGCGGCGTTGGGTTTGGCAATCCAGTATCGATGGTTTGTTGCCCTGTCGAATCGAAGAAAAATATGCCTGCAAGAGTATCGTTGGATGGGACCGGCATGACTTCTATCTCGGGCTTTGTCGCCTCCGCGGCGGTCTCTGTTTGACCAGGCTCACCAGGATCGTCCAGGCCGGTATCTTCAAATTCGCTCCGTTCCAATTCACCCGCACTCACGAATTTGACAGACTTGTGACGAAGATTGCTACTTGACCAGAGTCGAGTGTGTGTCTCGGTATTGAGTGCCTCTTGCTGCATGGTAAATCGTTGTGGCGATGGCTCTGTGAATAGTCAGTGTGTCGAAGTGCTCCTCACAACGATGAAGTACTCACTAGCAGTCATCTTTGGGGCTCGCTTGGCGTGGGCCTTGATTTTCCCATGGCGGGCCATGACTGTTGGTGCTGGTCCGGGTAGTCAAAGAAGTGAGGATTTCTTGATCGAACCTGCATGGGCACATGGGTGGGCCGGGCGGTGGGGATGGGTGGACGGAGACATAAGATCGCGGCGTCATAGGTCAACAACTGTATACCTGCGAGATTGCAAGAGTACCCCTTGATTCCCTTTCGATTTCAGTATTGGACCTTGTTGTGGTTTCCCTTCGTCGTGTGGTGCAGCGTAGGCTTGAGTTATCGGTGGTAACTCTACAAATGTACGCCCGATATATATCTCTTTTGGCTGCAGTACCTCCAACCTCTCTACACACATCTCCACCCCGACTTTCCTCCCCAACTTCCCACGCCACCGGACACCAGAGAGCCAAAGAGATCAACAGAAATGACGGGCGTGGATCTAGAGAAATGCAAGCGCATTGTACAATACTTCTGGGACCCAGAGCCTAAGAATGACATGGCGCCAGAGGCCTTGATCTGGTGCCTGGGTCAAATGTATACCCATCAACCCCCACAAGAAGCCAGCGGCGAACACGGTATGTTATAGATCCAAATGCCCTGCATCGTCCAAATCCAAGAGGAGCCATCTGATATCCTACCAGACAGATACAACGCCGCCTCAAGTTCGGCGCGAGCGGGAACCCCAAATGACCCCGCTGGATGTGCCTGGCCAGAGGCATTCCTGAAGGACTTTGAATCTAGAATATGGATGACCTATCGCTCGAACTTTACACCCATCTCGCGAAACAACACAGCGGAAGCAACGTCTTCGATGACACTAGGGGTCCGTCTCCGAAGCCAGCTGATGGACTCGCAGGGCTTCACGTCCGATACCGGGTGGGGTTGTATGATCCGATCTGGACAGAGCTTGCTCGCAAATGCCCTCTGCATTTTATTACTCGGTCGGGGTGAGCACGGGAGCCTTCATTCAAGTTGGAATAGGCTGACGAGAACCACAGACTGGCGAAGAGGCCAGAAACCCAAGGAAGAGTCCGAACTACTTAATATGTTTGCTGATCACCCGGAGGCTCCCTTTTCAATACATCGATTTGTCCGCTGCGGTGCCGAATCCTGCGGAAAATACCCCGGGGAATGGTTCGGGCCATCAGCAACTGCTCGATGTATCCAGTATGTCGTTGTTGTACACCCAGAGAGCAAAGCTGACCCCAACATGACAGAGCACTGGCGAACGAATATGAAGACCCAAAACTCAGGGTTTACGTGACGAACGATACATCCGATGTGTATGAAGATCAGTTTACACGACTAGCTTGCGGAGAAAGCGGACGCATCCAACCGACACTCATTCTCCTGGGCCTGAGGCTGGGAATCGAGCAGGTAACTCCAGTATATTGGGACGGACTCCGAGCCGCCTTGCAATATCCACAATCGGTGGGCGTCGCAGGGTACGTAACATCCCCAAAGGACAAACCGAGAAAAAGGCTAATGATCCGGGGTACACCAGTGGACGGCCCTCGGCATCCCATTATTTCATAGGTGTGCAAGATTCACACCTATTCTTCCTCGATCCTCATTTCACGCGCCCCACCATTCCTCCCCGACGGCCCGACGAAGCGTATATGTCAGAAGAAGTGGATAGCTATCACACCCGACGATTGAGACGGATCCACATCAAGGACATGGATCCCAGTATGCTGATCGGATTTCTGATTCGAGACGAAGCGGATTGGGCGGATTGGAGGGAGCGGGTCAAGTCCACGCCGGGGAAGCCGATCATTCACATTGTCGCCAGCGGAGCAGAATCGAATGAGAGCCACGGTCGTGAAGAGGCGTTGGACGAAGTTGAAGCGTTGGACGATTCGGATGCGTCAGAATGAAGACCGGGAGACGAATCTGCAAATGGAAGTAAGAGCGCAAGGAATTTGTACAGAAGCTAGAGGGAAAATAATGTTCAATGCAATCAAGCATTTGGAATTTCGCGTTCTAGTTGGAGAGGGTAGCCGTGCAACCCGCCCCAGACCCGAGTTATGTTACACCACGCGCATCGAGTAGTAACCATCAGAAAAAGTCGCCCATTGGGGTAAAGAAAATTGAGACCATCCCATGACACATTAGAAAACCCGCAAAAACACCCATAACCGACCGCCTCAGAGCCCAAACAAGATCAAGAGGCGGTTTAAAAAGAGCAATACCGCAAGAAACGAAAAAAAGAAAACCCATAAACCGCTTATTTGGCGGAGGAAGAGTACTTGGTGACGGCCTTGGTGCCCTCAGACACGGCGTGCTTGGCGAGCTCACCGGGGAGGATGAGGCGGACCGAGGTCTGGATCTCCCGGGAAGAGATGGTGGACTTCTTGTTGTAGGCAGCAAGCTTGGAGGCCTCGGTGGCAACGCGCTCGAAGATGTCTGGATTGCAGTCAGAAAAAAACGCGTTCTGACGCGCCAAGGAAGATAATCAAAGCATACCGTTGACGAAGGAGTTCAGGATAGACATGGCACGGGTGGAGATACCGGTGTCGGGGTGAACCTGCTTGAGAACTAGAGAAATCCAAACATTAGCGGACGCGTCCGGATAGCACAGGAGAAAAGCCAAACTCACCCTTGTAGATGTAGGAAGAATAAGTCTCCTTGCGGGTCTTGCCGCGCTTCTTCTTCTCGCCAGAGGGGGCGGCAGTCTTCTTGCCAGCCTCCTTCTTCTCAGCGGGGGCCTTGCCACCGACCGGGGCCTTACCACCGGTGGAGGGCTTCTTCTCAGCTGCCTTAGGGGCCATTTTTGACGTTGATCACAAAAAGTGAAAGGTTGAAAGGGTTTGAAAGGGTGTAGGAAGATGGAACGTGGATGGAGATGGGAGGACAGAGATGGAGTGGAGGAAAAGTAAGAGAAACGCGATGACGAGGGAGGCGCGGTCTTTATACTCGGTGGGCGCAGGGCCAGTTGATCCTGAGGGGTGCAAAGGAGCCGGAATTTCAATACCGTCACAGATGTGTATGATCTGTATGATTAAGAGGGGGTCGACGCGTCTTAAGGTGGGCGGGGCTGGGTTACAGACGCGGGGGCCATGGCCAACTATGTGTAACATAAAATACAGCACATAAAATACAGCACCTTACCTGATGTGGCATGCCGCGAGCCCCGTGATCCGCACCCTGATTGGCCGATCCCGCTAAGCGAGAGCGTGATCTGGAGGTTGTTTGATGCGCCCCAACGTCACCCTCACCGCGTCCTTATAAATCCCCTCCGCTTCCACACGCTGCCCTCCCACCTACTTTCGCAACCTACGCTTCAACTTCTTCGACATAACCCAACTTTTCAAACCAACCCCCCCAACCCCCAACTCACAACCATCAAAATGACTGGCGGAAAGTCTGGCGGCAAGGCTAGCGGCAGCAAGAACGCTCAGTCGTAAGTATCTTTGTTTTGATCTCGCGTCAACTTCTCATTCTGACATCACTTCTTTTCAGCCGTTCGTCCAAGGCCGGTCTTGCATTCCCTGTTGGCCGTGTCCACCGTCTGCTCCGCAAGGGCAACTATGCCCAGCGTGTCGGTGCCGGTGCTCCCGTCTACCTGGCTGCCGTTCTTGAGTACCTCGCTGCTGAGATCCTCGAGCTGGCTGGTAACGCTGCCCGTGACAACAAGAAGACCCGTATCATTCCCCGTCACCTCCAGCTCGCCATCCGCAACGATGAGGAGTTGAACAAGCTCCTGGGTCACGTCACCATCGCCCAGGGTGGTGTGCTCCCCAACATCCACCAGAGTACGTCCCAATTCATCTACATTTCCATTTTGATCCCAGGTCACTAACTTTCCATTCCAGACCTTCTCCCCAAGAAGACCCCCAAGGCCGGCAAGGGCAGCCAGGAGCTGTAGATGGCTTCTTTATTTCGCGGATTTGTTTTGTTTTTTTCCGGCGCGGGTTGGTTCATTGACACGATAATGGGGTTATGGGATGGGCACGTTATGGCTCTGCGTTTTCTTTTTTCTTCAGTTTCCAGGTTGTACATTATGCCTGCGGGCATGGAATGATACCGACGAACTCAGCCTGTTCGAGGGACTTCAGTTTTTTCTTCAGACAACTAGCGCTGGGCTTATGCCCGAATCAATCAAAAGATTCTGGGTCCATCTGAGTCTACTTTTTCTTTACCTGACCATTTTCTATTTTCTATTTTCCTAGTAATTGCATTCATCGGTTTTCGTTTGCATTGGTTAAAGCGTCACTTGCTTTGGAAGCGTGTCACGTATATGCACAGGTTTGCCTGTCGTACTTGAAATCCCATATTTCCATATAAACTCCAATCTACATATTTGCCTGAATCGATCAATATAATGGGCGGTTACTTCAATTGCAGTAGGCCAAATTACATAAATATGGGTTTGATGCCCAGAAAATCTTCTAGTGGGCGCCGGGAGCTTCCGCATCTGCATAAGATTAGTATGGCACCGATGGAATGATATGGTTGAGTTAAAGATCAACCTACATGGCAGAATCCGAGCCGGCAAGTTTCTCTCCCATTTGCTTCCTGTAGTCAATGTAAGTTGTGTGCGCGTGATATGGCCGACATCAAGGACATACCTCCAGGGGCGTATGGTGGCCGGTAGGCATCCGGGTGTTTCCACTCATCCAAAAGCTTCTCTGTCTCTCGCAAAAGAACCTGGGTTCGCCGTGTAAGTGAAGGCTCAAGGTTCATTTGAGGGATCCGATGAGTGGTTGCCGTACCTGTTGCTGGCGAGGGTCGCGGACGTCCCTGTTGGCCTCGAACAGAGAGCGAATGTAGACGGCCTGTCCACGCCACACCGACCGCTGGACGGCCCAGTCGAGGGACAGCTTCAGGGAGCGCCGGTACAAAGAGCTATACCAAGGGTCAGAGAGATATGACGGAACTCGCGGGGGGTGTTCACTCACGCGGCGGACATGATGGGCTCTCGCGAGTCCAGTTGGAGAAGAAAAGGGAGGTTGTAACAAGGCGAGCGCGAGAAGTCTCCTAGACAATGCGCGTCAATCCGTCAGTCCGGGATGGAGATGGGTGCGGGTTGACTATTCTCGGCTTCCTCATTCGTTGCACTAAGCACAGTAGGTTTCTGTAGACAACCGTATGGAGCGTAAAAACATTATTCCGACTGTAGGGTGCCTTTCCGCTCGGCTTCGGGCTTGGGCTTCGGCTACGTAACAGCAACAAGGTCGAGAAGGGCTTTTATTTTCCTTTCTCTTTCCTCAACCTCCTTCTCTGGTATATCTCTTACTGCCATCTGATTGACAATTGTTTCGCAAATCATGGCTGCTCGCCTTTCTCTCGCGCGCCTTTCGGCCCAGCGCTTGACGACTTTGACCCGGGCTACTCGGGCTTCCACCCGGCTTCGCGGCATCCAGGGCCTTTCTACCCTCACGCGCCCCAATGCCTCTCCGCGGGCCTCCGGTCTGCTGCAGGCCTCTTCCGGGTAAGGATACTAAACATCTATATGGCTTGTGGTGCAATGCCTGATCTTATGGACCAACAGCATCAACGTATCGCGCAACATCGCTCCTTTCGTCGGCTCTCAAATCCGGACCTACGGTAACTATGACAGCTCCCAACACCTATCAATAAGCAAATAATGCTAATTCTGCTTGTGTCCTAGCCGATAGCATCGTCAAGGTCCCCCAGATGGCTGAGTCCATCACCGAGGGTACTCTGAAGCAGTTTTCCAAACGTATGCAACCGCCTTATATATCCTGTCTACCACGGGTACTGATTCATTCTTAGAGGTCGGCGACTTCGTGGAGCGCGATGAGGAAATCGCCACCATTGAAACGGACAAGGTAAAGTGTTCCTCGGTTTTTTCCTCGCGATATATAATTCCCTCAAATTTCTAATATTTCATCTTTGAGCTCTAGATCGATGTCTCCGTGAATGCCCCGGATTCCGGTACGATCAAGGAGCTTCTCGTGAACGAGGAAGATACCGTCACTGTCGGCCAGGACCTCGTCAAGTTGGAGCTGGGCGGAGCCCCCGAGGGCAAGAAGGAGGCGGCCCCCGAGCAGCCCAAGGAGCCTGCTGCCGAGCAGCCCAAGGAGCCTGCTGCCGAGAAGCCCAAGGAGCCTGCCGCCGAGAAGCCTAAGGAGTCTGCTCCTGCGGCAGAGAAGCCCAAGGCCCCCGAGCCGGAGAAGCCTAAGGAGACCCCTAAAAAGGCCGAGTCTCCCAAGCCACAAGGTGCTGCTGAGTCCAAGCCTACCCTCGGAAACCGTGAGGAGCGTCGCGTACGTACAATCGCTTTGGCTGTCGCGTCCTGAATTGACACAATATGCAGGTGAAAATGAACCGGATGCGTCTGAGGATTGCGGAGCGTTTGAAGCAGTCTCAGAACACCGCTGCTTCTCTCACCACCTTCAACGAAGTTGATATGTCCTCCTTGATGGAGTTCCGAAAGCTCTACAAGGATGACGTGCTTAAGAAGTCTGGCGTGAAGCTCGGTTTCATGAGCGCATTCTCTCGTGCCTGTGTACTGGCCATGAAGGACATTCCCGCCGTCAATGCATCGATCGAGGGCCCCAATGGTGGTGACACCATCGTTTACCGCGATTACGTCGACATTAGCGTTGCTGTTGCTACTGAGAAGGGCCTGGTTACTCCGGTGGTCCGCAACACGGAGACCATGGACCTGGTTGGCATTGAGCAGTCGATCGCTGAGCTCGGCAAGAAGGTGCGCTCTCATGTCATTTCTCTAATGCATCGCCACTAACACATCTCAGGCCCGTGACAATAAGCTGACCATTGAGGATATGGCCGGCGGTACCTTCACCATCAGCAATGTAACTCCCCTGTCTTCTAAACAAAGTCTCTTGAGGGCAAAGAATGCATGCTAATCCGATCGCTCAGGGTGGTGTCTTCGGCTCCTTGATGGGTACCCCCATCATCAACCTTCCCCAGACTGGTGAGTGCCCCGTAGGTTTTGATTCTCATCGAATTCTTCTAACCTCCTCCCTAGCTGTTCTGGGTCTCCACGCCATCAAGGACAAGCCTGTGGTTGTGAACGGCAAGATCGAAATCCGCCCGGTAAGATTTGCTTTTTCACGGAGCTCCTGCGATTCATGCTGACTTGGGGTAAACAGATGATGTACCTCGCCCTCACCTACGACCACCGTCTGTTGGACGGTCGCGAGGCGGTCACTTTCCTCGTCAAGGTCAAGGAGTACATTGAGGACCCGCGTCGTATGCTGCTCGGGTAAACGGATACTTCGGCGGTACCCTGTTGGTTGATCTGTGTTTGTCGTGGTTAGAGTAGCCCTTGGCACTCTTTGTAGATTATCGAATTCCGAAATATAAGCGCCATAACATCGGCCTGCTTCTTCCCATCAAGTTATAGACCCTGAATTCCTGGTAATGCCCAGCTGCTCTCTTCCACCGGCACTTCCCAGTAGCGCCGTCGGTGACGGTGGATGGTCGATCCAGCGAGTGGCTGGGGCAGATCCGCGGTGCGTGCACAGTATGTGTTTCGGGCTCGGTGGGTGTTCTGTCGCGACCCCAGTACGTCTCGGTCATTTCAGGCCGATGCGTTCCCTGAGGCGTTGCGTTTCGTCGCGGCTGAGACAGCCGATTTGACCCCGTTCGAGTTGAACGAGAAGAGGCGCATCGAGAGTGGTCATCAGGTCGATCAAAAACCCCAGCACAACGGATCTGAATCCCTCGAATGGGAATTTGCGCTTGAGATCATTTCGTGGGGCAGAAATACCATCATGATTGAGGAACTCATTGGTGTAGCTCTGACGGATTTTCAACCATTTCGAATAGCGCGCTTGATCGTTGGGTGCCCACGCATACAGCTTGGAGAGGATGTCGGAGGGCGTGTTTCGTTCGCATTGCTCTTCTAGCATGGCCTGTACCATGAACTGGGCGCCGATATCGAACCATCTGGTTTCGGATACCTTGTGAACGGCAGCAGCGCAGAGGTCCATGAATTGAATTCCTATTTCTGACAGCGCAGAGCAGCCTTCGCGAGAGGGGTGCTCCTGGACGGGCATATAGTGGCGGATCTGGTGGCCCACTGCCAGAACCCGAATTTTGATATCCAGATCCTGAGGCAGGGAGGACTCGGAGTCGGACTGTGTTAATGATCGAAAAGCTACTCGCTTGTCAGTGTCGGTATGCCAGCGATCCGGTCTTCCATGACTTTTACCTCCCACTGCGTCTACCAACCAGTCCACTTCCTCTGGATTCACTGGGTTCTCTAAATTTTCCGAGCTTTGACTGATTTTCTCGATGGACAGGGTCTGGTTGATGGCGAGGCAGGTAAGATAGTCCAGAATCATCCAGTCCACGTCGGCCTTGGTTTCATGATCGGCTTTCATCTCGCTGACCTTGGGGTGAGCGGTGGGTCCAGACACCCTGGCTGATGGCATAGTTAAAGTGGTTTGATCAAGGAGGAATTTCCGTTCTGTGGATCCCGAGGTTTCGGGAAGATCCCCGCAGTTTGGTGGGGAGGAGTTGGTTCGCCTTTGATAGTTAACTAACATAAAAGACGCTCATTGCTGACTTATTAATAACTAACTATGTAACCATGTAGTTAACTCCTTAGCTAGTTACAATGGAAGGCACATATTCACTCGGCTCCTCGTATGGTTTTTAATGATTTGGTTGCACTCTGTGGTCTGTTCCCCTGTGTCTACATGGTATATATATCATGGATATACACATACACACATTACACAGAAGCATAGATTTTCCAATGTAACGAAATCGAAACGATTTCCATAACTGGAGCTATCACGTGCAGATATTAGCATAGCATGGCGTCACAGTCACAGAAACTCGACAAACTCGAGACTTGCCGGATCTCCAAACTCTTGCCACTCCCCAATTCCATCACCAAACTACGAGACTACATGATTCTACGCCTGCCAAATAGCATCCCAGCAGCAAAGTGGCAAATAACAAGGGCATTCTCGATGGCGTGGTACTCTTCCGGGTCCACCAACACTGAACTGGTGGAGAATCTGTTCAAAGTCGAGCTTATCAAGAATGAACGTGTCAAGGAAGCTATGCTGCGTGTAAGCAGTTGCACCCCCTTTACCACTCATTCCTTTTCACGTTCACCTGACGCCTGCCCAAGGTTGATCGAGCTCATTACGCTCCGTCGCGACCTTACTCGGACTCGCCGCAAGCTATCGGACACGGCGCCACCATCTCTGCTCCACATATGCACGGCCAAGCGTGCGAGTACCTCGTTGACTATCTGCACCCCGGCGCGCGAGTACTGGACATTGGCTCTGGCTCGGGATATCTCACCCATGTCCTTGCTAACCTTGTTACGGTCCCTGGTTCATCAGACCCAGGTCAAGTCATTGGAATTGACCATATCCCCGAACTGGTGGAGTTGGCCCGGGCCAACGTGAGCAAGTCCGACGACGGCCGGAAACTGCTGGAATCCGGTAAGGTGAAATTCATCACGGCTGACGGGCGCCTGGGATGGAAAGAAGGAGCCCCGTACGATGCAATCCACGTCGGCGCAGCCGCGGAGAAGCTCCATCCTGTACTAATCGAGCAATTACAAGCTCCCGGACGATTGTTCATTCCGGTTGAATCGGAGGATGATGGGAGCATCATGAGCAGCGTCAATGGGGGCCAGTACATCTGGGTTGTCGACAAAAAGGCAGACGGGTCGGTTCATAAACAAAAGATCTTCCAGGTCCGTTATGTTCCCCTCACGGACGCGCCTCGATCATGAAGAACCCATTACCGCGACGTGAATGAGTCCAATGCATGTGACATGGATTACAAAGGAAACGAGGGAAATGAGACAATGGGATATTCCAAAAGGAGAAGCAGATACTGCAATTGATTTGTTCATTTACTGCCAATGGTGACTCAAAGAAAGAGGTGATGCCCAGCCGGGAAGCTGCAACAGGCAAGAGGCCCGGTGCGATATACTCCAAGAAACACCGTGATATAATAGCAAAGACGGAAATCAGGATCGAAGGATCAGCGGAAGGGAAAACCGCCAGAAAACTTGAACTGTGGTCCGCCGCCCTGTTGGAAAAAGAATTGCTGGTGACCAAAGGGACTTCCTTGGAATGGATTGCCTCGTTGCGCCTGCGCCTCGGGGTCATTGGGATCATCGCCATTGTCGTACCGAGTCCGTAGTTCCGAGTTTGAAAGGACCTCGTATGCCTCGTTGATGGAGGCCATCTTCTTCTCGGCCTCCTCCTTCGACACTCCCTGGGAAGCAGCCTTGTCTGGATGATGCTGCTTCGTCAATTGACGATAGGCGCGCTTGATTGTGCGATCATCCGCATCACGACCGACACCCAGGACTTTATAGTAGTCCTTCTGCTTCGAGCGCTTAAGAAGCACCTGGGCCTTCTGGAGAAGTTTCTGAGCCTCTTGAGACTGGGGATGATGATCCCTGACGGTATTAAGCGTGCGTACAGCCTCCTCAAATCGGTCCTGCTCCAGCTCGGTCTGGGCCTGGTATAACAGACCATGAAGGGAGTACGGAACCAACTGGAGAGACTCGGAACAGTATGGTGCAGCTTTCTTGACCATGCGCATCTAATATTACTTGTTAGAATAGACAGAGCCACGAAAGAAAGAGAGAGGGAGAGAAAGGGCAAATAGGGGCGACAAACCTCCCGGTATGCTTCACATGTTTTCTCGATGAGGAAGACGTAGAGATTGTTGGATGCTGCATGGTGAATGTGCCCCATCTCCCTCGCATTGGCAACATCAGCCTTTACATCTGCGATCAGGCCACTTTCGTCACCATCACCGACCAAGAGTTTCACAGCGTTACTGAACTTGCGCGCCTCCAGCGCACCGTGCAACTTTCCCAAGCTCTTTGCCACTTGCCGCTCTTGTTTGTAGAGACGATTGCAGGGCTTCGAGTCAGGGTCTGCATGGAGACATTTGCGGATCTGGGCCAGGCCACGGTCACTGTCTCCCAAGGCGTAGAATAACATCGAGGACATCTGCAAATGAGGCTCCACCAAGCTCGGGGAGATCTGTAGAACATGTGCCAGGTCGCTGACACCCTCTTGCACCTCGCCTCGCTCAAAGCGACAGCGTGCTCGAGTCTGTCGGAGAGCTAGATCGGTGCTTGCCTTCATGATTGCGATTCCGGCCTGCGAGACACAAGCCTCCCAGTCACCTTTCTTCTCGGCGGCGACGGCCAGGGTCGCCGCCTCCTGCGCCTCCTCAAGTTCCTTGTATTCCGCCGATGCCTTCTTGCCGGCGCGTTCAAGATCCCGTAGAGCTTCCTTCCAGTGTGCAGAGCGGGCTTGCAGGCGAGACCGTTGGAGAAGCGCGCCTTCGAAGTCCGGCTTTAGTTCCAACACCCGGTTGAAATCCTCCGAAGCCTGCAAGTTTTTGCCTATTGACAGATACGCCGCACCTCGTTGAAAGATCGTCACATAGTTGGTTGGGTCGCGAGAGACTGCGGCATCAAAGTATACTAGAGCGTCTCGCGGCGAACCCTTGGCGAGTTGCGCTTTAGCGGAGGAGATCAGCTCGGAGAGCGGCGTATCTGGGGAAACCTGAAGCGCATATCCAGTAGAAAGACAGGCCAGGACGGCCGTTAGTGCCTCAAGCGAAATGCGCATCTTTTAAATGTCGAGCATCGCAGACAAAACAGAGACAGAAAGAGGAAGAGAAGGTCGCGAGGGTGGTGGAATATGCTCGTCGCCGTGGCCTTTACGCGTATCGTACAATAAATTACGTGACAACGTTGCCTCGGAACAAAACTCCAGCTCCCAACCTTTCCAATGCTTTTCAAGGATGCTACGATGCGCTCGATTTTTCTCACCCGTGAGATTCAGCCCGAGGCTATTTCTGCGACATTCACATAATGGTATGTTACTCCATTCGACCACTCGTGCCCTCTTCTAACCCTTCCGCCACTCCCAGATTCCGGCCTGTCTCCGGTCTTATTGACTAGAGCTCGATTGCTCGCCGCCGAACATGCCAAACTATCGAATCGGCTTGCAGAATCGTTTGATTCCAAAGTCGCTAAACGAGCCGGTGAATTGGCCCCTGTCACAGAGGTCCTGAAGGAATGGGATATTGCGAATGAGGTGGGTGCTTCCTTCCGCTCTTGTCCCCGCGAGAACCTGACTCTAACCCGTGAACCAAAGTCGATTGTCGAACTGAAATCCCTCCTGGAGGACACTGGGACCGATGCCGAGTTACGCTCTCTCGCGACGGAGGACCTGGAGAGCAGTCGAGAGGCTCTACCTACCATATCAGACCGATTGAAGAAGTCGCTGATTCCCAAGCATCCATTTGCCGATCTTCCCTGTTTGCTCGAGATCCGTCCCGGCGCAGGAGGGGATGAGGCAGGTCTGTTCGCATATGAGTTGCTCCGGATGTACATGAGCTTCTGCTCTCGGAGAGGCCTTCGACCGGCGATCTTGAAGCAGGATGTTGAAGACGGGCCCTCGGAGGATCGCCTGAGCGAGGCAGTGATTGAAATCGAGGCTGACGGTGCATATGATCTCCTGCGAACTGAATCGGGTGTGCACCGCGTCCAGAGGGTACCGGCCACCGAAACCAAAGGCCGCACTCACACCAGCGCCGTCAGCGTGATGGTCCTGCCGAGTTTCCCAGAAAGTGGAAACGGCATGGATAGTGCCCTGAACTTCGAAGACCGAAGCAGCGACTACTATATCGATCCACAAGAGGTGCGTGTCGAGAAGATGAGGGCCGGAGGCGCAGGGGGACAGCATGTGAATAAAACCGAGTCCGCTATTCGATTGACACATATCCCCACGGGCACGGTGGTTTCAATGCAGGATGAACGGTCCCAGCAGGCGAACCGTCGGAAAGCCTGGCAGATGCTGCGGGCCAAGTTGGCGGAGGCCCGTCAGGAAGCCCGAGAGCAGGAATTGGTCGAACTTCGGAGAGGCGCCTTGGGTGGAGTGGCTCGCATGGGCCGCGGTGACAAGATTCGAACGTACAACTACGGACAGAGTCGCTGCACTGACCATCGAACCGGTCTTACAATCCACAACCTGGACGACGTCCTCGAAGGTGGTGATGGGCTCGAGACGGTCATGGAGAGCGTGCGCACTTGGATGGCAGACCGTGAGGTTGAGGTCATGGTGGCCGAAGAGCTGGCAAGGGAGAAGAAACAGGATCGGTAGTATCCTCTCTATTGTACATTAAAGACAGAAAAAGATACCATGTATTCTATATCACATTTTTCAACTTCAACGAGGATCAAAAGACTTCGACCTTCGATTTCAAATGTACTTTCTCTCCGGATCCGCGAGATCTAGCAATTCCATTGATTTCTCGTACCTTATTATTGATTGTTAGCTATCAATGACTCCTACAGCAAACGATAAAAAGGAAAGAAAGCTTCAACTTACATGGTGAACACAATTCCTCCACTCAAGATCAGTCGAGCCAGACGTGGCATCGCTCCAGACCAGAAGGTTAAGACGCCTTCGTCCTTGAAGATCTTTGCGGCACATACAAAGCTGTTTTTGTAGTTTTTGCTGGCTTCGAGGGATTGCATTCTGTTCCAGGACTTAGTTGATTTTACCAAACAATTGCAATTGATCTGTGACGGGTACTAACCTTGTCTTCACCGTATCTAAGGGTTGAGTTACGTATCTGGGCACATGTGCTGTCAGTAGAGTGATAGATCGTGTAAAGCTTTCCCAGAACGTACACGGTGATGAGGCCGGCAAGACCTCCGATTGCAAAGGTACTTAGAGTTCCCAGCTTCTCTCCCGGAGCAACGTAGCCTTCTGCAAGCTGCTTTAAAGTGGTGTAACTGGTGAATCGCGTGGCCGAATTGGCTGCCTGTCTGGCCGTGGTGGGGACAAAGCCTTGGAAGAAGCCCCGGACGCCTCTCTCTTGGAAAATGATCTTGCTTCCGTGAAGGAAACCACGCATGCGTGGCTTTTCCGACTTTCGGTCGTCAATCCTGGAAGCGCCATGTCAGTTCTACGTTTCGGCGGTCAGTGGAGTGATAGGGTGCCAACGGACAGTTGAGTTTTGATACTCTCAAAGGGAGTAACTGCCAGAAGAGACTCGGTGAAGCCAGCACCGAATCCAGCCACGACGGTCCTTGGCCCCGAGATCTTGCCGTTCTCATCCTGAAGGGCTGATTTGATCGCATCGAAGGCGACGAATCCTGAGGTCATGTCGAGTCAGAGTGGAGGAACTTGACCGGTGATACAGACACCAACTTACGAATTCCAGCCTTGAGAGAATTTCCGATGATCAAAGTTGTACATCCTGCGTACCACTGCTTGCCGAATGGCGGCCACGGGAGTTTCTGGCCCTCGGCGAGACGGCGATTGAGTTGTGTGCGGGTCTTTGCGACTGGGAGGCAATCGATTAGCCAGGGGAAGACATCGAAGGGCAGGGCAGAAGAGTCGTACACTCAGCTGGATAGGTAATCGCTGCGAAACAGACGTTAGTTCAACACGGTCATACATATTGGAATATCCTTACCGATCTCCACGGCTCCAGCGGTGGAGCCCGCGATGATAGAGCGCAGGGCACTAGGCTGTTCCCATTGATTAGCTCAGAGTCTTGCGGTGATATTGATAAGACCAACCTTGGCCTTCTGGTCCTTGTTTGTCGTGGCCATGTCGACAATGTAGAGAGCGATTACGGACGTTTTGAAACTTTGGACCTCGGGTCTTTCGTCGATATTGTACGGTTTGCCGTAGCGCCACTCCGCGCACTTTGGTTACATACTTATAATCACATCAAGTTACGAATACAAACAGAATCAGAGGGAATTTTGTCAATTCACGAAATGCTACATGAATATGCCTAGCATCTAGTGCTCCTCCGAAATTTTTTGGCCTTTTTTTTGGGTTTTTTCTCTTTTTTTAATTTTCGTTGTCGTGTGAGAGGGTTTTTTTGTGTGATCGGTGTATGGGCATGTCTGAAGGTCCGAAGAATTTCCTCGAATCCTCCAATGCCATATGGTAAGATAAGATGTCAAAGAGATAATGTCGGAAGCCACCATGTCAGATAAAAAGGGAGCCTGAAAAGGTCCGAGGTGGAAAAAGAGTTGGAACCGAAGATTCAGGGGTGAACATCGTAGAGAGGCTGCTCGAGAGGCGGGGATGAAGTAGTCGAGAAAAATCGTAGCAGAAAAGAGAAACTGGTTCCGACTCTGAAGAACGCCAAAGTCAACCGAAAGATGCCAGAGAACGCCGCATTCCGCCTTGCAATCCTTCTTAATGCAACCGCGGATGTGCCTATGTACACCTTCGCGCGGTAACCCAGCAAAGTAGAGGACTCACGGCACCGGAACAAATGCACCTTTCTCAGACCAAAAGCCCAACATGCCCCATTACGATGAAGTCCAGGGGAACAAAAGGGGAAGGGAAATCGGAAAGAACAAAACATAGAACGGGGAATTATGATACACATGTCGCGCCAGGAACGTATCATCGTGGCAGGAGAAGAATGCGCAACGAAAACTCCATCTCCGCTGCCGAACAACCATAAGCCCGCCTGCAAAAGGAGGTGGAAAGTGGGGGGGAGGGGGAGGGGCGAAATAACTGGAGAAAGAAGAAGGGAATAAATCAAGAAGCGAACAAGGAACGCAGCCGTAGCAAACATCATTGCAGAAGGGCATGGCAAAGAGGCATGATCCTTAGGAGACGGGGGCCTGAGGCTTGGGCGCGATTTGACCCGGGGTCAGGGGAGCCCGGTTGGGATCATTCGGGGGCCCACGGCGCGGACCCTGCCCTCGACCCCCGCGGTAAGAGCCTCGGCCACGGTTGTTGTAGTATTGGCCGCCGTTCTGGTGGTTCTGGTGGTTCTGGTGATGGTTCTGGTGATGACTCTGGCGGCGAGGCTGGCGATCGCCATTCCCGGGATGCTGGCCTCCAGCGTGGGGCTGGAGCGGACCGGAGATCGGGCGCGGGATGTTCTCGGGAGAGTCGTAAACGTAGAGCTTCTTGTCGATGTTCTGAGGAATGGGCTGGATTTCAGTGCCGAGTTCTTGCTCAATCTTGTACAGATTGAACCGATCCTCCCAGTTGATGAGGTTGATGGCGAGACCTAGGTGCCCGAATCGACCGGAACGGCCAATGCGGTGCAGATAGGTTTCCGCATTCTTGGGAAAATCGAAGTTGATCACGACGTTGACCGCTTGGATATCGATACCACGTGTCAGCAAGTCCGAGCAGACCAAGTTGCGACACACGCCGTTGCGGAAATCGTGGAACACGCGGTTCCGGTGCTGCTGAAGCATCCGGGCGTGCGAGTAAAAGCACGAGTATCCCAACTCGGTAATCTTTTTCGCCAGAAGCTCCACACGGTTGGTTGAATTGCAGAAGATGATCGACTGGTTGATCTGAAGCTTCGAGAACAGAGTATTCAAGCAGTGGACCTTCTGCTTCTCCTCCACGAACGCATAATATTGCGTGATACCACGCAGAGTAAGTTCATCCATGAGATTGATCTCATAAGGGTTGCGCATGTGTTTGTCCTGATATGGATTAATATAACGGGGACTTGTTTCCCTAGGGAGCGGTGTTCGATTAACATACCTTGAAAGACTTGACAATGAGCGGGAAGGTAGCACTGAAAAGCATGACCTGTCGATCCTTGGGATGGAAGGACAGCAACTGCTCAATGACGGGAGTGAACTCGGGCGAAAGCAGCTTGTCGGCCTCATCCATCACGAAAGTGGGACACTCGGAAAGATCGGCCACACCCTTGCTGGCAAGGTCCAGGACTCGTCCAGGAGTGCAGACCAGGATATGAACGGGATCATTCAGTCGAATAATGTCATCCTGCAAGCCGGTTCCACCGGTGGTGACCATAACATTGATACCCAAGTGTTTCCCAAGGGTCTTGCAGACTTGCGATGTTTGAAGAGCCAGCTCTCTCGTGGGGACTAGGATTAAGGCCTGGGTTTTCGTGCTCTTAGGATTGATGCGTTCGAGAGTGGGGATGACAAAGGCGGCGGTCTTTCCGGTGCCGTTCTTCGCTCGGGCCAGAATATCTCTGCCGGTAAGAGCAACGGGTATCGTCTCTTCTTGGATAGGAGACGGCTTTTCAAAACCGGCCTCAAAGATACCCATCATCAGCTCACGCTTAATGTAGAAGTCTTCAAACTCGAGGCCCTTGGTAGCGGTGACATCCTGCAAATGTGATTAGAAACATACCGCCTGACAAAGCAAGAGATTGACTAACCTCAGTCTGTGGCCGGGCGTCTTTGGGGGGCAATTTCAGAGAATCCTGCAATCTTTGTTCTGTGTTTCCTTCCCTAGAGGCATGTCAGATCTGGTTCAGCCAGAGTAAATGAGACGACGGTAATCTTACCCAAGCTGGGTGTTGCTGAGTTGTGAGGCGAGTGCGTCGGCCATGGTGATGAGAGGGTATCAAAGGTGTAGGAGGAAGTTGAGTGTTGTTGAGACCGTCAACAGGTTGGAGCTAAGCGCCAACGGGACGGTGGACTGAGTAAGGAAGTAGGGTTCAGCACGTTGTGGGGCTCAGCAGGTTTGGCCCAGCGTGTTATTTGAGGAGATTGTGGGACGTGATCGTCTGAAGACTAAAAGTGCTAATCACGGTTTCGATAGGACTTTGCCAAAGGCACAGCTTAGAAGAGCGTATCAGAGATGGGCTCGGGCAAGTGTGTTCGGATTAAAGAATTTTTGAGAACCGAGGAACGGTCAAGTCGGGATGCCCAATCGGTGAGGAATATAAGACCGAAGAGATGAAGTTGGACAGGTGTAAGTCAAAAGTGGAATTGCGGAGAGGAGAAGAGATTCAGCAAGTGTGAAGGGATTCCGGAAGTCAAAAGGCCTGCGTGGGAAGCCAAAACGGCGGGAAGGGGTCACGTGCTATCTACACGATGACTATGGCGCTCTCATCATTCGTTCTAACCATCAGAGCTGTGGTAATAATGGTTCTAATAACTTTATTATTGGCAAAGCATTGAATACCGGATACGCTATTATTCTATATGCTTTTGGGCCGGCCTACAGAGAAACATGGAGCTACCTATCTCGTTGCAATTTACTGAAACGGAAGAACGATAGGGTATTGTCGCTGCGAAATCTCATACTAAACAACATAGATCAGAAAGGATAGACTGCACTGTTAGCGCCGAAAGTTCAAGGTGGATTGCCCACGCTCGGGTTCAGCCAACTCCTTGACCCGCACATCGGAGGAGATGGTAATGTCCGTCTTGGTCCCCGGTGTGATGAGGATAAATTGTCGTCCGATAGAGCGTCGAGCAGCGAGCATCTACCAGAGATGATCAGCAAACGGAAAAATGGAGGACCAAAGAAACACGAAAGACCTACCAGCATGTCAATGGACATCTTTCGATTGATATGGTCCATGTACACATCGCTATAGAATAAAATTAGCGAGGTCAGAGGTATGAGCCGCAGAGGAAACATGACGTACAATTCATCCAGACAGCGGATGGGAGACCCCATAGCTTCCCAGAGAGCAAGCAGTAAACACACTTGCGCGAAGGATTTCTCGCCGCCAGAGAGGGTTTTAGCACCACGCCCGGTGCTGTCGTCCCTGGTAATATCGGGCTCGACCTGAAAAGGAAGCGAATGGGTCAGTAGATGTTAAAAACTGTACAAAAAAAGAGCTCACTTACTTGAAGGTCCAGTAGTTTCCCAACATGGTCGGTGAGCAGTCGACCGCGGAAGCTTCTCTCACTCAGTAGGTAGGTGAATTGTGCCTTGGCGCGAGATGAAATGTGTGATCTAAAGATCTCCCACCTTTTCTTTCGACTATTGAGAGTATCCTTGAGGTACTGCCAAATCGTCAGAGCCAGCTTCTTCAATTGTTAACTGGGATGCTGCTTACCTGGGCAAGAGTCGTCAGTTCGTCGACCTGCCTCTTTGCTTGTAGATACGCGGCTTCTGTGCGACCAGCCTCGGCGGCAATCTCGTCTCGTGGTGCGCCCAGTCTGATGGTGGTCAATGATTAGTCCAAATGGGCGGAACGAAAGGCTTACTCTGCGTTATAGCGCTCCAAGTCTCGTCGCAACCTCGACAGCTTCTGATCGAGGCTATGAGTGGTTTCACCCTCGTCGATTGGAACTCGTGCCGAAACCAAACCCGCCTTCTCGGTGTAGTCTAGCACTCTCGACGCCTGCTGATCCCGTCTCTCCTTGACCTTCTCTCGCGCCTTCTTGTCATTGTCGAGCTGGGCAACGGCAGCGTTCTTTTCATTGATGATCTCACGACGTCTGCTTTCCACTTGTGAGTTTTCGCTTTGAGCAACGCGTGAGTTTTGCTCCAAGACTTGGATGTTTTCGTCCAGCGCTTTCAATTCTCGCCGAATCATCTTCAAGTTTTCCATAAGTTCGCTCATTGCCGTCTGGCTATCACTGTATGACCCTTCGTTAAGACTTTTCTCGTCTTCGGCTTCCTGAAGAGCGGCCCGGAGCGCTTCGATCTGCCCGTCCTCGGCATTTTCTTTGTCGAGAGCATCTCGAAGTGCTTCTACATAATCCTCCGTTTTCTGCATCTCGATTCTCAAATCTTTCTCTCGTTGCAGATGTCGAGCAACTGCCTGCTTGCAGCTCTCCAAGCGGACCTGAGAAGATTGCCATTCTTGTTCCAAATCATGCAGCTGACGTTTCAGATCCTGGATTACTTCGCGCTGTGCGCTGAACATCGTAGAGATACATTAGCACACTGGATGATGCATAGCCCAGGTTATGGATCTTACCTAATCTGCAAGGCCAGATCGGATTTCATGCGGGGATGACCATTATACACTGGCACTGGCGCCTGGCTGGGCTCCCCCATACGATTATAGGACAGATGAATTCCCCGACGTCGATCTCTCGAGTCAATACAGAAGCATCGCTTCACATTTCTCGGTCGTTGGCCATCAAAAAGCACGGTCGAAGCTTCCTCTAGATCCTCAATCAGCAGCATTTGTTCTACACTATGATTGATGATAAGTTGCCGTCGCACCATGGGGTTGTCGATCTGCATAAACCAAAGTCCTTAGCACAGAGCCAGTCAAGTTTCGAGGAGCTTGCTTTACCTGTAACGTTCGCAATGCCGTATCGTATTGGGGATCGGGTTCGTGACCTGAGGTATTGATATCGCCGCCACTTCCAATGAAGATGGGGCAGTTGCTGCAGTGGTTAGTAGATGTATATAATAGAACATATCGCACAAAGGGTCATTGGTACTCACCAATTCACCCTTGCCATGAGGCTCGAGAGAATATTCATGTCTCTTTTACAACTCACGATGAAACTGCTGAGGGTGGCACCGAACGAATTTTCGAGAATGGACGACCACTTCGGCTTGAGCAAGGTGATGTGATCACCGATCGGCCCAACTGGCTGACTGGTGAATGATCTTTCTTGCTGAATCGCTCTCAAGAGTGCCGGCATCTTGTCTGGAAAGCCGGTGTGCCGCTGCCCATTTTCCCTCGTCAGACTCCGCAGTCGGTTTTCCGCCTGCGCGATGTCGTTCTTTTTGGAGTCACACTGCTTTTTTGCCCATTCCATCTCCTTACCAGCAGTTTTGACATCTTCCTGTAAGCTAGAGGCACCTGGCTGATGATCCTCGTATTCTTTGCGGGCTGCCATAGCTCGGGCTGCGGCTTGCTCACACTCCTCCTGTTTTCGGGCGTATCCTCCGTCACTCGCCTCCGCGAGTCGTCGGTTTTCGTCGGCTATTTTTTGTTGCGTCTCCGTAATTCTGGACTTTGCAGCGTCGAGGTACTGCTTGATCTGTCTTTGCTCGGCCTATTTTCCTGTCAGAGACGCAATGGCTCTTGCGAATCATTGACGAGCGGAAATTATTATGGGTTGCGTTGCATACCTGGAGATCATGACGCTGGCTGAGTGCGTCGTCTTGCTTCTCCTTGACCCTTTCTCTCTCGCCTCGGGCCTCCTCAAGAGCGGAGTCGGCTCGCCATGCATGTTCCGCGGCTCTTTCGGAATCGGCCTCAACAGTCTGAAAGGCGTCATCAAATCGGCCGAGTGCAGCTTCTGCATCCGCTATCTGACTATCCGCCTTGGAAATGTCGTGGTTCAAGGTATCCAGAACCTGTGTTTGTCAGCCTATGTAAAATCCACGGTTACACCGGTACACTAACTCTTTCTACTTCCTCGACCTGCGCCCAAGCCATCTGGTGCTGTATGTTTCTGACGCGCCCTCTCAAGGAATTGTGCTGATCAGAGAGCTCCAATTTCTTCTTCGCTGCATCCCTGCGACTGGCTAGGAAGGCGAGGTCTTGTATCTGACTTCTCAGTTTCTCCTCGATCTGGTCGACTGATTCTTCGATGAGACGATAATCCTGATCCAGCTGCTCCAGCTGCACACCTTTGACGAAGAACTTGTACTTTTCCGTGGGACTCGAGCTGCTGAGAAATTGACGAGCCATGTCCTGGGAGAGAACATTCATGGGGTTGTCAATCTGTAGGGAAAAGTAGTCGGTAATGGCGTCCAGTTCGGCTTTTTTGGTTGAAACGATGCGACCATTCTCGGCTTTAATTTTGAAACCACTCGCTCCGCTCTTAGAGAAGTGGCGTTCAACAATGATGGACTTTCCGTAGTCGTCCGGCATGTAGGCACCATCTCCTTGGTTCTTGATCCGCACGATAATGGAGGCATTTTCTCGGCCTTCTTTGATAAAATTCTTCAGGCTCTGGCCGCGATTGGTGGCAGACGCCTTGCCTCCCAGGCAGAGAGTGATACCTGTCAATATTGCGCTTTTACCACTGCCATTCTTCCCGACAATGAAATTGATCAGTGGCCCCAAATCCACCTGAAAGTGATCGTGGCACATGAAATTGTAACATTCGACGCGTTCAAGGATCCCATGCTCGGCCGGGACGTTCAATTCATCAACGAGATTGGCGTATTTCTCTTGAATGATTTGTGTTTGTCGGAGTTCCAACTCGGCATCATCCATAGTCAGATCATCGGTGAGAGGGGAGGCTGCGTGGGAGTCATGACCGCTGGCTGCTATGTCGTCATCAGAGGATGGCGAGTCGGTAGTCCGCTGCCGTTTTCGCTACTCTATTATCAGCAAAAGGGCCGTACCGTACCTGCTTCATTTGAGTACGTACCGAATAAGATGGGGTGGCGGATCCAGTATTCTCAGAGCCTTGGTCGCTCTGGTCTCCGGCGTCCGAGGACGACGGCGCACGTTTGAAGGACGGCATTGAATGGGCAAAGGTTCATGAAGAATGAGGGACTCGGATATAGCAACGAGTTATCACCCAGACCAAGTCAAGAAAGTTTAGAGGCAAAAGCGGTCGCGTATCGGCGCGTACTCTCGCGTCGATGAGTAAGCGGAAGTAGGATCTTCCCCGCCAAAGTCAAAGAGTAGTTAACTAACTACAGTGAACGTAGATCTTGTCTCTATATAGTGCAAAATTTACATGAACTTCAGATCTTTTTCTTTTACCCAGGCTGAGAAACATGGTCCATTCATAAAAAGGAATTATAATAATGCTACAGTCGGCTATCCCGCCTCGAAGGGGAAATGCTATGTAGACATTCTTTAAGCAGAGATGGGCTCTTCTGCCACGTAGTGCAGATATGCGCCTAGCAACTTAGTTCCCTCAATGTAGTTTCTCCGATCCAGCTTCTCGTTGATGGAGTGAGCGGCGTCGGTAGAGCTACCCATAGGAAGAAGCAGGACGTTCTTGCCGGTGGCTTGCTCGAAAGTCAATGTAACCGGAATGCTGTGGAGTCAGTTAGCTTTCAGATTCGTTGTAAAAGAAATACCGCCACTCATGAGATAAAGGGTGGGCCGAAAACGTACCTTCCACCCTCACGGGTCATGTCGGGCTCAACACCAAAAACCTGCTCTACGGCCTTGCTGGCGGCGGTAAAGTTCCAGTGCTTAGGGCTCGCAACCCACCACTTGCCATCATGCTGAAGCCACACATCCAGGGTGTTCTTGCTGTTCAACTTGGCGAATTCGGCCTTGATGTAGTCGAACACCAGCTTGTTGACATCCGGGCTCTCCATGTTAGGCACGGTACGGACGGAGAATTTTCCAATGACCTTGGCGGGGATGACGGTCTTGGCCCCGGGGGCAGAGTAGGCTCCCTCAATACCGTGGATCGACAGGGATGGGTACCTCCAGCGGGCCATGAGGGTGCGCTCCTTAGTCGGATGGATGCCGGTCTCACTGCCGAGCGACTCATGAAGGTTTTCCATGGTATAGCTAATGTTGGGATACAGGGACTTCTCCTCTTCAGTAAGGGGCGCCACCAGATCAATGATGCCGGGAATGAGGATGTTGCCCTGAGCATCGACTAGCTTCGATAAAATGTTCACCAGGTCGGTCATGGGCTCGTGAGCAGAGCCACCGAAGACACCGCTGTGGAGATCTTGGGCGGGCCCCGAGACGCTCACGGAATAGTAGTTGCAACCACGCAGACCGTAGGTTAGGCAGGGTTTCTCGGTGCCGAGCCAATAGTTATCAGAAATGCACACCGCATCGGCGTCCTTGAAAAAGTTCTTCGCTTCAGCTTTAATGAAATCATCCAGACCTTCAGAGCCGTACTCCTCCATTCCCTCAAAGCAGCATAGCAGATTGACGGGCATCTCCACGCCGGCCTTGCGGTGAGCCTCGATCACATTCAGCCAGCCGAGCACGGGGCCTTTGTCGTCCGTGGCACCCCGGCCGTACATCCGATCCTTCTCATCGATGGTCAGCTCAAAAGGCTCCGTGGCCCAGCCGTCGTCCTTCAGAGCGGGCTGCACGTCGTAATGACCGTAGACCAAGATGGTGCGCTTGTTCTTATCGTTACCGTAGCGAGCAATGACGACGGGCGGGAGATCGAGGTGCTCCTTGCCAGGTTGCTTGCCCAGCGGTCTTTGCTGCACCTCGGCACCGAGAGCTTCGAGCTCATCGGTCAAGAATTGAGCCATCTTTTGGCGATAAAGAGCGCAGATCAGTCACTGCCTTGGGGCGGGATAGAAGTTCGATTCAAACTCACGCGGAAGACATCCTTTCGGTTCTCATCCTGCGCCGAAACCGACGGGATCGCAACTGCCTTGCGCAGACCTTGAAAGGGAGTCAGCTACTTAGATCATCTTTGACCAGCCTAACACTCGGCGCCAAAACCTCGCAACGAGCGCGGATAAAGGGATTGGACGCACGATCGATGAAGGTCCCCGACGAGGCATCAACCCTAAATAGTACGCGTGTCAGCTTCAGCTACGGTTCTAAAAAGACAAAGACGACGTACTGCTTGAAAAAGGGTTCCAGCTGCGGCGCCATCTTGAAGTCACTGATGTGTCCGTAGAAGGAGCGGCGAGAGGCGAATGGACGCCCGAGAGAAGAAAACCGGGGAAGAAAAGAATGCCCTGAAATTGCGAGCGATGAGATTCGGCGGAGGGGAAAGAGGGGCATTGCAGACAGCGACGCTTTCTCGCACCGAAATGTTATCACGTAATTAACTGCAACCCTGGACTCCAAGTGCCGGCTGTAGCCGCCTATCACAGTTATGGTGATTATTGATTAGGTCTCGGTCAAGGATGCGAAAACGAGACGCCCTTATCAAGCCGCGCAGGGGCCGAATCAAGCTTTCCACTTCTTTACACTTCTAGAGCCTCTAGCAACTATGTAAGTTGCTTTCACCTATTAATCGGACATAGTAGATTGACAACCAGGGACGAATAAATAAACATAGACGGGCTCTTCCAGTACGACGGTCACTGACAGGTCGACGCACTTTTCGGTCCAGGGCTTTTACGAGGGAAGGGGCAATTCATAGGAGGTAGATCGATGCTAAAAGTCTATGATAGACAGTATGGGAATACATGGGTTAATGTTAACTTAGAATACATGGCGTTTTTACAAAGGCGCTGCATGACCACATTCTCGCGCAACCTTGGGCACAGCCCGAGTCTGATTCGACCTGCAATTGACGATCAAGTCTCCAATCACTCATCCCGGCCCCAGGTCTCCCGGCGAAGCTGCCGGTCTTCCCTGGCCATCCGTCGCTTCACACCCCATCGCGATTGCACCGCTTCCAACACCTGCTTCTGCATCTGCTTCTTCTCCGGACTGGCCTCACAAACCATGGCAATAAAGATCGGTGAGCACTCAAACCGCTTGGCCAGCTTGTATCTGCTCCAGGTCATAGGGTCGCTCAATCGGAGCTTGCGGATTTCTTCGATGTCCGAGGGTGTCAAGTGGTATTTCCGCTCCGGCTCAGTCTTGTACACGCCCGGGAGTTCGTCGACATTGGATGTCACGGAGGTTAAACTCTCGGCGCGCATTGACCTCCGGGCATCATCGGCGGGCAGAAATTTGTTGGGAGTATGATAGGCCGTAGGAGCACTGGACGGCGGATTGTAGATGATCTGGTCCTGCCCGAGGTGCGACGGGCCAAAGGAGGCATCCGGCTTCACGCGTAGACGTTGCTTCGTGCGTCGGTATGAAGACTGATAGCGTCGCGACCCGAGCGCCAAAGAATCCGTCCAAGAAGGAAGCAGAAACGGCAGGGTAAGGAAAGGCCGCTTCGGGGCCACGATTGAGGTAGCCATCGGAATCGCGGGTCAATTGAGGACCTGAGACAGAGCACGGTAAGTCAAAAGTCGATGATGAGTTGTACCGGGGGATGATGAGAACGTACAAGAATAAGAGCGCTGGACGGACGGGGTTTACCAAACCGAGTGACGGGCCAAGGTGGACGTGTCGAAGCCCGAAACTTTTTCCCCGAGTCTCGTGACCCGGTCCTTGGCTCAATCGGGAATGGCTGGTATTTATTACATGCATGGAAGTATTAGTACTTCCACTGTGATACCTTTGAATACCTATACGGAAGTACCGAGTACTTTACACCCGGTCATAAATATCCCGTTGATCACCTGGCGCAGGATGTCATCATCTCCTGGCAAACAGTAAGATAGATCATGGCCCAACATTCTCCCTTTTGTTGAATTTCGCTCGCCATATTCTTGTGAGATTTACTGAGGCCTCAAATGATCTGGAGGCGGTTTTCGGTCATGGACGACATCTTTGTGAACCTTTGAACCTTTTGGGCCGCGATCTTCTCGGCTTCATATGCGTCATCTCGAGCAGTCTTCACTGTCCCCATTCCGCCATGACAGAGCTCCAGGACATATTAAATACCCCTGTGGATGGTCGCCCGCAACAACCTCGCTCGTTGCCATCTCCTCCCCTCGACCACGAACACTTCACCTCCGATAAGGACGAACCGTTGGTCGGAAAGGCCGCGACAGGCGTACAAGCTCCTCGGCCAGCGTATTTGACATGGGCCCAAGTTAAGGAAGCTGAGAAGGATCAACCTGTGGAGACAGGCTCTGATACCTCCAAGAGCGGCCATGTGTCCCCAATATCACCTATTAGCTCCGAAGCTTTGCGGACACCCAGCATCCTAGAACGTCAGAAGTACTCGTCGCAAACGCATCCTTCATCACCCGGGGCTACTTCCCAATTCCCCCCGCGCCTCCATTCTCCTGCCTCTCAAGTATTCGAACGAGATGTTCAAGAAGACATCAATCCACCACAAGCTTCGCCCTCGATCCCCGCGCACATTCGTACTGAAAACCACATCCCATCGGTCCTTGAGGCGTCTTCAGCTGCCATCACCGACGGGCAATTAAACCCAGATTCGGTTGAAATTGTCACACACAGCTTACACCAACCGGCTGCCGCAGGTGTAGCTGGCGGCTCCACAGCTGAACAGTCGCTTGCCTCCTCTGGCATCGTTGATCATGTCGGACCTGTCCCCACTGATTCCGATGACATCTCATCTACTCATGGTGCATCGGATATTGATGTTCGACGCTTGAGCTTCATCTCGTTTGCTGACGTTGTCAACGCCGAACATGCAGAGACCGGGGAATCTGTATTTGGCCGAGAATCGTTCCAGGCCGCATCTGTCCCAGGACAACCACCAGCTGCAGGGTCTCTCCGCCGTTCTCCATCTCCACTTCGTTCACCTGCTTCCTCTTTCAAAGGGCTGGAGATGCCTTCCAGTCACACCACCATTGAGACGATGCGACAGGCATTGCGTCGAACGGGTAGCGGGGACCTGACTTGTGTTGCGAATCACCCAGTTGGTGCTATTGAGAATGATGAGTCTTTGGACCACTCTTTCTAAATTGTCACATCCCTGACATGATATGTTGTCCTCCATTAGCTGGCGTTATGATTGGCTACGAGTGATGGAACTGTCCTTATTGTGAGGATGCCTTCTCGGATTCGAATTTGCAGTTGGACGGCGTGATGACGGTGCTTGTCTACTTCCCTTTGTGATCGAGTTACATAACTCAATCTATGGATCTGCTTATATTGGATTACGCGCTACTTCAACATTATGGTCATCCTAACAATTTATTTCGTTTGTAATACCCACGGAGGCGTGGAGATTGACTATGTGCTCATACTAGCTATCTTCCAGTGAAGAGGCTCCCCTGCATTCCACACGGGAACTATCCTAGGAGTGTGAGAGGGTGCCCATGGGTAAGTACGTGGAATACTGATAATGCCTGGAGCCTCGTTCTCTTTACTTCCTTGCTTTTTCCACTGCGTCTAGGGCCCGTTGAAATCTGGAGCGCAAATCTGACACGTCTTCCAGTCCGGCGCTAATTCGGACCAGGTCTGGATCCACGTTAAATGATCTCGCCTGGGCATTGGGTGTTAGTTTAGAACGACAAGGACAGCAAGGTTTTGTATATGCTATCTTGGGTACTTACCCAGTCAAGTTCACCGTAATGAGCTAAAAGGACATAAGGGGAACTATAACCAAAGGTTAACCAGTGCTGTTCGAAGAGTGGCTTTCGACGGAAATCAAAGCCTACCTGAGTGTGAAGTTAGTGCCGAGACTAGGGCCCTTCAAGACCTCAATGGTATCATAAAATGCAATGGCTTCTTCGGTCGAGTAGAAGGTGACAGAAAACAGGCCACCATAACCGCCGTTGGGGTTGCGAAGGCTATCGTACAAGGGGCGCGTGGGGCTGTACTTTGGGTAATGGACATCCTTGACTATAGATCGATTAGTTGGATCAAACCACGGAAACAAAAACTCGGCGGGGGCGCATACTTAAGGGAGAAGCCTTTAGCATCGCCGTGATCTCCTCTGTGGTGGAGTTGATCTTCTCAATTCGCGACACAAAATCACGACTATTGCGTTCCAGGAAGACAGCGTCCTCCGCCCAGTAGATGTCTTCAAAGTCCCGAGTAAAGGTTTCTTTCAGTTGCTGGTAGTATTGCCCGTGCGGATTGAGCACTGCACTCCCGCCCATGACGTTGCTGTCTCCGCTGAAGACTTTCGTCAAGCTGCTGGCGACGATATCGGCATACCGGAGAACATTGATATTGAGAAAGTTGCTGATGGTCTCATCCACCACCACGGAAAAATCATATTGGTCGGCCAGTGCTCGGATCCGCACAAGGTCTGGGGTTCTGAGAAGAGGGTTGCTGGGAGCTTCGGTGAAAAGACCAAGGAACCGTTCGCCATTCTTCAGCCGAGATTCTAGATCATCCAGGTCCTCAGATGATCCATGGCCATAGAACAAGCATCCTGGACCCCATTTTTGGAGGATTTTCAACGTATCGGTATACGGAAATCCAAAGCAGATGCTCTTCATGGGGCGCCGTGCATTCATCAATGTCTGATGTGAGTTGAAAATTGCGCTCATGCCGGAAGGATACAGAAAGACGTCCCCCTCGGACATTCCAGCAACTCGGCCTTCCGATGAAGTCGTCTCAAGGGCCTCGGGCAACTCGACATCGGCCGTCAAAACACCAGCAATCCGCCTACGCACAGCAGTTTTGGCTTGATTTGCATGTAAGGTGCTGAGATTCCGGCCAAAGCGTTCCTCAATGAACTGGGAATAGTCTCGGCCATCCTCAACGCCATTGGCCGACGCCGAGGGTGTAGAGGGATTCCGCGCGATTCCGCTCAAGGAACCTCTTCCCTGGTATCTTCTTGGACCTTTACATGGCCGCTGGATTGACTCTGAAGCCCCAGAGCTCTTATCCTCCACCAAAAACCCGTCCTGCAGAGCACGAAGACAAAACTCACCCCGTCGACTGGAGATACCGTTGCCAGAATGTTGCCACACCTGCTTGGCAATGGGTGCGAATTCTTTGGGATAAATCACGGCCGACAAGGTTGATGTGACGGCAGTCGATCCGTCTTCGGTGTGCGGGGACGGGATGAAGTTCACGATTCGGACTTTCCGCGACTGCTCGACGGGAATTTTGGACACGATGAACGAGTGGCAGACATGCGCGGACTTAACAGATGCAAATAGAGTCGCCGATTCCTCCTCCGAGTCTCCAACGCGAGAGACGATCTCCCGCACAAGCCTTTGAATGCTAGGGTGCACAAAGAACCGGGGATAGCCGCATTGCATCTTGCTTATAACCCAGTCTTCTCCCTCCTCGTAACCGACATTGGCCCTCCACGTGGGAAGCGATACACTAACGGCCTTGGATAATGTCAGCAGTCTATCAAAGACTCAATGAAGAAATAATGCGTTGCGCTGCCATTGACACATTCCCTCGAATAATCATGGAGGGGTTGTTGGCGGGGGAGGTTTGCTGAAACGTACATGGTCAGTATTCGGGGGCACAGGGCCTCCAAGTGCTTGCAACATGGTACCAGTAAATGGAAAGAAATAATGAAAGAAGGGAACAAAAAAGCAAAGACAAGCAGAGGGATGAATTTAGAATTGAAGGTCGAATGAGTCGGTTATACTGCGACTTCGGCGCGGCGCTGACTCAGGCCCCACGTTACAGTACATACTGTATGTACTTGGTTTAACTTACCGTACGGGAAACTCGATACCCTGACGACCCGTTATCGCCCCATAAAAAAATTTCGAGATAGTGAGCTCTCCGTCCTCAACTCTCTTTCGACGCAGCAATTCTTCAAAATGTCGGCGCATACGGTTAAAAGAAGGAAGCTTAGCCCTTCTCCCGATGCAAATTCCCAATCTCACCCTAAATCCTCAAGCACTTCGGCCCTGACTAGCTCCAAGGAAGGGTCCGAGAAAATGGCTGCTGCGCGCAAAAATGACCATTCGACAAAACCCCAAGCGGGTAGCAGAGGAAAAGATGAGCGCTCGGCTGAGCTTGCCATGGCTAGCGGCTTCTACAAGTCCAGCTTCTTCAAGTTGCAGATGGACGAGCTACTGGCCGGGCTGAGACCGAATTACGACAAGCGAATCTCGAAGCTTCAGGATATCCTGCACAAGGTGAAGCATGCGATCGAAAACCTTCCCGAGATTCCGCCGAAGTCCGTTTCAGAAGCCGAGAAGGAGCTACGCGGTGTTTCTGGTGTCGTGGTGCCGTGGCCCGAGCCTCGACCCGCCAAGGATACAAAGTATACCGTGTCATATGCGAAGCCAACAAACGTCAATGTGGTGGGTAGCTTTGCTTTGCGGACAGGAGCCAAAACCTCGGACTTTCGTCCAGTGGACCTGGCGGTGACAATGCCCAGCTCCATCTTTCAGGAAAAGGACTATGTCAACTACCGGTACTTCCATAAGAGAGCATACTATGTGGCTTGCCTAGCGGCTGGCATTCAGGAGTCCATGACCGAGCTTGAATGGGAGGTCAAATTCGGTCTTCAGGATGGAGACAGTCTTCGACCGCTGATCTTGCTGGAGCATCGGCCTATCTCGAAGGATGACCAAACATCCTCTCGCCCGCAGATTCGGATTTTGACTGCAATTGATTCGACGCTGTTTCCCATCACTCGAACGCTACCGATGAAGAGCAATATTCGAACGGGCTCTTCTGCTGATCAGCCTGAAATGGGCGAACCGACTCCTTTCTACAACGCTAGCCTCCGGTCCGAGGCCACCGTCTTACAGTATCATAAATGTCTCCATTCAACTTCTCAGAAATGCGAGTCCTTCCGTGATGCATGCATCCTGGGACGAACCTGGCTTCAACAACGGGGCTTCCATACCTCTTTCCAAAAAGGAGGCTTCGGGGGCTTCGAATGGGCGACGCTCATCTCCCTTTTGTTTGAAGGCGGTGGACCCGCCGGTCAACCGATTCTCATGCGATCTTACAGTAGCTATCAGATCTTCAAGGCTGCAATACAGTTCCTTGCTGGTAGAGACTTAACCACTCCTTTGCTTCTTTTCGCCAGTGATGTCCCTGTTCCCGACGGAGGACCTGTTTTGTACGATGGCCGCAGAGGATTGAATCTTCTTTACAAGATGACACCATGGTCCTACGCGGCGCTCCGTCATGAAGCAGCCATTACCCTCAAGATGCTCAACGAGTCGCGAGAAGACAATTTTGATAGGGTCTTCATCGTGAAGGTCGATGAGCCATCGTTGAGATTCGATCGCCTTATCTCCTTCCCCAAGTCCTTCAATGGCGATACTCTTCGAGCTCTTCGCGAGCAGAACTCGTTGTTTACTGTGCTTTCAAGGGCTCTCGGAGACCGGGTCAAGCTCATCTCCTTTGCGAGTGACTGCGTTGGATCTTGGTCTGTCCGAACAAAGGCTCTGACCAGGAAAGCAAGCCACGATCTCTCCGTGGGGCTTCTGCTTGACGCTGACAACGTAGGCCGGGTGGTCGACCATGGCCCTCCCGCGGAAGAGAAGGAGGAGGCAGCTTCCTTCCGAGCCTTTTGGGGAGAGAAGGCAGAACTTCGACGATTCAAGGATGGGAGCATTTTGGAAAGCCTTGTGTGGTCCGATCAATCATCGGAGGACTCGATTGTGCATCAAATCTTGACTTACGTACTGCATCGGCATTATCAGATCGCTAAGGACGATTTCCAGCTCACTGGCGACGAGTATGATGGTCTTCTCTACGACGTAGGTGACGGCGTGCTGGCGTACTCCAGCTCACCTTTCCAGTCGATCAACGAGGCGTTCAAAGAGCTTGAGCAATCGATTCGAGATATGCCAGAAGTTCCCTTGGAAATACGGCACCTGGCTCCGGCAAGCCCGCTTCTCCGATACACAGCACTTCGAGTGCAAGGCTCTGGCGAAGCCAACGAAGCGGCGGACGTTGTTCTTCAATTTGAAAGCTCTGCGCGATGGCCCGACGATTTCGCTGCCATCCAAATGACGAAAGCTGCATTCCTCGTTAAGATCGGAGATTCGCTGGAGTCCTCGGGCGCTGCATCATCCTGCCGCGTTGGCCTGGAGAACGAATCTAGCAAGGTGCTCAACAATGCATACTTGGATGTTCTTCACACTTCGGGCTTCCTTTTCCGACTGAGAATCCATCATGAACGTGAACAAACACTGCTTGAACGTCAATTGAAGGACAAAACCATCAGCCCTCGAGAACGAGAAGAAGTTGCCTACGCTCTCTTTTCATACAAGGAGCTCTTTGTGCAGACGCCCCGACTGACCCAGGCACTTCGGAGCCTCTGCACACGCTTCCCGCTGCTGTCACCCACCATCCGCCTGGTGAAATATTGGTTCACCTCTCATCTCTTCTCTGCTCAGGTCTGTGACGAATTGATCGAGCTTCTGACAATCCGGACCTTTACGCAATCTTATCCCTGGAACTGCCCTTCGAGTATCATGACCGGGTTCCTCCGGACTCTGCATTTCCTTTCCCGATGGGACTGGCAGCAAGAACCTTTCATCATTGATCTGGGCGGAGATTTGAGCCCGGAAATCACCGAAATCATACGCACTCGGTTCACCGCTTGGCGCAATATCGATCCTGCGATGAACACTGTTGCTCTATTCGTCGCTTCCGATCTCGATACTGATGGCGTGACGTGGACGCAGTACGAAAAGCCCTCAAAGGTTGTGGCCGGGAGAATGACTATGCTGGCGAAAGCAGCTGTGAATTTGCTACGGACACAGAGCCAAAATCTTGAAGTGTCTGATCTTTTCCAGACATCGCTTGCGCCCTACGACTTCGTCGTTCACTTACGTCCCAAGGTCTTGGCCGACCGTCCCACCGTGTCTAAGTTCAAGAACCTGGTGGAGACGGGCACTTCACGCAGTAGCAAGATGGCGGTAGTCAAATCGTTTGTGCATGACGTTCAGGTCTGCTATAGCCAAAGTGTGCTTCTCTTCCACGGCGACGAACGCTGCGGCGTGGTAGCGGGTCTGTGGAACCCACAGATGATGAAGCCGCGGAATTGGAATCTGAAGACGACCTACTCGACAGCGCCGGCACCCGAGGCCTCTCAGGAGACGCACGACCGGGTGACGATCAATCATCCTGCGATTCTAAACGAGATTTCCCGGCTGGGAGAGGGTCTCGTCGAGACAATTGAAACCAAGGTGAAAAGGCAAGGATAGAAACAAAAGACGTAAATTATATTTCGGAGATTTTAACCTATCGGTGAATGTACATTACCTAGGTACCTGCTAGCGCCGCTGCAATGCAAACTTTCAAATCAAGACAAACCAGCACCAGCATCAAATTGCATGATAATCACGTTTAAACATTCATGACCCTCGCTCCGACTTGCCAGGGACCTGCGAGGAAAACGAACAGAACGTGTCCTTGATCGCCACAACCTCGTAGGTGCCTTCGTCGGAGGTCTTGATGGTCTTTTTGTGCTCGTAAGAGACGTCGTGCTTGATATCAAGGACCTCCGACTTTTTCCCCTTGCGAGCATTGGAGCTTCGAATGTAACTATAGAATGTTAGTACGGGTTCATGTGGCTAAAAATGGCCCCTCGAAGACCTACGTGAACTCAAACGGAGGCGTGCCCCAGAACTCAAAGTGAAGCTCCGCCTCTCCGCCTTCGTGAATGTCCACCACCGACACCTGACCCTTGCTGATCCGCACGCTCGGCATCTCGTGGATAACCTTGGTGATGTCTTTGTGGGCCTTGCACTTGCCGCTAGCACCGTCCCCGACCGCGGTGATGCTGAACTCACCAGGGCGCTCGGCAATGCGGCGGAAGTTGGTGGTCTGAGAAGTGGCCTTTCGCTGAGCTCCGTTGAATGTATAGAAGACTTCGAACGGAGCGTGTCCTGAAAGAGAGAACGAAAGCCGTTCACCCACGCAATAGTCAACCTTGGACTCAAGAGGAATAATGGTGGGTACATCCGAAACGGCCACCCGGACAGAGGAAGCGTCAGACTCGGTCGTCCGCTGGCAGCCACGCGAGTCGCGGACCTTGTGGATGCTGACCACATGCTGGCCCAAATCCAAATGGCGTCGGGGAATGGGGAGATTGTGTCGGTTGGAGTTGATCTTCGGAATGGTGACAATCTCTGGTTTAGCGTTCGAGTGATGCTTGATGCTGATCTCCAACGAGAAGGGCGGTAGCCCTTCCAGCGTGACCGGAATGGTCTCCTCGCCGCTCACGTCTTCTTTGCAGAAACCGTAGATATGACCGGGGGAGTCGAATCGGGCAGACGGGAGAGAGTTCACCTTCTGCGTCACAACGAGGCCACTGCTCTTCGGGTCATGGTCGTACAAGTTATCGCCCACTTCGGTGAATTTGTACGTGTATTGACCAGGCTCGGAGGTGTCCATCTCCATTGACGCCACATTGAGAGCGGACCTCAAATTGCGCGAACGTGACGAAGAAACTCCTCGGTCCGTCTTTCGCCTTTGCTCGTATTGAAGATTGAACGGGGGACTGCCCGAAAGACGAAGCTCAAGGCTATCGCCATCGCCTTGGCAGACCTCCGCCTTTGCGTACTGACCTGCCGGTCCAACGGGAGAGCCATCCACGGCAGCGACGTGTGGTCGGGGGATCCAAGACACTTCGAATTCTTTGGCAGATTGGTCCACGGTTCCCGGGCACGAACTATCGAAAACTTCGACAAGTTCGTAGAGGCCCTCGCGGTCCACAGTGAGAATACTATTCCCATCCCAAAAGGTCTTCTCAAAAGGTGAAGGGTTGGTATCCACATTCTTGTACTTCACGGTCCACGGCCGCTCGCCACTCAGCCTCAATGGAATCTCGATCTTGGTACCTTGCAAAGCCGAGACGCTCCTCTGCTTATCAATTTGGCCGAACGAGACCTGAGGTGGTTTCGATCGAGCGCCAATCCTGAGACTGTCCTTGAGGGACCGCTTACAGCTCGACTTGTCTTTAATGCTGGTCAGAGCGAGGGTATATTCGCCGCCATGCATCAATTTGTCGGTGGTAATGGTCGCCACGTCGGTATCAGATTCTAAGACCTGCTTTTGTCTCTTGCCGTTGTGGACAAGTTCGTATTGTAGGGTCCATGGCGCCTCACCCAGGAAAGAGACATCGACGGAAACAGACTCCCCGAAGCAAGCTTTACGAACTTGCCTGGGGCCAAGGAAGTGAGCCGAAGCTGGCGGCTTCACATCCTGTTCCAGAACAGGCACCTTGTCCTTTAAAGATCGCGGAGAGTAAACCGCATCTTCGATGTCCAGGAAACGGTAACGGTAGAAGCCAGCCTCGGAAGGGGTGAAATCGAGCTGAGCCCGTAGTCCATCAATCTTCTGGGTTTTCGTGACGGCACCTTTGGGGTTCTCGATGCTGTACCGGAGGCGGAATGGCGGTGAACCCGTCAGATCTAGGTCCACAAGCAAGCCAACGGCATTGTTCGCACATCGGTCGAAGATCTTTTCGGATTTCACAGAAAGCTCGGGCTCGGGTGGGTTATGCAGGTAACAAGATGAGGGTTCAAGGACTTCACCGGGGCAGAACTGGCTCGATACTGACGACAAGAAATACCAGCCTGGTTCCTTGATGGGGGATTTCTGATCCAGAGTCTTCAAGTAAAGTGTTTTAGAGGCCTTGGTATCGCCATCTTTCTGCGTAGCATCGGCGCTGCTGAATGAATATACGACAGAAAAGGGACCATCGTTCACGTAACCGTTTCCAACCATTTGAAAGTCAATTGGTAGATTGACACTGTCTCCACGAGCGACTTCTAGCGGACGCTGGTCATTGCAGCCTGACAATGACGCGCGGGGCCGCTCATGAACGGAGAACTGGTGCCATTGAGAGAGCGATTTAGTCGAAGGACGTTCTGCTTCCTCGAAAACGGTGGAGTAATTGGCGACATTGCCACAGGCATCGTGGACCTCCTCAACAGCGTAGAACCACTCTCCACCGACATTCAGCGATTCGTTCAACGGGACGTCGATCTTTTGACTCTGGGCCCAAGAGATATCGGCTTGGTTGATGCTGAATAGGGCGCCTCCTTGCCTCTGATTCAAAAGTGGCGAGTGTAGATTATCCGGATGAATATTCTGGAAGGAAAATCCACGATCATGATGGTTCACCTGTCGGCTGTACTTGATCTTCAGAGGAGGCGTGCCTTCGACTTCCAGCACCAGGTTTGACAGTTCTCCTTTGCACTTGTGCGTGTGCGAGTTCTTGATCACCGCGCGGGGGCAGGCAACTACCAGCGCGTCGGACGTGCGCGTGTGAACATCAAGCTGGGATTCATCTACAACTCGCTGAAGACGGTAGATACCAGTCTTCCGCACCGGGAAAAAGAGGTCCCGATGAGGCACAGGATCCAGGTTTGCATGTCTCTTGTCTGCCTGACGCTTGAGCTGCTTCAGCTGCTTTGCAGGTATGGTCAGGGTTTCGTTTTCGCCCGTATTCAGATCAAGTCGCAACACTTCAATGAGAACCGGGTCCGTCTGATTGACTCGGATTGGGAGGTGCACGGTGTTTCTTTGAGAGTCAAGGCAGAGTGGCACTCGCTCTGGGTTGAGAACAGCAGACCTAAAATAGTCAGCAAGAGCTCATTTAGGTCCAAAGAATAAGCAAACTGACCCTTCGGGTAAAATATGTACGATCTGCTTGCCCAGAATCAAGGACGCATTATGAATGATATCCCCCGGCTTAACCTTGCGCTCGGAGATTGATAGCTCGCGATCGTAAGCCACCTTAACGAGACCCGAAAGCCACACGCCCAAGGGTAACTGGGGCCGTCAGCAAAGAATTGGAATACACGGAACGCAGGACAGCTCACCGGGATGCGAAACATCAAGAAAATATTGCCCACCATATGCACGAGGAATACCGCTAGGGTCGTTGGGAAAGCCCATTCCAGCCATGGTATGCGCAGGGCCTGGAGGCCGAACAGGAAGATGCCATCGATCGATACCCACTTCAAGAAAAGCCAAGTCGAGTCCAGCTCGTCCGACGCAGTGCAAGATTCATACACTCTCCACGAGTTCAACAGGATCCAAAAAGCGGCCACGTAAAGTCGTTGTGAAGGTGCATCGATCAAGTTGGTAGGCACAAGCGGTGTATTTGCGTTCTGAGGCTGGGGCTGGGGCTTAGGCACCTTGGAGGGCGATTTGGAGGGTGATACGCGACCGCGTCCATGGCCGTCGCGTCCGTCGCGAGATTGAGAGCGAGAGGGAGTCTCAAAAAGCTTTCTTCTCCTCGGAATTGTCTGGGGCGTCTGAGGGAAGGCAGACGGAAGGCGGGGAGTGCCGTTCATGGCATGCTGTGGTTGTCAGATTCACCTTACAAGCTGCGAACGAGATCCCACGAGCGAGAAGTGAAAGGCGCAATGATCGCCAATCCTTCCTGAGTTTGTATAGATGCCGTGCGAGGTGAACGGTGTGTTGTGACGGGGATCAAGTTGAAAGCTGAGAAGAGAGAAAACAGAAACAAAAAGTTGAAGCTGCCGAGACGCGGGAAGCGCGTCGGAGGAAGCTCGGTCCACACCCAGCGAGATGCCACTATACATTCTACAAACTGCAATCATACACACTGACTTGCTCGACTCCCAGCTTTTTGTCCTTGATCACTGCTCAACGTAAGCAGTTCAATTTCAGTTCTCCCCCATTATGGGTCCTCGCCCTAAGCGTCGGCGCCTCGCCGATCCCGATCCCGATCCTTTGGAAGAGGTTGCGAGCGAAGATATCTGCAAGCCAGCCACCCAGTTGGAAAAGAGCAGCTGGAATGGCTTCTGTGAGATTGAATCAGAACCGGTATGACTGCATCATTATCTGAAGAGCTACGCTGATGACTTCCTCTAGGCCTTATTCAATGTGATGCTCCGCGAGTTCGGCGTGAAAGGCGTCCAGGTCCAAGAGGTGATGTCTCTGGACGATGAAGGCATGAGCTATCTTGAGTACGAATCTCTTCATGCCTTTCTTCACTAGATAGTAAGCTCACATGTTTCTGATGCAGGAAACCTATCTACGGCTTGATCTTTCTATTCCGCTGGCGAGAGGATGCTGCAGAGAAGCAGGAGGCCAGCTGCCCGGACGGGATCTGGTTTGCAAACCAGGTTAGTTGAAAGGGTTTCTTTTGATTATGATCTTTAACCAACGGATTTTTAGACAGCCGGCAATTCTTGTGCCAGTGTAGCACTGCTGAATATCGTTAACAACATTCCCGGTATCGACCTCGGGGAGAACCTGCAGCACTTTCGAGATTTTACCAAGTCTTTCACCCCCGCCTTTCGTGGCGATGCCATCAACAACTTTGAATTTGTCAAACGCGTGCACAACTCCTTTGCTCGGTATGTCTACTGTATTCCCCGGGTCCTTTGTCGCGCTGTGTTAACCTCGACTTCTTTCTGCCGTAGGAAAATGGACATTTTAAATTCAGACCTACAACTCCGGGGGGAAGCGACTTCTAAGAAGCGTTACAAAAGCCAAGACTCCAATGATTTTGAATCGGGCTTTCACTTTATCGCGTTCATGCCGGCGCTGGGTCAAGCGTGGAAATTCGATGGTCTGGAGCGGCAACCTCAAGCACTCGGTGAGTTTCTATACCGTGGCCTCTCTTGTCGGCTTTCCTGATCCCATTAGGTGAATGCTCCGAAGAAGACTGGTTGGAATTGGCCATGCCCAACATCATCGACCGAATGACCGCCTACACAGAAGATAGTATTGAATTTTCTATCCTCGGTGTGGTTCGAGATCCTCTATCGGATCTCGTCCAGCAATTGGCTGTCAATGTGAGAAGCTTGGAGATCATCAACGAGCGGCTCCTACCCCAAGGGGGCGGTGCGCCGGGAGGAGACGCGAACCTAGAAGCGCTCAACGAGATGGTCATCGGTCCTGAACCGTCACTCGGGCTCACGCGTGCGGACATCGAAGCGGCCGTAGTCCCCGAAAGTCTACAGATGTGCCAAGGTTGGTCATCGGAACGACTGCGGCAACATCAGCAGGAGCTCAGCCAAGCTCAGTCAGGGCTGCTGGGGCGCATCCGAGAGCAGCAACAGGCACAACGAGCAGACGAGGATCATGCGACTGGGCGACGGTATGACTACGGACCAGCGATACGGACATGGTTGCGCTTCCTAGCACGGAAGCAGCTGCTGGCGGAGCTGTTGCAATGACGGGAGCGACTTCCCCCTCGTGGCACAGCGATTGGCCCACAGGCCGTAAATTATACCCAAACTATACCTTTAAAACTTCGAAATGTAACTGGAAAGTACCTTTGGTACATAGCTTATCAGCTTCCGTGAAGTAACGAGTACCTCGCCCCCCACCTCTATAACGTACAAACAATGGGTACTAAATACCTGCGGGACACCGTGGAACAAGTCAAGTTGTACTCTAAATTGTTGTACCCCACCGGGCAAAAAATAGGCACGTCACCGCCTGCTCTCGACTCTCTCTCCCTCCAAACCGGCTCACTTGTTCTCTTTATCCTTTCTTACCCCGGGCTTTTCGGTGGAATCGGTTCTCTGTTCTTCGGTCGCGTTCACCAGCTTCCCAAGAGCAGTCGTCCCGAGCATTCCCCTGTTTACCCAGCAACCCTTTTTGCCTGGAGCACAGAGCTTCTCCGAAACTCACTTTACCGCCACTCGAGACTATGTCGTCCGTCGCAGTTGCCGAGAAGACTCCCGATGAGTCGTCCAAGTTGAAGACCTTTTTGTCCATCCTGCGCAAGTATGCAATCCTCATGTGGCCCGACTAGGAGTCCACGGAAATCAAAAAATTAACCAAAGAGATACTGATTGCGACTACCTACTATGAACTAGGTTCGTGGGTGTGACAGATATCGCCTCGGTTCGTTTCTCCCTGCCGGCTCAGCTACTGGAGCCTCGACCGAATCTGGGTACGTCCGCCCCGGTGCGACATGCGAGGATGGAGCTGATAAGCAATAGAATACTGGAATTATTTGGATCGGCCGGAGACCTTCGCGAGGTCAGCAACGTGGCCCATCTTTGTCAACTCATGTGCTGACGCCAGACGTACAGTATCGGAAAATCGGACGATGAGCTCGGTCGCATGCTAGAGGTGTTGAGATTCTGGTTCACCAAGGACCTGGTATATTTTGACCATGGATTGCCGCGAGTGGAAAGACGTGCTGAACGTTCAACAGAAATACATTAAGGGCAAGCCATGCAAGCCATACAATTCGACGCTGGGTGAATTCTTCCGAGTAAGTCAATCAGGCCAAGAAACCCCCGGTTGAGAGTACCTGCGCGCTGATGCCTTTGGACTGTACAGTGTAGCTGGGAAGTGGAGGACAACATCCCGGAGGAAGTGAATTTGCCCGGTGTCAATGAAAGCGGCAATAATACCATCGTTGATGAAAGTGGAAAGGTCAAGGTTTGTTACCTGACGGAGCAGACCTCTCACCACCCGCCGGTCTCGGCCTTTTACATTGACTGTCCCGAACGGGGTGTTTCAGCCCGAGGCTTCGACCAGATCAGTGCCAAGTTCACTGGCACTAGCATTCGAGTAAGCCCCGGTCAACACAACCTGGGAATCTTCATCAACATTGAGAAGAGAGACAATGAAGAGTATCAGTTGACTCACCCTGATGCACACCTTGGTGGCTTGTTACGCGGTGCGCTATCAGTTTCGGTGGCGGATACTTGCTTCGTCACTTGTCCGAAGACGCGTATGAAGGCAATTCTGCAGTACGTGGAGGAGGGATGGATTGGCCGGACCCAAAACAAGATGGAGGGTGTGATCTTCCGCTATGATCCCGACAATGATCACATCACCCGCCTGAAGGACGTGGCAGACGGTGACATTCTTGCTCGCATCAGCGGATCCTGGCATGGCAAGATCTATTACACCCCTGCCGGGTCCAAGGATTCGCGTCTTCTTATCGACATCATGCCTCTCTTCCCCATGGCCAAGATCTTGCCCCCACAAGACCAGCAGCTGTCCAACGAGTCATTGAAGTTCTGGTCGGAGGTCACGAATTCCATCGTCAATAAACAATTCACCCAGGCAACCAAAATCAAGCAGGACATTGAGGAGAGGCAGCGACAGCGGGCAGCTGAGCGCAAGGCAAAAAATGTGGAATGGAAGCCGCGTTTCTTTACTGGTGCTGTGACGCCGCTGGGTAAGCCCGAGTTGACCGAAGAGGGACAAAAGGTGTTACAGGGGATTCGATCAGGTGAATACACTCTGGAAGAAAGCAAAGTGCAGGGCGCATAGATCTATACTTGCTTGATTTAAACTTCATGGCGTATGTGGCATGCGACCGACGCGGCGTCTCTCCTGTTTTCCCGGGTGTCTTCTTGTCGAACGTTTGGTTTTTGTCTTTTTTTTCCCTCACTCTCTTGACATACTTAGACTTCATCAGGGGGATGTATTTATTTTCTTTTCCCCTCTGGTTTTCCCCAGACTTTTGTGGATAAGCGAACAATGGCTTTTGTTGCAACGGCTCTCTCTTTCTCGACCAGACAGGTTATGTCTCGATGTGTCGTTGTTTTTAACTCTAAGAAACTATACAAACAGAGACTGTTTTAATAGAGAAATTACGAGTTTGAAGAATCCAATTGATGGTTCAAAATATTCAAGATAAACGAGCCCCTCACAGACGGACTCCAACACCGACAAGCCCGAGTCCAACGCCAAATGCAAGAGTGAAAAAGAAAAAAAAAAA
>JGI24509J20081_1000225_pt1 | contig 43784 bp, 42 predicted proteins | sample LinPmetageLP29_FD_20081 | JGI IMG/M metagenome (IMG submission 20081) | reverse complement strand
CCCCCCATTTTCCCCGTAAGACCAACCACCCGCAAAGGGGATTCCCTGGTTTCCATCAACGTCACCTGTGACTCGCCCTGAGAATCACAACCCACCTAATTTTACTACTTACTGAACCTTGCCTTATTCCTCCTTTCTTCCTTATTGGTTCAGCACTTTCCTCTTCTATTCGCCCACTTTCTTCCTTCCTTTCTTCCAACTCTTGGACGCTTCCCTTTTGTGGCATTCTTGGCACTTCTGCCGTTTCTTCTGAACTTGCCCCGTCGGACCTTCCGCCCTCCTCCCCCCCTCCCCTCCCCTCCCCTCCTCCGATCCGAAGCTACTCCACCGAATTTACCGACTACTCTCTGCCCAAAACGGAGTCTCTTATTACACCTCTAACATCAAAACTCCCCTCCCACCATGTCACAGAGTCGGCCGGGGCTGTTCCCGAGTTTGCGCATGGGTGGTAAGTGAACTAACAACTGCCCTCCCTCTCTCCACCAATTGTCGTGTCCCACTAACCATTAATCCCCCCCCGCGCAGAGGTCATCCGTGAAAAGGTCCAAGATGGCCTGACGGGCGAGCATAAAGAGATCTCGTACACCCAGTGCAAGATTGTCGGCAATGGATCATTCGGTGTGGTGTTTCAGACCAAGATGGCCCCCAGCGGCGAGGACGCCGCCATCAAGAGGGTCCTCCAGGACAAGCGTTTCAAGGTGAGAGAATGGCGGCTTCATCGGCAAGTAGTGATACTAATCGACCTCGTCTCCCTGTAGAACCGTGAGCTTCAGATCATGCGCATCGTCCGCCATCCCAACATTGTCGAGCTGAAGGCCTTCTACTACTCCAACGGCGATAGGGTAATGTGTGACGAGTTCCCGCTGCGTATCTCCCCGGCTGACTCTGTTCTCCAGAAAGATGAAGTGTACCTCAATCTGGTACTCGAGTACGTCCCGGAAACCGTGTACCGCGTATCTCGCTATTTCAACAAGTTGAAGACGACGATGCCCATGCTGGAGGTCAAGCTCTACATCTACCAGTTGTTCCGGTCGCTCGCCTACATCCATTCACAAGGCATCTGCCACCGCGACATCAAGCCTCAGAACCTTCTTCTGGACCACAATACCGGCATCCTGAAACTGTGTGATTTCGGCTCTGCCAAGATCCTCATCGAAAATGAACCCAATGTCTCCTACATCTGCTCCCGCTACTACCGGGCCCCGGAGTTGATCTTCGGTGCCACCAACTACACAACAAAAATCGGTACGTTCCTCTTCCTGAATCCTGCCCGGATATCCACTGACCTACTCTCGCCCGATACTAGACGTGTGGTCGACCGGTTGCGTGATGGCCGAGTTGATGCTGGGGCAACCCCTCTTCCCTGGTGAATCCGGCATTGACCAGCTGGTGGAAATCATCAAGGTGCTTGGTACTCCGACTCGGGAGCAGATTCGCACGATGAATCCCAATTACATGGAGCACAAGTTCCCTCAGATCAAGCCGCATCCCTTCAACAAGGTTTGTACTCCCTCTCGCCGCCCAACAAAAATCGCCGGTGCATCGGTATGCTAATATCCTGACTAGGTCTTCCGCAAGGCACCCCCGGAGGCTATTGACCTCATCTCTGCTCTTCTGGAGTACACTCCCACCCAGCGGTTGTCGGCAATCGAGGCTATGTGCCACCCATTCTTCGATGAACTTCGGGATCCCAATACCCGGTTACCTGATTCTCGCCATCACAACAATCCCCCCAAGGATATGCCCCAGCTCTTCGACTTCTCGCGGCATGGTAAGTCAATGCGTTTGAACCTAGCCGTCACCTGAATGCTGACCGTCTGTCCAGAACTTTCGATCGCCCCTCAAATGAATCAGAAGCTTGTTCCCCCTCACGCCCGCCCGGCTCTGGAGGCGCGGGGCCTCGACATCAACAATTTGAAGCCGCTCTCCAAGGAGGAGATGATGGCTCACCTCGATTGAGCGGACCAATGCCACCTCAGCGAGGAACAATTCTGTTCGTAGTGCGTTCCGCACAGTGCTGAGAATTCGATGACCTACAGACCCCAAGGGTATTGTGGAGTTTAGTGGGCTCTGAATGGAGAGCACGGGCTCTGCTGTGTTTGTATGCTTTTCTTTTCTGAATCAGCAGGGCATTGACGGAACTGCATCGGGGCTTTAGGGGGGAAGAATGGGAAAACGTGGTCAACATTCTTTCTTGCGGAGAACCGGATTCGATTGGCGGGAGGCTGATGATTGTCACGCAACGGTGGGAGGTCATGGCCTGGAGTTTATTATTTTGAGGTGTCTGCGACAACTCTTGGGAGGAAAAAGTGATACCCTTTCTGTGCAAGTCTGCCTTTTCTGGGACTGAAGACTGCATAGCTTCATCGGTCGAGGGGGAGGAAACGCAGCAAGCCGATTTCGGCTCAGGACTTCTGAAATGCATCACCGTCCGAGACGCTTTCTTTTCCATCTGCGAAGGGGTCTGAAGCCATGCGGTTCGCCCTGTCGTTGACTTCCTTCGACTTGCAGCGCTAGAAACCCTGTTCTTTTTTTCTTTTTATTTCTCTTTCTTCCCCGTGCGCCATTTGCTTTTCGTCTTGACCTTTCTTTTTTCTTTGCAATGTCATTGTCCTGGTCTATCGGGCACGGCTGGTTCCTGGTCTTCCCCCGACTCGCCGGTGATGAACTACACATCCCAGTTCTCAAGCAGACGGTTTCCTTGTTTCCTTGTTTCTGGCTTGTAGATGCATGTCTCTTGTATCGTAGGTCTTGTTTATGGATTCGGATCCCAGGGACAAAGAGAGTTGAGCTACCTTCTCTCTACTATGAAATATACGTTCGGAATTATCTCCAGTCATAGTGTTCCATTTAAATTCTCCTATTCAGACCAGTAATAGCCAAGCAATGAAGTCGACGGTATTAGGATACGTAATTGACTATATTTCCCCGTACGTAAGTAAGCCAAGAGATGACTGTTACAACACAAGGGGCCCGGGTCGGAAATTCTTTCCTTCCGAGCTGCCACCTTCAAGCTCCGATTCTCTTGAACTGAACTTCGCGACCTCCGTGCAACCTCCCATTGTCAATCCACACCTTTGACTGCAATGGCTGAATACGAGCGCCGCAATTCTAACTACAGGGGAGGTGGGCGCAAGCGGCGCTACCGAGGTGAGTACGACAATTTGAGCTTCCGATGCGCGTAGCTGACCAGCCGATTTGCAGATGACGAGGACTACGATCGCCGCCTTCAGCGACGTAGATACGAAGAGCCTCTGTTTGTCCAGGTCCGCCGCCAGCTCCTGACGCTTGCCGAATCGGTACGATTATTCTTCCTCCTTGCGCGCATTGTGTTCCCGTCAACATTGAGCTAGGAGACTGATACTAAAGGATGCTATTCCAGGCTGCTCGACGAGTCGAGGATGACATTGTGGGGATCGCAAAGAGCGTGGCTGAGAACTACGAAGATGAAGAGCTGCGCAGCACCTTCATCAACGTTTCCCTTGACCTGTGCGTGTGGATCTCAATGCTTTCATCTCCCAGGCGCAGACTGACAATTGACGCCAATGCAGTGTTCTTGAACAGCCGATGAAAATCCCATTTGTCGCCGCTGCGGCTTTGGCTGCGCATAACCTGAAGCCGGAGCTAGGGTCGGAAATGCTGAGCAAGGCGAGCAATGCCTTGCAAAAATACATCGATTCGGGATCATGGCGCGAGACCAAGCTTCTCCTTCGCTTTCTGGGTGGGCTGCAGCCGGTGTTTGAAGGCGATGGCATTTTCCCGCTTCTGGAGGAGCTGTTCGCTCGTGCGGTCGATCTTCAAACCACGTCCTCGGAAGATGTAAGTCATCACACATTGTGGTCACCGCGGCTTCGCTCTAACGCCATTGAACGCAGTTGCTCGGACTGGAGCTCGTCAAGATCATCCTTTTCACCATCCCCTACGTGATGTCCTCTCCTGCCGCCGGTTTCGAGTCCCAGGCAAACGCACTCCTGGACAAAACAGACATCATCGCGTCTACCCCACATGCCCTGGTTGACCTGGTGAACACATTTAGCCCAGAGGAAAACAGGGAAGCCGCTGGGCCTAGCGTGATCAGCCTGCTCCAAAAGCAGCTTCAAGCTGAAGCCAGCAAGGGCTGGGCGCTAAAGTGTCTTCCGCGCCCATGGAAGGACGTTCAAGAACGGGAACCCGACGAACAAAAGCCTTTCGACGTAGTGACCAAGGTTCCTTTCCCGCCAATCACCGTCCCGAACCCTGTTCCGAACGGTGCCCGGCCCCTCTTCCCTGAGGTTTACCTCTCCGTGTACGCCGACCAAGAGGTGGATACTGTGCCTCCAACCTCGGACATCTCTTCTTCGCTCTTGAGGGAGGCATTGGTGGACACTATCAACCTGCTTGACTTTAACCGTGTTGCCACGGCCAAGTATCTGATTGATATTGACTGCTACTACACGCCCGGTACCTTCGTTAAGCGCGCAACGCCATTTGACCGAATGCGGGAAAGGGCTGGTGAGGTGCCGGCATGGAAGCCGGAAGACGTCGCGGTGGATGCCGTGTTTTCACAACTATATCAGCTGCCAACACCGGAGCACAAGCTGGTGTATTACCATTCTCTTCTGACCGAATGCTGCAAAATTGGTCCGGCGGCCATTGCCCCTAGCTTGGGCCGTGCCATTCGATTCTTGTATAACAACCTGGAAACTATGGACTTGGAGCTCAGCAATCGCTTTTTGGATTGGTTCGCACACCACTTGAGCAACTTTGGCTTCACATGGAAATGGAGCGAGTGGTAAGTTATACTCTGCTGAATGTGATTGTTGTGGAAATCTAACCACCTCCCCAGGGTTGACGATCTTGAGCTTCCTGTCATCCACCCGAAGATGTCGTTCATCAACGGCGCTCTGGATAAAGAGATCCGTCTCAGCTTTGCGCAGCGCATCAAGGGTACCCTCCTGGAGCCCTATCTCCCGTTGATCACGGAGGGCAAGGAAAAGGACACTCCTGACTTCAAGTATCTATCGAACAGTAAGTTGGATTATGCCAGAGCCTGGCGCATTCCTTCAGCTACTAACCAAGAGTGGCAGCGACCCCGTACTCCAAGGAAGGACAGGAAATCATGCAGCTTATTCGAAAGAAGGCGACTGACGAGGAAATCGAGCCGGTCATCAATGCTATTGAGGAGCAGGCTAAAGCTCTGGGAGTGGAAGATCCCAAGGTTCCCTCGACTGATGCCCTTGTAACATCGATTTGTTTTGTGGGATCCAAGTCGCTCTCTCACGTTCTGTCCTGCATTGAACGAAACAAGGACCGGCTATTGGCTATTGGGTCCGCCTCCCAGCGAGCGCGTTGCCAGATCATCACTTCCGTCATGGAGTACTGGGCCGACCAGCCAGGTATTGCCATCAACATCATCGACAAGCTACTCAACTACACCATCCTCACTCCCCTCTCCGTCCTCGAGTGGGCCCTGTCCGAGTCCATGGCTGCCGGCACCGTGCTTGCCAAGTCCCACATCTTCGAAATGATCTCCGCCACCGTCGGCAAGGTCACCAACCGCATGCGCCAGATCGTTGCAGCCCGTACGCAGCCCGGTCTGTATGAGCCACAGCTGAGCGTCCTGGACGAGACCCTTGCTCGCGAGCGGGCCGATATGCAAGCCCTGTTCCAATTTATTGAGGATTCCATTGTTTCCGTCGCTGCCGGCAGCAATGACGAACTGATGGAGCGTGGCGACGGCAGCGGTGATCTGCCGGAAGATGCCATCATTCGCCAATGGGGTCGTCGCTGGCTCCGAGTCTTCCGAAGGAAGGCTGCCGTCGAGGAGGCATTCATTATCGACGCCCTGGCTAATGCCACCCCTGTTGGAACGACCGCTCCGGTCAAGACTGAAGCTGCTGACGGAGACATTAAGATTGCAGATGCCGATGACCAATAGCGCGGTGGACGGGATGTAGTTACCTAGGCATCTAGGAGAACAGCTTAATCTGTATGGGTTTCAGCGGTGATCTTCTCGTTCTCTTTTACTCCCTAGGTAGATATGCTTTTTATCATCTTTCTAGATGTATTTCTAAATATCTCTTCGAATGTGTCGAATTGAAAGTTTCATACTATCAAAAAGAAACCCCGTCTAGTGGCCGCTATTCACACTGTCACCCATGGATGTTGTGGGAGTTCGAGATGTCGTACTTTGAATTGTACATGATCCTTTGGGCTTCGCAGGCCATAAACGTTAAGAAAAAGTACAAAAAGAGATATCCATAGTGGGCTATCTCTGTCGTCCACCCCAGAGTTCCAAGGTTGCTCATCTCCCAACTCCATCGCTTGTGTATTACATGGATGTTGTAATTAAGGTATAAGACAAACAAAGACAAAAAGATTATAATCCACGATTGAAAGAAACGGATTGTAAGACACTTTTGTTGACATTCCTCGTATAACAAACAATCTCCAATACTGGAGTGTTCCCATTCCCAAGCCAGCTAAAATACAATCAACAAATGAAAGCAAACCCAAAATCACATAGCTTCATAGATATCTTGACACAGAAAAACATAAATCCCATAAAAGCACATGCCCTGAGAACCAGATCAGATCTCGATTAGCAGGCTGTATATCACTCCGAATCATTTATAGAAATTGAAAGTCTTCATGGACCCCGGCGGCCCATATAGTACGGTCCAGAGTCGTCACAGTCACTGTTGGAACCACCAGTGTACATTGACACATCGTCTTCGTGACTGCCCCGGCGAGAGTGGATATCCTCCTCCGACTCTAGGGAAGCCATCCGTTGCATGTACTCGCCCGCAGATCGTTTTGTGGCGGCGATACGCCGGTCCTTGCCGCGTCCCTTGATTCCCTTGTTGCTATTCTTGTATAGAGTGGCGAAATACTCCCACAATTCTTGTTCTTGCGAGTTGGCAGGTCCGGCCCCTTGGGAGAAGCGTTGCGCTAACAGTCGGAGGGTACCCGCGTGGAACTTATTCTGGTGCGACTAAACGGGAATCGAGATATGTCAACACCCTGTACACTGGCCAGGTAGAAGGGTCATCTCATACCTTGAGATTACCCAATTGGGTAAACTTCTTGCCGCAGTCGTCCAGTAGGCAGATGAAAGGCTTCGCATCCAAGTGGGTATTCTTGTGGGCGCGAACATTGCCGCGTTGAGCGAAGCGCTTGTGGCAAATCTCACAGGAGAAGGGTTTCTCGCCCGTGTGACGGCGTTGATGAGTCTATGCAGTGGGTGAGTCTCATGCGGTCCAAGTGCTATAGAATGGAAGGGTTTCCCAACCGTGCTTACCTTCAGGTTGCCTAGCTGCGAGAAGCGCTGTCCACATTCAGGCTCTTTACAGACCTGTCCGTCCTGTCAGCGCACGTCACAGCTCGTTTCATCCGTGATTACTTACGAATGGCTTGTCGCCTGTATGCGCTCGTGTATGGATGTCCAGATGTGTCTTTTGAGCAAAGCTCTTGCCACAATCTGGCATATGGCAAGTATACTTGCGCTTCTTGCCAGACCGAGACGATTGTCCTTCGTTGCTCACCATGCAGCGGGGTGGAGATATGGGATAGCCATGATATACTGGAGGAGCGAGGTGCTGAAGGGGAGGCAGGGACTGCTGCACGGGCGACGAACCTGGTTGGGCTTGGATGGCCTTCATCAGGACGTCGACACCGGTGGAGAACTCTGCCTCGATGCCATGTTTCTGGTGATGAGAGCCCGTGGATACGGTTTGGTCCCCTGTGCGAGACCTAGTAGTGTGCTCGGCCTTGGCCACCTGACAGATGGCATTCTTAGCCGGACGAATGTTTGGAAGAGATTGGGGCTGCTCGGCTGCCAAGCGTGTAGAAGAGCCCGATGGCTGGCCCACGAGGTAGTGATACGGCGTGGGATGTTGGGTTAAGGAATCATAGCTGTATGCGGCGGACGTGGGTGCGTGGTATGACAGCGAATAAGGCACAGAAGTAGGATGTGAATAGTAGGGATATAGGGGCGCATCCACGGGACGACGATGAGCAAAAGCACCTACGGGGTGACCATGAAAGTCGAAGGGCATCGGCTCCGCCGTCTCCATAGTTCTTCTTCTTTCTTCTTTTGAACTTGTGGAGGCTGAGGCTAGAAGCTGAGTCTCAACCTGAATCCCGGGAATCCCAAATCCCACCTGTATGGGATGACTTCCTGGATAATTTGGGTTCTGGCCGCAAGAGTCAGATTGCTTTTGAGGGGATATCAAAGTGGGCGTGATTCCAGGGCCGGGGTTCTATATGTACGATTGAGATTGGGATTGACTGGTGATCACCCGCCCCCAGGATATATACAGTAATGTAATTGAGGTATCTGTATGACGTTTCCCAGGGGAGACGAGTTCGAGACCGAATGTGCATGGACGATCAGGGATCATGGATGAGGCGACCTGGAGTCTCCACTTGTATGGACGCATCATTTCTTTCATTTGTTTGAATATGTACTAGTAAGTAGTGTCATTAGTTGATTGCTAATGATTGAAAATGGTAAATAATGGATTTAGTGAAGAAAAAGGACAAATGAAGGAAAAGGGAATCTCGGTGAGAGTAGTACGAGAGATGGAGAATACCAGCAGCCGCGACTGGCGACGAATTTCTGAATTAGAATTTCTCGGATCATCAAATCTTCCTTTTCTTTTCTCTTTCCATCTTCCTCTCTACTTTTCCTTTTCATCTTCATTATCATCCCTTCTTCTCCTATTTCCTGCTCTTCATCATTCCTTCATTCCCCCCTCTTGTTCAAAAGAAATAAAATACAAAATGTATCACCTCGAGGGCGGCCCGGGCCTTCGGGCTTCCAAAACGGACTGATCTACAGTCGGGTAAGCCCTGATTGGACTTCGCCCGGATGCGCCCGATAGTCGCCAATAGCGTCCGATCTCCGTCCATCGAATATCCATGCTAGCCGCCCATGGCCCTGGAAATTCTGGCCGATCGGGTTTCAGCTCGATCTACCGATCCTCGCCGTGCATGGGCTAGTGTCTTGGGAAAAGCCCAGTTTCCGACTTTACCGGCCTCGTTCCCTGCACGTCGTGCAGTCAGGAGTCGACTGGTCCATGTTCCTGCAGGGATCCGACTGGCGCGAACTCCTGGCAAAACACGAGAGGTGAGCGTGACGGGCGTGACAGCATGCGAACCAGATGTGCCAGATGTGCCAGATGTGCCAGATGTGCCAGATGTGCCAGATGTGCCAGATAGGCCAGATAGGCCAGATGTGTACCTGATTGGGGGAAGGGATCCACTGCCCCCGACAAATCTCAAGGGATCTCCCGTCGCTTCATACGGAGTACGGCATTGATCGACTCATGACTTTACCCCCTAAAATTGTCCCAAACTCGACAGCTCACGAGCACTTGTCCCACCTTGCCAATACAGAGGCTCTACTCCGTATGACGATTCAGACGGACAAGGGTGCCTTTGCCGGGTTCCCAGAACGCCGGTCCCCTGTGCTACGTGAGAACTTGGGTCCTCCCTTGCCTGTGGACAGTTGCATTTCGGTACGAAAAGTGCATTCTTCAAGATAGAACAGAAACGAACCGACTTATTCAAATATAGCAGTCCAACCCGGCGGCAAATGAATCCAAAACAATAGAAGGGAGAATTGGAAAATGGAGAAAAATAAGAAGGGAAAAGAAAAAAGAAGAACGCATTGCGCCAAGGCATCCCGCACCCTTTTACCGTCCAGTGTAGTTCGAATATCTAGAGAAAGCGGGTCAGTTGCCTGTCAAATCAGTGTCAAAAAAAATCCAATCTTACCTCCAGATCCGTGCACGCATGTCTCCACTGCCGGTGGCGAAAAGATTGCCGGTGGGAGCGGGAGCAACCGAGATAACTGTCCGGAGAATTAGCAAAAGGCTGATCATGATCAGTGCCTCGGGAGAAACGTACCGGAGTTCTTGTGGCCCTGGAGCATCATCTGGGCATTGCCGGTAATGGGATCCCAGAATTGGACACCGCGATCCTTTGAACCACTCATGACCCACTGGCCATCGGGGGTCAGACACACGCTGAGCACAAAGTCCTGAAACCCATGTCAGTAACGTTGCAATCGGCCGGCACCGAAGAAAACAAACCTTGTGGCCCTCGAATGTCCGGACGCACTTGCCGCCCTTGGCGCCGCTGTGGGGGTGAATGCCCCGCGGGGCGGTGAGCTCCCACAGCTTGATGGTCTTGTCGAGACTGCCGCTAACCAGGTCGCGGCCGTTGGGTGCAAAGGCAACCGAGTACACGCTGTCCTTGTGGCCATCCGGAGCCTCCAGACGCTCCACCAGATAACCGCTGGTGGTGTCCCACACGCGCACGCTCTTGTCCAGCGACCCGGCCGCGACGTAGTGGCCATCGGGAGACATGGCCACAGTGGTGACGCCATCTTCGATGCTGAGGGTATAGATGGGCTTGCCATCTAGGATGTCCCAGAGACGCACGGTCTTGTCACCACTGCCCGAGGCAATGTAGCGACCGTTGCCGGCAAAGTCCAGGGAGTAGATATCTTGCTCGTGGCCGGTGAAGATGTGCTTGATAGTGCGGTTGGCGATATCCCAGACCTACATTGCATTGCAGCAATTCGTCAGTAATCACTCCTTCTAGCGGAGCGGCCATGTGGTGACCGAACTTACCCGAATCTGCTTGTCTTCCGCGCCGGTGGCCAGGTACTTGCCGTCGGGGCTGAAGCAGACGCTGCGGATGTAGAGATCACCGTCCTTGTCGACATTCTCATCCTGCAGCGTTGCGACGTTCTGACCAGTGCTCACGTCGAAGATCTGCGCAGAGCGGTTGCATCCCGTTGCCAGGTACTTGCCGTCACGGCTGAAGCGAACACAGCAAACCACACTGTCGTGGTTGAGGTGGTGTACCAACTCGACGTCCAACACGCGCTGCACCTCTGGATTGAACACCGCATACCAATCCTGGCCCTCACGCTTCTGGGACGCAGGCAGATCTTCGGGGTTCCAATTGGCAAGCATGTTACCGATGCGCTCCGTGCGAACGAGCGAAGACTGATTCGGCGGCGTGGGACGAGGGATTTGAGGCGATGCGCGGGGATCCGGGTAGGCGAGTTGAGTCTGCTGAGGAGTGGCCGGGCCCGGAGCAGCGCGACGGCCCTTACCGGGGCCTGGAGATGCGGTAGGGGGAGGGGGAGGGCCGTAGCCTAAGAGGCGAGGAAAGAAAGTGTTAGCGAATCGGCGGTGGTTCCTAACTCAATCGCACATACCGTTCACAGCAGCACCAGGCGGATATCCTCCAAAAGAGCTCTGCGGGGGTTGCGGCGCACCGGGCTGGGTGACCGAGGCAGGCTGTTGAAGGGTATGCTGGGAATGCTGCTGATCCTGGAGAGGGGGAGGGGCAAGACCGGGACCAGTACCTCCTTGGTTGGCCATGATGCCACCGAACAAGTTGCTGGGGCCGTGGCCCAGAGAAGGCGGTTGCGTCTGAGGGCCCGTGTGCGTGGGCGCGATATGAGAGGCGACGGGTTGCACACCACGCGACTCGAGCTCGTGTCGCAACATGCGGATCTCGGTTTCGTAGCTATAGTAGGGAAACCGTGTTAGGATGAGATAAATGAGACGGCATTGAGGAAAGAGGAAGCTAGTTTACGTACTCCTGCTTCATCTTGATTTGGGTCTGCTCCAGCTGATAAACCTTTTGGCGGATCATCTCCATCTCCTGGAGCTGCCCGGTTACTGCGTGATCTGTCAGTTAGAGAACGTTTCAGCGAGGTTCGCGACTCATGAGCCGCAGCCATGGATGGACTGGCGACACTTGAACGGTAGGGGCAGGCTCCCCATTGAGACTGTGAGGAGCCAGGAATAAGGATAGGAAGGGTATAGGGCATCGACGGAAGAAACACATACACTGGTGTTCATATTCACCGGTGCTCCGCGTTTGGGTCTCAAACTCCTGGCGCAGTTGATCCAGCAACTCCGTCAGACGGGAGTTGGGGGCGGGCACCATCCCGCGATGTGTGTTGTACATTGCGATTAGACGATTCAGATGATAACTTCAACGACAGATAGTATGATTGGGGAGAGACGGCAGCTTCGGAAAAGGTCCAAGTCGGTCAAAGTTGAGACAGCGACAGCTCGCGACGAAAGACCGCAGTGTCGATAGGGACTCAAATGACAACCACTTGAAGCGGCAATGCTGCTTCGTGGAAAACACCACGCAGCTAGCCACAGCAATGAAGCCGATTGAGTGAAGAGGTAAGAGTGAGTGGTGGAGGTCCAAACTTCAATGGGAGGGGTTTGGAGCAAAGAGGCTGGTTGACGGGAGCGGGAAGGTTTGAGTTGGGGGGGGCAGACGGAGTGGAATTGGCGGCTGCCGTTGACGCGGGAAGCGAGACAATAGGCGAGAAGCGCAGGGGGGGGGTCTCGGTGCCTTAGGGTGGGTTCGCTCGGGAAGAGTGGATGATGACTGCAATAAGGACCAAGCTACTCCCCGTTTGCAGGGACCCGGGCCCAGACCGCCTTGAAAAGCCTTTTTCCCGGCTGACGTACTTCTCAGTACGGCCCTCTAGGTCAGTGGGGCGAAACCTCGGTAGGGTGTGTATGTCACGTGCTTAGTAGATCACGAGTGGCATCGTTGCCTCGTATATGCCTGGAATATAAGGCATAAAGCCCCTGGACTATGCCGTGTTGGGACCAGATACGAGGACACCAGGATAAGCATTTGCACCTATGCAGGTACCAGAAAATATATGTCCAACCTCTACAGCGTAAAACACTCTCTGAATAGTGTAAGAAGCACCAGGGTGCCTCTCGAGCTACTCCATAACTAGTTTCTAATTATAACTAGCAACAGTAATATTCGGCTTATTAAGAATGCGTGCCTCCTCAACCGCTACGGCTGTTCCGCACTCGTGTGATACGGGCGAATTTACTATTTCGCCGAGATCTTTTGCCCCTTCCACCTCCCCCGTTCTGCCCTACTCTGCTCCCCACAATTCCTCTCTCCTGTCCCCGTGTACTCCAACATGGACATCGTTCTCGAACTCTGGGACACCTTTATTGGTGATCGTCTCTATTCGAGTCTGCTCCCCGCTTCGCTCTCCGCGTCCACCTCCTTTCCGGCCTTCGTCAATGCCGCCAACAGTTCCCTATCCCTCTTTGGTTCCATTGAACCTTTCGTCTACGAGCCTGCGACCCAGCTCATTCACCTGGAACCCTCCAAATATGCCTACCTCAGTGCCTGGCCGAGAAATAACATATACCGGCAATTCACCAGCTTTTTCTTGATCACTTGGTATGCGCGACAAGCCGCGCCACGCGGCGGCACTACATATTGACTAACCCGGTATCATTGCAGGGTCTTCGGTCTGCTCGTGTACTTCACCGTGGCCACTCTATCGTATATCTTCATTTGGGACAAGACGACCTACAAGCATCCCAAGTTCCTCAAGAACCAGGTTTCCATGGAAATGAAGCAGGCCATGGGCGCCATGCCCCTAATGGCTCTGTTGACCGCACCTTTCTTCGTCTTGGAGGTTAGAGGCTATGCTAAGCTCTACGATGCCGTCGCCGATGAGCCCTTCCCGTATTACAGCATTCTGCAATTCCCCCTATTCATCTTGTTCACCGATTTCTTCATCTACTGGATCCACCGTGGGTTGCATCACCCCCGTGTCTACAAGACTCTGCACAAGCCGCACCACAAGTGGATCATGCCCAGTCCCTTTGCCTCGCACGCCTTCCACCCCTTGGACGGCTGGTCTCAGAGTGTGCCGTATCACGTTTTCCCCTTCATCTTCCCCCTGCAGAAGGTGGCCTACGTCTTCTTGTTCGGCTTCATCAACCTCTGGACCGTCTTCATCCATGATGGCGAGTACGTGGCCAATAGCCCCGTGGTCAATGGTGCCGCTTGCCACACCATGCACCACCTGTACTTCAACTACAACTACGGGCAGTTCACCACGCTTTGGGACCGCATGGGCGGCAGCTACCGCAAGCCTAATGAAGAACTCTTCCGCCGGGAGACCAAGATGGGTGAGAAGGAGTGGTCTCGCCAGGCCAAGGAGATGGAGGATATCCTCAAGACCGTGGAGGGTGAGGATGACCGCAGCTATATGACTACGGCGCAGAAGAAGAACTCATGAGAATCACACTATCACTTTCGGCAGGCTGTTGGGAGAATGCGAAAATTGCATACAGCGGCTTCGCCGAATACGGGTATACGGCGAGCGTCTTTCTTTGGTGCTTTTTCCACGGCCTCGCTTTCGCCCTGATTTGGCAGGCCCCGAGATTCGAGTACATTAATATTGCGCAGGGCACATCCCCCATATCTGTTTTAATACGTCCAAAAATAGACCCCGCCGTCTTTGGGATCGCGGTCTGACTTCTGTATATATTTTCTCTTTACAATGGCGACCAGAAGAATACAATTGATGAAAGAATACATTGGATGACATTGGAATGTTATTTCTATCAGTCTAAATACAATTGTCCGTTTTCCACTAGATGTATAGCAATTGCTCACAACTTCTCGGCGCGGCCGGGCAGGTACCAGTCCATGTATTTGCGCTGCAGGTTCGCAGTGACCTTGGAGTCGGGGTGAGCAGGCTCCTTGCCACCTCGGCAGTACTTCTCGATCGCATCCCGTGCGTGGCCTTGAACGTCGTATCCATAGACATCCAGCACCGTCTGGGGGTCTCCGTAGAGGTTGCTGCTGCGCACGAAGTACTTGCCCTGCAGCTCCGGGGCCATGGCGGCATCTCGCCCTTCCTGCGCCGGACCGTCTGGCAACTGCCAGATGGCTCCGTTGATAAAGGAAACCTGCTGCTTCTCGTAGGCCTTGGGCATACGCTCGGTTTCATAAATGGTAACTGCTTCCCGCAAGCTCAGCTTTCCTTGAACAACGCCTTCCACACACTTGGCCAGGAAAGCTCCGTCTTCCATGGAAGTGGCCGCTCCCTGCGCCATGTGGTTAACCATGGAGTGCGCCGCATCACCCATGAGAACCACGTTCTTCTGGGGTGAAGACCAGGACTCCATAGGTCCAGTCACCATGAGTGGCCAGCGGGACTGGATTTTAAAAGTTCATTAGTTATGAAGAGTGCGACAATTGGCATCTCGGGGGGGCATCTCTTACCACCTCAGGAATCATATCCACGATGCGCTTGATGCGAGGGTCGTAGTCCTTGTATTCATCCCGCAACTCCTTGAGAGGAATGTCGTTCTGAGTAGCCCGCAGCTTCTCGGGGCGATGGTGGGAGAGGACGAGGTTGAACATCGTGCCCGCACAGATCGGGTAGGTAATGATGTACGAACCGGGGGCCATCCACACCTCCATTGTAAGCTTCTCGGCGAGCTCTTTTGCAATGGGATCTTTGCGAATCTGCTCGTAGGGCACAATTGCACGGTAAGCGCAGTTTGTGGTCGGTGGCTCCGGTCGGACATCGGGGAACAGTGTTCCCCGGACAATGCTGTTGATGCCATCCGCTCCGACGCAGAGATCAAATGTATAGGCAGCGCCAAGGTGAGTCTTCACGGTCACTTGGTCTTTCTCGTAGTCGAGCTCGGTCACTCGCGAGTCAATCTTGATATCGGCTCCGAGTTTGGTAGCGATGGTAGCTAGACCCTCGTGAAGATGAGCCCGGTGAACCACCCACCATGGTCGCTGCAAGTCTCGCTCGATAGTCGGGATCTCGGTGTAGCCCACGCGGGTGCCATCTTTGCGGCGCATGTTAAGTTCCTCGAACTGGACCAGGTTGTCACCGATGACCTTATCCACACCCCATCGCTGGAGGAGCACGGAGACATTGGGGGTCATTTGGATACCCGCGCCAATCTATAATCATTAGCAAGGAATACTTTATTAAACTTTTAGGGATACCGAGTACATACCTCTCCCAATTCCTCGGCAGCCTCCAGCACTGTCACCTGGGCCCCGGCCTCGCGCATCGCAATGGCCGCAGCCAGGCCACCGATGCCCGCACCGATAATACCGACGTGTACTTTGGAGCTCTGGCTAGTGTAAGTATATCGGAACAAAGATGTTTAAAGCTGAAAGGATCTTACCATGGCTAAGAGAGATTATATGGTAATCTGCAAAGCAAAGTTGTTCTGTTCGTTGCATCGTCGATCGTGGGCTTTTTAACTTATAGTCCTCTGTCCCAATGATCGCCCTACAAACCGCATCGGGGAGATAGGAAATACTCTACTCTAGGTACCGGGGAAATCGGTTAATGGGCACATACCCCAAATGCGGGGCAAATAGCCGGGGAAGCGTGGATGGCTCACGGCAATTATCGGTTAACCGAACGTGACGTGGAGTGTGGAGTCGAAATTGAAGTGGATAACTGTTATCTGTATCTCCCCGCCTTCTCTTCCCTTTCTCCTAGATACGCGCGTCATGTCACATCCTCCAAAGCGCCGCCGGGCCGTCCTGGCTTGTAATTCCTGTCGTCACCGAAAATCCCGAGTGCGTATGTCTGGGCTATTGTATCGTCCCAAAACTAATCGCTGCGCAGTGCGACGGGAGTCGGCCCTGCACTCAGTGCAAAGAACTCGGATGCGAGTGTCTTTATCAAGATGTTGGCCCTTCATGCAATCTTACAGTCGAGAAAAGGTAATCAAGTCAAGTCCCCTTTGCCTGTAAAACCTCATTGACTCTAACATCTGATCATTCAGCTACCTGGCTCGGCTCGAACACCGCATTGAAGAGATAGAAGCTTCGCTCCGCAGGTTGGAGGGCAACCAGAATAATGGCGCCGGTTCCGGCCCTGCCTCTTCACAACCCATTCTCTCATCCTATCTAGGAAATAACGAGCATTCATCTTCAGATCCTGGAATCAAGCTACCGACACCCCCGAAATCGGACGTTCTTAGACCTCCTAATCATATAACTCAAGACAGAGCCGAGTTCGGTGAGATCGATGTTTCTGAAAACCCAATTGACGGAATGGGTGCCATCAATTTCACCGACGAGGAGGACTGCGGCTTTTTCGGTATCATCCCATCCATCCGAAGCGGATCCAAAACACCAGCACAAACATAGCTAACACCGGTCTAGGGCCGTCATCCAATATCGCGTTCCTACGCCATATCTCTCGTGCCATTGCGCGGGGCAATGCACATATTCCCGGTGTATCCTCGCTATCTCCCAGTAATACCGGTGGAGGCATGTTAAACGTCTCGATATCTCGCCCTTCGAACGATCCCCGAAGCAAAACGCACGCGTCCGGTAGGAAGGAGGTCAATATTTTTGCTCTTCCCTCGGAAGAGCGTACGTGGAGTTTGATTCAGATCTATTTTGAGAAGACCGGCCAGCTGCTGCCCTTCATTCACGAAGCCTCGTTCTGTGAGACGTATTTTCGGATGCGAGACGATAACTTCAAGAGAGTGCGTCGGACGTGGCTTGGATTGCTCAATATTGTACTCGCGATTGCCACGAGTCTTCACACCGAAGGTGATTTGCTCGCGGGGAGAAGAATCGAGGAGTCCGATATTTACTTCCAAAGAGCCAATGGGCTCTGTGACCGGGATTCCAAGCGCAATGCGACCTTGGAGATGGGTATCGGCTCCTTTTCCACTCGAGATATATCGATAATTCGCTGACTGTGCTGGAAATAGTACAATATCTGTTGGTTTTGGGTCAGTACCTTCAGGGAACCCAAAAGTCGGTACAGGCGTGGACCACCCACGGACTGGCCATCTCGGCTGCTTTCCAGCTTGGGTTACATTCTCCCGAGGCCAATCGGCGCTTCACTCCCTTGGAAAGCGAAATTCGAAAGAGGACCTGGTTTGGCTGTATTTTGCTCGATAGGTAAGTGACAGCTTGGTTAACGTACAGGCTTGGTTCATGAGTTGATAATATCAGAACGTTAAGCATGACCTTTGGCCGACCCTGTACCATTCCAGAATCATACGTGAAACTGGAAATGCCTCTTCAAGATATGCAAGTGCTCAGCAGTACTCCCAAATCGGAAAGTTATCCCCAGCTAGACGGCTGGTTCTTTACTGCTGCAATGTTAGTTGGACCCCCTCCCTCTCCCTTTTAATCCACTTGCAAATACGCTGACCCATATGCAGTAAATTGTACGTCGTGATGTTTAACGTTCTCGAAAACTGTTACTGTCAAAATCTGGGATTCGAACACGCCCTCACTACGGCAAATGCCATCCCTCAAATCCTTGAAGGCGAGCGCCAGCTCGAGGAATGGCGTTTCCAAATCGTGCCCGCGCTCGGCATCCGACTTTGGCATGAGCCTGTACTTGCCGATGATCTAGCACATATGGATCAGGAGTCAGTTATCCGTCACCGATTCGGGATTGTGCTATCGGTGCGATATCACAACTTGCGTATCCTCCTGTACCGCAAGTTTCTGGAGGGCTACTTGGATGCATATGGCGCCGAAGAGTCTGCTTCGTATGATAACAAGCTCATTCAACAGATGGGTTTCACGGGCGTGCAGAACTGCATTGAATCTGCCCGGTCTATTATATCCATTGTGCACACTATCACGTCGTCGACTGGTTGGCGTCGAGGACTACTGGGTGCCTGGAATTATTCTCTTTATTACAGTATGTTGTCTGCACGAAAATACATAGGTTATCGTGTTCACTAATATCCCATTCCAGCTTTCAATGCAGGCCTCGTCATCTTTGGAACTCTTCTAGTTGCTTCGAAGGAGCGCGGGCACAACCCAGAACAGTGGAGCTCGGTAGAGCCATCTCGGTCCTACCTCGATTTGGCCGCAGAGGCTTTACGCCGCTTGGATTCGGGTAACCGTGTGATCGAGCGCTGTGTCGAGTACCTATCACAGCTATCGATGATCCTCAAAGCAACCAGTAAGCAGGACCCTTGGATTTATTCCCATGTGCAGCCTTGGATGCTAATTTTAGAAGCCGGAGCATTGAACGAACCCAGTAATTCTGGCAGTGGTCACGCTATGCAGATCCCGTACTCTACGGAGTTCACAACGCCACAGACTGCGGACCACGCCATGTGGTCCGACATGGATCTCGGCGAGTTCATGATGGATAATGACCTGGACCTTTTGGGCCGAATGTTTAATTTCAGCCATGCACATGATGCAGGGATGTAGTTCCTGGGACAAAAATAGGGGCACAGTTCATCTGGTAGTGCTCTTTTCATCCTGTTAGAATATAGGGTAGCCCTTTGTATATGCGAGCCAGGTCGAACATACCCAGCGGGAATATCAAAACGCCTTTCTGTCCCGAATATCTGATCTACATTACCTCGCCCATCTTTTGATAATAACGCATCGTGATCCGTCGTAAGGGTGGAAGCCATTTGCAGCCAGGTCTACCTCAGTGCTTGGCCAGATCTCTGCACTTGATTCATCAGGGTGGCTTGATGTCATGGCAGCGTACATCTTAACCACTCTGCGCGCCTGCATCATATCCCCACACTCGAGCACGGTAATCTTAGCCTGCAGCTTGATTGAAAGAGTGAGAATGCGACGATAGAAAACATCTTCGAGTGTGTCGGTATTCTCCAAGGAATCGGAACCGGACGGTACCAGTGCTAGTCGCGGTTCGAAGAGCCGGACACTGCGTGATGTGGTCCCGTTCCGAAAGTCCGAGGTGGAGATGTAGGGTGGATTGGAGATCAGCAAGTCACATCTCCCCGAGAGTTCATTCGATGCTCCAGGTTGCGAAAAGTATTTGGGCAGGACTTCCTCCACAGTAGGGATCGAGTCATTACCCCGTCCAAGGACATCGGCACGTTGGAAGTGAATGTCGGTGCATGCTCGACGGGACAATAGGCCGTGGTTCACATTGTGAGTGAGGTTCTTTTGTGCCAGGTTGAGTGCTATGGGACTTATATCTACCCCTAGGATAACCATATCCTTAACATGAGAAGCTAGGAGGGCATGGAGGAGAAGTGCTATACAGCCCGTGCCAGTGCAGAGATCCAAGACCCGGAGAGGCTGAGACTGGGACTGGGACTGAGACCCAGATGACGTTGGGTTTTCTTGGTCCAGAGTCTGACGGATTAACCTGGCTGCTTCGAATGTATAAGACTCGGTCTCGGGTCTAGATTCGTCAATAAAGCATGCGGTATTTGGCGCGGGAAAGGTCCGACCTTGGGATCAACACGCCTCGTCGGCAGAGGATTTCCAGGTCCCCGAAGGGCTGATCGCCCAGAATATACTGCAGAGGAAAACCACGAGAGCGCCAGAGACACATGGATCTCAGGCGCGTCCTCCAACCAGGCCCAGGCGACCGGGTATCGCGCAGGGCGCGTTCACGGAGCCACCGAAGCTCATTGCGAGCCGAGTCAAGCGAGCGGCATTCTTTAAGTAGTAAAGGAAGAAGAGGGTTTTCCCGATATGCCTTGATGAGGACGGGTACGGGGATCCTCGGCATTGCGTGTGCAGACAAGCGGATCAAACGAAGATCTGAAAATCGCGGATGCCAAGCACCGTCATCCAACATTTGCGGGACTTTGGTTTTGCCTATTAATGCGCATTTTATGCCCGCTCTTTTTGTACATTTGAGATGGATTCGATAAAGTATGTATATTCATGACACATGAAAGACCACTATTAACATAGAACAAAAAGACCAGGTATCTCCCCAAACTAACGCCAATACATCGCAAAAATAGGCGAACGTCTAAGTATATAGATCCCCTCTACAGCGCCAGTAGGTATCCAGCACCGGCCAAGCCCCAGGCCAGACGCTTGGGCATGCCGGTTGCTCGTGGGCCCGCCGCATTCTTGGTGGTCGCTGTGGGCGGAGCAGAGGTGAAGATACCAGTACTGCCTGATGAAGGTCCACCAATGCGTGCTCCTGACCCACCCACGACCACACTGGTTACCGGGTTGGAAACGGCCGTAGCACCCGGCACGGCATCATCACCAGTTCCGATCTCCAGAATGTTGTCACTCGTCGAGTTGAAGTTGGTGTTGGCCAGGGAAATCTCGTTGTTGTCGAGATCGTACACCACGTAGGCACTGCGCAGGAACGTATCACCCAGAACCGGGGTGCTGCCGCCCGTAGGCACGATGCCGAAGACACAGGCACGATCTCCATTACGGAAATACAAGTCACCTGCATCCAGGAGCAACTCGTTGGCAGCCACGTGAATGGTCGGGGATGAGAATGTGTAGGAAATGTTGACATCCTTCTCTGCCAGGCTGCAGGGAACGTAGCCAACCCCACTGGAAGGATCATAAGTGACGTCCAGATCATCAAAGATGTCTTTGACGATTTCATCGGGCAGGTAGGTCAAGGAGCTTCCCGAATCAAGCAGGGCAGCTGCGGGAAGGGCGCTGGACGAGTACTTTTTGGTGCTTGATGACTTGGAAAGACTAACCCCGGTCAGGGCAATAACGAATTCCGAGTAAATGTCGCCGGCTTTCTGGATCGGGAGCGTCTCGAGCGTGCCGTGGTACTTGTCGGTATTCACACCACCGAACAGAATTGAGCCGGTGTTGGCATCCAGGTCGTTGAGCCACAGGCTGTAGGCATTGGATTTGATTAGGCCATTCTGCACCATTGCCTTGGGCAGGTTAGGATAGGCACGCTGTCCATTCCGGCCCACCTGAACTTCATTTGCGGTATATCCGATACCCAAAACTCCCTCTGTACACGAATGTCAGCCTAGTCCAACTGTACGTGTAGAATGGTCTCCCCGATGCCCGGAACCAAGGTTCACTCACGAGGAGAGCTTGACGTGTAGCCCACGCCAAACTGGAAGTTATCGATCGTGGCACTTCCGATCTGAAGCGTGTCGGTAAGGTAGTCGCCGCTGGCACCGGAACTATCGGCATAGGTAATGTTGAAGTCGGAGGAGACGAATGAGTAAGACGAAGAGGAACCGGCATCGTAGGTACCGGAGGAGCTGCAGGCATTTGCTTGGGATTGACAGAAGGTGGAATTCGCCGCATTGGTCCAGAGATCACTACTACCGGTGTCCAGGACTAAGCGCAAGGTCTGTTTAGGTGTGCCCAGCGCGACGGTACAGTAATAGAGGGTTTCCTAGTAGCTGTGAGCGAGGTGAGAGGTGAGAAGGATCGAATTAACGCACCTCATTGTCCAGATTTTGATTAACCGTCTTATCACGCTTCCTCCTCATGCGGTCTCTGGCCACCGGATCCGCAACATCCTTACGCGCGATATCCAAAGTCACCACCGACGGATTGTCCCGCTGATGAAGAGTCAGACCCAGCGCAGGAAGTGCGAGAGTTGCCAACAGAAGCAATGAATTCTTCATTCTCCGGAATTCTCCCGAGAATTTGCGACCCTCACTTTTCTCTTGTGTTCCCTCGTTCGCCGAGATCAAACTTCGGGCCGGAATGTAGATCAGGGGTAGTACTACGGGGTACCGGGAAATGCGACGAGAACCGAACCGAGAGGAATTGAGAAGGAGAGAGAGAGAGCAGGATCTGGAGTGGGGGCTTTGAGTATAAGTAGAGTAGTCTGTAGTATGCCTTAGACTGCATTTACGGGACAGCCGGGAAGCTGGAAATTCGGGTGCATCCAAACAGTTCATGGATCGAGGCGAACGGTGACCCACTCGTCATTGACTCGTTTTTGTTACTTGAATATTAGTTAACTAGTTATAGAATATGAATATATAATATGAGAATCCAATCTCTTCCATATCGATCCCTTTATCTTTTTATTTTCCGACCGGTCCCGGTAACTGTATCCAAGTGCGTACGTATACCGAGATGACGCGGGTGTCCACTGTGGCCGTTTCGGGCTTAATTTGTCCACGGACCGCTTTCTCCGACGGTGGCGGTACTTGGCTACGAACTTGTGAACTATAAATATAGAATCGATCTAAATTATCTTAATGGATTATTGAGGATAGTTCGACTTCACCTCCGCTTACGGTGGGGGCTGAGGCACTTTACAACGCCAATGGTGTCAATGGATGACGTTGCTTATTCCCGGTCTAGGCTACCACATTCATCTAATGACTATTACGAAATAGATTGTGTCGCAATATCGATTTCTAGGTTGGTGCCACTTAGCTTTATGCCGGATTTCAATTACCTAGTGTTAGGGCCCGGAATATACTCCGTCTTTCTTGCACGGATGACTTTCCGAGGTCCTCGTATATATATGCACCTATACGTACCGGATTTTCCCTGCCAGGTGGGGCTTTCCTATTCTAGCCGTCGCCGCTTATGTGAGGGCGCTCAGGATCAGGCTCAGTGAGTAAATCTGAGATCATCACGGACTTAGGCCTAGTGATCGAGCTCAGTTATGTCACGTGACCGCTCAGTGATGCTTAGTGATTACTCATAGTCGCTGAGTGTCCAATCAATAACTACCTCTGATTTACTTAGGCTAACCCGTTAAGGAAACTACCCTACCGAGCCCTCTATTCTATGATAAGTAGTCTATTGATAGCGTTGGTCCTACCCTTTATTTTTTTTGTGCTTCGTCACATAAAAAAAGAAATTTAAAATTAAAAATATTGCGTTAGGTCCAATGATTATAAGGGGGTAAGAAACAAAGCTACTCAAAATAATATAATACTTCCTATACTCTATTTTCCTATAACGGCGGCTCGAGCTTAACATCTTAGGTATAAAGTTAGGTAATAGTCCGCTCGTAGAATCTATTTAAGTACTCTTTACTAACTTAGCCCTATATCCTACTTCCCGTATTAGTACTACCTCTAATATAAGTAGTCTAAATCTAACAATAGGTAGGAAAAATTTCTTTGCTACGTATAACGAGAGGCGCCGCCTATAGAGGGAAAAGAAGGGCTACGTTCCTAGAGCCTATAGAAAGGAAGACGCAATTCGGGAAAAAGACAAGAGGCTTCCAACGACTAACAACATATACCGAAATTATATAAATCTTTAGATAAAGTATATTAGGGCGTACTGGACGCTAAAATTTTATATATCTATATAGAGGCTAACTCTCCTAGTTTTACTACAAACCTAGAGAATAGATTTATATACTACAAGACCGCTCCTAGTTGTCTAGCGCTAAGTCCTAAAATAATCAAGGAATTTATTCGTTAGTATATTAGCTTTATTACGGGACGATTCGATAAGGATAAGCGGTTAATAGTAAGAACTATTAGTACGGGTACCGAATGCTTTTTTAGTAGATTTAAGGAATTTACAAAGGTAAAAATTATCGAAGCCGATAGAAAAGAGATAAAAACGGTAAGTTTATACCTAACTTCGCTTTTTTCTATTACGAACCCGATCTAAACAACAAATAGTAGATCAAAAAAACGTTAACGGCAGAGGGTATTATCATAGACAAAAAGAAACAGAAACTTAACTTCACAAAGAATGACTTCTTTGAGGATTGTCTCATCGTTGTGGCAGACGGATCACCAAATATTCATTCCTAGGCTGCTAAAGGTCGTCATTCTGTTTGCTCTTTAACTGTACCTCTTCACTAGAGCAAGAGTTGGGTCTTTTATACCTTCCATTGAGCACAAACATGAAAGAGGTCTTCGATGCAAGGTAAGAACTCGCCTTGGCTCAAATGAACCGTTCTTTTTGGTTTGATAGCTTTCTATATTGAGGTTGACGCCCTAGGGCAACTGATGTACACCAATAAGTCCCAAAATGTCACTGATAAGGCTCGGGAGCGTATCAATTAATGGTGATGAAAAACCCCTCAAGTAGTGAATAAATTTAATTATTCGGACTACGTCCTATAAATAGGTCCCTTCTAACTAAAAGCAACCGGCTCTGTGAGCCAGCACAGGTTTGCCACCTTTCCTCGAGCCTTGTTCCTTTACTAAACATTCGGAATGCTTCTACGGCTCATTTTGTCTATCACCAGTGGGGTCGTCGGCCAGACAATTGTAAGAAGACCCTCGATTCAAAGTCTTTCTCTATAGAAAAATCCATCTTCTAACCCGTGACATATTTGCCAGGTCAGCGGCTTCCCGGATCCAGGCCAAAGCGCAATCAACTGCAACAAAACCTAATATGCTCTCCTCTTTTCCTTCCTCGGCAATCTGTGAGATAGATTGGTGTAAAATGGGTTCGAATATCCCGATATTACTTTAAGTAGTATTGTTTAATGAGTTTTCGTCCTATCTTCGGCTCAAGTTCAGTCCCGCCACGGGCGACCTTTACCTCGCGGTCGTTATTCCATGAAATGTTTAGGCTACGAGTGCGGTGGAAAGATGCTCGTTCGCTTGACAGACATCAAATATGGAACGGCTTGCGGAACGACTGCGCCTCGTGAAATCCTTGCTCAATACTTTGCTCGCTACGTACTCCTTTGCCATCATCCAAGGCCTCAGCTTTCTAGAAGATCGTGCCTCGAGCCCGATCGTGAATAATCAACCCTTGTGGGGCCGTTGATGTGGCCATCGTTGTAGTCATATCTACCCTATCTAGACCTATAGCCGAGTGGTTATGCCGTAGTAGTACTTCGAAGGCAAGCTCTTCATTATGATCGATCGGTGATAACGTATGGGCATGTCCAAAATATTCGCTGGAATTTGTTCACAGAAATCACCAGGTACACATTTTTGACAGTCACAAAAGTTTGGTTGAATTTGGATTCATTGTGTATCTGGGTCGCCCAAATCCAACTTTGCTTACAGAATTCTGGCTTTCGTGTTTTGAAGCCAAGGTGTGTAATTGAGCTTCATTTACAAAAGTGTTTACCCAATCCAATGTTAAAGTCTCGCGCTTTTGGGGCTTTAGTTCAATATATACAAAATTATCACCCTAGAGGGTAAAGGAAAAGAGAAAGAACGCAATTGGCATCGACTGACGCTTGGTTTCTCCGGGAGGCGCGCTGAGCGTTTCATATATTGAAAAATATCGCCGCCCGCTTTGAACTTTCTTTCCAGTGTAATCGACCCATTTGCACAGGTCGCAAAGGGCATCCCAGACTTGAAGTCCGCAGCATTTGCTCTTATTAAAAAACGCCGGCAACTTAAACATGAATCTCACGCACAAAGTTACGCCAGGATTTGTGAGAAGAGTGGATCCTGAACAAGCACCTGGTTATCCCCCTTTTTCATCGTGATACACACCTCCCACGGCGGAGTCGACCCGCTATTTTCTTGCAACATCCGCGATGGCAAAATGATGCACCCACCCGGTACAAGCGCAAGTCCAGGCTCAAAATCTTTAATGTAGCCTAGCCCAGCACCGAAATCCAGCGAATAGGTCTTCAGGCCCCGCCAGCTGGTCACAATTATACCCGCGGGGTTCGCTTCGATCTTGGTCCAGTCGTCATACTCTGCAACGGTGGCGGACGCGCTGTACGCGACAGTCTCGTCTATGGAGGCGAGCCTGGTGCGAATACGTAGCGCCAGCTGAGCCAGGTGGAGTGAGTCTGCGTCCTCGCCTGTTTGACCTGCTGTCTCTTTAAAGTAGATTTCGTCGTGGACGGGGAAGATCAAGTTACCCAAGTAGGTCTCTGGCAGCGGGGGCTGGATGCGGCTGCGCAAATCAACGGCCATCAGGAAGTCCGCGGATCCGGTCTTGTCCAACCTCTCTGGGTGAAAGGTTCGATCGATGCAGATGACCAGCGTTGCAGTGATGATGTCGTTGCTCGAGATCCACGCGGGGAAGGACTGTAGCTGTGGGAGAAGCCGAGTGCAGATCTCTTTTACTTTGACCACTTTCTCCGGGCTAAATATGTATCGCTTAGTCTCAACAGCGGAGGCCGCGGCTGATTCAATTGCATTCCACTGCTCGGTGGAAATTTTTGGGTCGAAAATAGGTGCCCCTAGCTCCACAGTGTGGTCGAGGCGCAGCTGGCATTTGGATGGGAAGGCTGAGACCTTCTTTCGGAGCCCAGTATGGGTCTTTGCAATTGTCTGGGCGATGGGAGAAGGGGAATCATCGTTGGCCGTCTTGCAGCACTCGGCAATCGCTTCGAGGATGACGCCAGCCCCGGTGCCGTCGAAGACGTTGTGCCAAAAGGACATGACCAGAGCAATCTTGCTGGGAAAGACGTTGGCCTGAAAGCGAAGTACGGGTCTCTGCTCGGAGGCTGGAATGAATGTTGGCAGAGGGAGATAGGTATGGAGTGGGTGCGTGCGAAAATCTCCATCGCGGCCGATGTGCTTCACCTGCAGCATGGGGATCGCAGAGGGCGAACTGCGCGGAGGCACGATGTGCATTCGGTTCTTAGGCCCCTCGGGCGCACTGTGGAGAATCACATCTCCAGCGAGCCAGGGCAATTGGGAGATCAGTTTATCTATGCCCTTCTGGAGGGAGTGGACGGCGGTTTTGGGGTCGATTGTGTCGAAGAATAGGATATACGGAAGAAAGAGCTTTGCGGGGATATGATCTAGCGGGCTCAAGCCCTGAAGATCAAGCGCATCAGGCATGACGGGAGGGGAGAAGTTGCGAACTCGTAAGCAAAAGCAAAAGCAAAAGAAAAATAAAAATAAAAATGGACAAATGGAACATGGATAGAGAACGGCTCCTTATTTTACTATCCAATTTTCAAGAGCCTCCTAAGCAATTGCCTGGCCTTCATTTTTGGAGAGCTGTAGAAGTGATCAACAAAATAGTGCAGGTATTAGTCTGGAACAGTCTCGCTCGCTAATGGTACAATGTCCCGAAAGAGAAATGACAGTCGGGATACTCACGCTTACTGGAGCCAACATATTTAATTTGCGAAAATTTCCGCCGTGGGTCTGGGGCCCAGAAAAGGGTGCTGGATTATATTGTGTGGTCCATAATTTGCGCTCATTTGGAAGGCTAAAATCGTACAGCCAGCACATAGACTTGAGAATAGACTTTCGCTATTGGGGTTGGGCCTGGTCCCTTGTCGTGCCCCCACTCGTAGCTTATATGGCCACATATGTATACCTAGGTACTTGGGTTGACGTGGCTTTTCTCAATTCATTGATCATTCCTTCTCAATTGAATCCCACAGCTGGAATCTTATCGATTTAGCTGCTTCTGATCAACACTCCACAGCCAAAACTCTGCTCATCACCATGGCTGAAGTCTACGAGTCCTGCGACTCCACCTTCCAATCCGTCCGTGACCTTCTGAAACAGAAGCTTGCTGAAGGAAAGGAAGCGGGCGCTTCCATCTGTGTCAATATTGACGGTCAAAATGTTGTGGACATCTGGGGTGGCTATGCAGATGCAAACCAGACCAAGCCATGGGAGAAAGATACTATCACTGGAGTTTGGTCCTCGACGAAAGTGGTCACTTGCCTAGCGGCCCATATGCTCGTTGATCGGGGTCTACTGGATATGGACAAGAAAGTCGCCACCTATTGGCCAGAATTCGGGGCCAACGGCAAAGAGAATGTCAAGGTCTCGCATCTCCTGAGTCACTCTTCCGGGGTACCTGCCTGGGAGGGACCGATCGCCGCCGCGGAAATGGCAGATGTGAGGACATCGACCGAACGGCTCGCAAGAGAGGCTCCTTGGTATACGCCCGGCTCGCAGAGCGCATATCAAATGACAAACCACGGTCATTTAGTCGGTGAGGTTGTACGACGCATCTCGGGAAAGCCCCTAACTCAGTTCATCGCCGAAGAGATTGCGAATCCTCTAGGTGTCGACTTTCAGCTTGGAGTGCCCGAAGAGGACTTGCCCCGAACTGCTGATATCATCCCGTTTCCGCCTGAGGCTATGCCCAAACTGGACCTCGATCCGACTAGCATCCTCGCTAGGGCTTTTATGGGCTCTGTTATGATCCCTGATATTCCCAATAGCCCCGGCTTTAGGAAGGCAGAGAATGGGGCCATGGGTGGATTCTCAAACGCCCGTGCCCTTGCGCGGATTGGATCTATGATTTCGCTAGATGGTTCCATCGATGGTAAGCAGTACCTCGCACCAGGGGACTCTCAACTCAACGATGAAAGAACAAAATCAAGGGTTGGACCCGGTTCTTTCCCTTGGAGTCGCGCTACCATCTGGTAAATGCATGACTTGCATTCCTGTAGATGATCGCATCTGTTTCTGGGGAGGTTGGGGAGGATCTATGGTCGTCATGGACCGCGGCCGGCGGATGACGATTGGATATATCATGAACAAGATGGAGCTACGACCTCTCGGAAGTGCGAATGCAGAGGCATACATCGAGGAAATTTACAGAAGTTTAGATACTAGCAAGGGCAGGTAGCTACTGGGTGACTCCATTTTGTATAGTTTCTCAGCAGAGATTACAGATTTACCATCGCGGCTCTGTCATACTCTGAGGCAGCCAAGGCCACCATGTCATAAGTTGCGGGAATGGCTAGATCGTTCCCATTTATCGTCATCGCGCTAAATTATGGATCTCTCAAGAGGGACTTTAAACCTGCAGTTGTGTTTTTAAAAGCATTAATATGCATACACTGAGCTCTCACTGAGTATGATCTGATAGATTTTTCAAGCAAAGTGAGTGATCACTCTACGTTGTGAAATACTCAGTGAGCACGACCCTCCCCTCAGAAAGTGGCGGCCTGTGAATCTTAGGGCTTAATGGCTTGGGGTGCTAACCATGTTGGCAGTCAAGGGTAATCATTTCTCGAGTGTGATTCATGACTGAAATACATCAATTTGAGGAGATCGCTGGATCTAAGAAGGAACAGTTATATTCGGTGGGTTGGGTCATTAAAACAGGATATAAGACGACAACACTCGTCAAACGTTTTTGGGCGGTCGAAATCGAGAAGGATTGGTGGTCTATAAGAGCTAGTCACATCCACCTCGGGTAGCTCCAGTCAACATTGCGAGATTGGCTGTTTCCAACGTCAGTTGGTATCAATACTCGGAACCAAAACTAATTACATCTCTGTGCCACGGGTGATGTGCAGTCATAATAATAACACGGTAAGATTTCACACTAGGTAGAATAAGTTAGACTACCAGGTTGTGAAGTACAAAAGAGAGCTTTCAAATATAGACGAAGACATTCAGCAAAGGCGTAAAAGACTCTAGGTGAGGAATAAACGATGTCTTCCATAGTCTTCTGCTTCGCCTTTAACAAACGTCTTCAGTACGGTCACATGGGTAATCAGGGTCCTCAGGCAAGTCTACCCCCCAAAATTTCCGCATGCGCTCGCAGAACAGTTCATAGCAGGACCCCATTCGTAAAATCTTCATCTGGTTGAAATCCATGATGAGAGAAGGTCGTCCATACACATGATAGCGTTGAAGACCATAATCGACAATCAAATCCGCTGCCTCCTTGAGTTCATCCTCAATATCTTCGACACGGAATTTCTGCCCGCCACCTGACACGTTTGCACTAGATCCTACCATGAGCTGGCCTGAAATAGCATTGAGTCTGCAAATCTCTCTTAGAAGTGAACTGCAACTGATGAACATAGCGATGGTGCCGTCCTTTGTGACTTTTGACAGGGTTTGTGGGGATAAAGCCCGAAGAAGATGATGATCGTTACGGCATGGCGCAACAGCCATAAAGCTCATGTCTAGGTCTTCGACTAGCACACGTGTCATTTCGAACCGCCGGCTATCCAGGATGTGGAGTTCGCGGTGCAATTCATGTGTTCCATATAGACCTTGAGCGTGACCTGGTCGACGTCGCTTCGCAGCAAAGGCCCGGTCAATGGCTTCCGCAGATGTGGCCATCAATCCGTAGCCCACCTCGGTCGGTAAAATAACCACACCGCCTGACTCAAGGACCTGGAAAACGCGTTGGGCATCTGCGCGGACGTTGGGAAGATCTCCAGGGACAGGAATGATTTTATCTTCAAAGGGCCTCATGGTGTCGGTCAATCCGAGTTGAAAAATGACTTTATTTTTGAGAGGAAGAGGAGAAAATCAAGCTTATGCAGACAGAAAACCAACGTCCACACAAGCTCTTAAATATTCAACTTGGTGAGGCGCAATTAGTTGCGCTTGTGGATCAACCTCGACCCGCCACCAAAGGTTCCAATGCCAGCGCGCAATTTATTGCGCGCGCCGAGTCAAATTCCGAAGCCGAACCAATAAAACTTGGGAAGACTTACTCTACTGGATGTAAATAATGAGGTAACGTATTCCACCCCCGAGCGCCAAACTGAGACGCGATCGCGCCCCAACGCGTCAACTTCATCATTCATCTGTCTACAGTGGTATGTCGGAACGTGATCGGTACAGTACGGACTAGTACGGGCATAGCCAATTGAGTACTTGAGAGTGTGATCTTTAGAGACTATAGAAAGTGCGGAATAAATAGGGGATGAGCTTAGTAAGGTCGTTGAGAGCCTTACGGTCATGGTTGAAATCTGGCATATGGGGATGCTGAATATTGAGGAACCAGGTGATCACAAGTGGGTGCTGAGGTCGCTCTTGCGGTCACCTATATGCACCTGAATATTCCTCGGGCACACTAGTAAATTTGCGCCCCTCTTTTATCGACAGTTGGCCCCGAGGGCCTCAATAACATTACTGTCACAGCCTAAGCCATGACCTGAAACGTGATCAGAGGTGACTCCCCTTTTCCCACTTGCTCTCTCTATTTGTCTTTTCAATCCCTAGTTGAGTGGAGTTATCGTGATTGTGGTTTAATGACAATAAAGAATCTGGTTGAGTTGGTCGTTCTCCTTCACTAACATATGGAGCTTGGCGAGTCATTTTCAGAAGTCGCGGGTGTTTTCGTGTAGGAGGATAACATATGCGTTAGTTACCCTTTTCGATTGAAAATACTCCCGATAGCCCGAAATTCATGTAGTATATATTTTTAAATACTACAAAATATTCCTAAAAAGGGGAAATGATCGGGGCGAGCTAGGCAAGTTTAAGATCCCAAATCAATCCCATTTAATCATAATAAGTACTATTCCGTGGAGACTGACTATACCAAATATATAAGACCAGAAATTCCTTCAAAGTCAGTGCGATATGTTGGTTTTTCTTGACTTTCAATGAACTTTTTTCATTGAAAATCGACAGACCTTGAGCCCACAATCACCAACCAAAGGGAGAAGAGTCACTCTGTTTTACGTGAACCGCATCCTGGGTTCATTCAACATGCTATCTCAAGACAGATACATTTGGCCGCAGTACCCACAAGATCGGCCACGATGCTAAATGCCAAATATGCGAACCCATGTTAAACATAGACCACAAACAAACAAACCATTTATCTACGCTGGAAGTATAAATGAAAGGACATCCTCACATCAACCCATAAATGAACATCCCCATCACGCATTCCCTAACAATATTACCGTTTCCGACACCCCACTCTCACCATCCTTCGCCACCTGCGGATCTGGCACCTGCCGCAGGAGTCTCCACATAGAGGCGATATCGCGCGAGAACTCCAGTGGATTCAAGAACAGCGCCCAGGCGGACATACCCCAGGGACCGCCCTGGTAGTGGCTGTACGTGGGCTTCTCGACGCGGCCCTCAGGCGGGACGGCCATGTACTTCCCATCGTACGCGGGGAGGCGGTACGGCCCGATGGGGTAGGCGTAGTGAAAGAGGAAGGCGAATGGGAGCATCTGGATGCAGCTGATCATACAGGGGATGCCGGTTTGGGCGTCCGGGTAGGAGAGGGTTTCGGTTTCGTGGAGGATGTTGCAGTTGTGGACAATGAGAAAGACAATCTAGATGGGTTAGATAGGATTTGAGGTTTGGGGTTTTTCTGGGTGGGTTGGAATTATGAGAATACTGGAGCGCGTACCGACTCAACGAAGGTGAGGATGATGGTGCCCTTAAAAGCGAGAAATTTGCGCAGCGGGCCGCGCTCCTTCATGTGGGCTCTGAGCATCTTCTGAAAGAAGATGAGCGAGGACATGGCGCAGGCCATGGACAGGGATCTGGCGACCTCGAGCTGGGGGGAGAGTGGTTAGTTTTGTTGGGATGGGAGGGCCACGGTAAAGGGGAGGAGAGATGAACAGCACATACCGTGATCGAAGATATGAGGATGGCCCTCGGACTCAGAGAGCAATACTCACCCAGGGCGCGAGTGATGCACATAGTGATGGCGATGGCCCCGAGCACGAACGGACATTGCAGCACGAGGTACCAGTATACCTGCGTCATGGGCGTCAGCCAGGCCTTACATTCCATACTCCATATACTATATTGTATCGGAACGGATGGTATGAAGCCGTCATTCAATCCAACCCACCTTGAGGAACTGTATTCCATTCCGCGTCTTCTTCTTCTGGAACTGACGGCGAATCCGCAAGGATGAAAAGAACTCGATCCGCTCGCGGTCATTCGGGGCCAGGAGATCACACATTAGCATAAAGAAGTAGAACATCGCAACTGCGGCGAAGAAATACGTCCAAGGGTTTAGATAATTGTAGCTGTTTGGCCAAACAACAGAGAAGTACGAGAGGGCGGAGTAGTTCGGAAACAGCATAGCAATTTTCATAATTCTAGCCCGCAGATTTGGGATCAGATTTGCGTTTTGGAAACGGGGTCATTGGTCTCCATGCGAGCCACGCCAGCGGGACGTACTTTAATTGCTCCTTCGGATTGCTCATGTGTGTCGCATGCATGACCATCTTGGCGAATATCACCACCGTGGTCACAACCGTGCAAACCCCGGAGAGGATAATGTTGAATTGGTAGAATGTCAAATTGCCGACCAAGTTTTTCGGGGCATCTGGAGAGAGTTATGAGCAAGAGCCAAATTGGTGAACGGCCATGGTAGGGGGTAGAGAATACTTGGGCCAAGATGCGCAGCTAATGCCAGCTGGCATTGATAACCGCCCGTGGCCATGAATAAACAGATTCAGTAGACTCCGCCGGAGGGACACGCGAAAGAGTAGAGACAAAAACAAAGATGCAATGACCGCTGTGAAGGAATTGGCCAAGCTGTTCGTGATGAAATGGCTTGCTCTCTCGCCGTTTACCCTGACCTCTTTATACGTCAGTCTTCTATGTTTGCCTGCTCCCCCGCCTCCCGTTTATAAAACTGTCCCTCGTCCATCTCCTAACTTATCTGGCCAATGGCTGTGGATTTACCAGAGCCAAGAGAGAGCCCACAGACTTAGCCTTCAGCTGGCGGCCCCAAGAAATTGCTTGGCAGTGAAATGGTTGGACCCAGCTGAAATGCTATCCTGTCCTCCATAAAGTTGCGCGAAAGTTGCGCGAAAGTCCCGCGGCCCACATTTACAGTGTTTGTCTGTGTTTGCAGAACGCAGTTCATCGTCCATAAGCAAGCCAAACCGTATTGAGTTCCGCACGAGCAAGCTTATACCGAACTTTCATTTCTACTTTCCCTAGGCGTATTGTAGTTTGTGACACTTCGGTGTTACTTTGGGGGCATTGGATTACTTGAAGAATAATTTTCACAAAATTGAAGCTGAAGTCGGACGTGATAATGTGAACCATAAGTTTGACCAAGCGCCATTACTTGTTAAATAAAGAAACTAATAAAAAAACGCTATGTTAAAGGGCAAAATACCAATGAAATAAAGCAAGAGTCTCAGATCAATGCTTGTGAGTCCCCGAACTCTCTGATTCCGAATCCCACTGTTCATCCCCTCCAATGCTTTCCGTCTTTGCGATGATAACAACCCACAAGATCTTATTGGCCTCCTTCGCCTTCTTCCCTTCTTGCCTCTCCTGTCTCTTTGAATTCCCTCGATCTCTTCTCCGCCCTGACCTCCGGTCTTCCTTAGCCTGATCTTTTATCATCTTCTCAATCTGCTTCTGTTCAGCCTTACTAGCTTCCTTTGCACCCCATTTCTTCCAAACCCCATCAGGCATAGTTGCTTCCTCTACCTTATTAAACGACAGCGACATAACTCGATTTTCCAATGAATACATGCGCTGCATGATAGGATGGTTGCTTCTTTCGGTTAGACCCATTGGACCATTGTCCGGGGCCTGCTGCGCATTCTCAAGCACATTCTTGTACTGCTGACGAACGAAGACATTTTCTTGACCACCCAAGCCAACATACTCAAGCATCTTATCCGTCTTACACATCTGGACATGCAAGCCCTTGGGATGAAAAAGCTCCTCGTTCGCCTTGGCCAGGTACTTCTTCGTGCGCACTTTGGTGGCAACTGACGAGCCGACCCCAGCTGCCACGTTTACACCCACACTGACCATCTGCACAATCATTGAGGGGGCCATGCCGCCGACTTTGGCGACGTGGTTGGCGGTTTGAAGGGCTGGATTCGCTAGGAACGCTTCGTTTAGTTCATCGATGAAGACGATAAGTTCGTGGGACGAGATTTGGTGCTCTAGCTCTGGTACGCGGACGCGGACGAATGGGCTCACGTTTTCGCCGCTGAATCTCTTGTGAGTTATCTCTGGAGTAGTGATATACTGGTTAGTTTTGGTCCCTAATCCCTGACTAAGTTTTACACTAACGAGGAATAACGCAGGGCCGAGGGCCCCCATACTGCTGCGGCGGGCCGTACATTTGGCTGGGATTAATTGATTGTTGCGGCCACTGCAGCTGCGGTGAGCCATGGTGATGATCATACTGCTGAGGTTGATCGTATTGTTGTTGCTGATGATATTCGTACTGGTCTTGCGGTGGGCCATACTGTTCTGGACGATAACGCTGGCTCCGGTCACGGTATCGAGATCGGCCGTCTGATTGCGCGAATCGAGGTTCTTGTGCAGAAGCTCCTTGTCGAGCCTCTCTCCTGGCTCTTAACATGACGCAACGCTTCTGAAGAAAGGTTTAGAATGAACCAAATGTTCAAAAATAGTTTAAAAGGATTTGTCTTTCTGTGATTCTCTATGCCCCTTTTATGTGATCTCGCACCGTGGGTTCCTCCTTATATTAATAAAAATACTGTAATACTGCATTATCCGAGACCCAAAAGTCTCGTAAGAAGAATTGCTAACTATTGACCTGTCGAAACATGAAATTTGGCGCATCATAATTTGCGCGCAGAAGCAGGGTCTAAAGTCTCACAAATAGTTGTTCAACTCAACTTCTAGTGCCAGCGACTTCGGCCCCAAAACTGACCCGCATGATAGGGTGGGGCCAATTCCCCGAGAACCATTCATCGCACGATGAATTTGCGTAGTGGCTTTGTTCATAAACTAGCGATATAGGAGACTCGAATGGAATAAACCGGCTATGATTCCGTTGATATAGTAATGGACACTGAGAATTTGCGTCGGAGACATGTGCGGTACAACAGATTCTACCATAACACAGCCACACTGTCTATGTATTTCTGGTCCGGGCTTAGTGATTTAATTATTCCGCTTCCGCTTCTTACCATGAGCTGTGGCTCTAATGACATATGGAAGAGTAAAGCATCGAATATGGAAACGATATAAATACGGCCGGTTGTTCTCCTGCTACTAATCAGCAAAAGTTTCAGTGAATATTCAATGAACATGCTTCTCAAAAGCCTCTTTCTCTTTGCTGGAGCCCAGTCCGTCTTTGCCAAGTGCAAATGTGTATGTTATTCTATAGTCATGGATTTTCATACCGCAAATTACCTAACTCAAGGTGAAATAGACCCCAGCAGATGATTGCTGGCCATCAGTTTCAAAATGGGATTCTCTCAACTCTACGGTGGAAGGATAGCTAGTTCAAAACCAGCCTCTCGCCAAAGCATGCTACCACGGCCCTGGACACAGCGCCAAGGAATGTCAACGCATTGCTTCGAATTGGACAAATGAATTCTGGATCCCGAAATCTCCAACCGGATACAGCTATCCACTCGTTGATACGTGCCCCCCAATCAATGCTTCGGTAGTCGCGTATCCAACGTGCAAGCTGGGAACTTCTTCCGCCTACACCATTAAGGCCACTAATGCTGATGCCGTCGCTGCTGGAATAAATTTTGCGAAAGAAAACAATGTGCGACTCGTCATCGAGAATACTAGACATGACATATCACAACGGTAAGGTGGATTGTTCAATTTTAAATATCTACCATTTGATTGACGATGAAAATCATGACAGGTCTCAAGGATACGGCAGTTTATCGATCTGGATGAAGCATATTAAATACGGGCTTCATTTTCATAAGATGTTCCAGCATTCTGAAATGTCTTGCCAATCTAATTGGACTGGAAGCGCGATCACTATCGGGGGTGGATATGTGTGGAAGGATGCCTACGATCTCGCCACTAAACACCGCCATGTTGTTGTTGGAGGAGGCGACCCCGTGAGTCCATATCAGTTCGCATTAAAAACTCAAGCAATGCAATCTCACTAACACACCGCTAGACCGTCGGATGTATTGGAGGGTAGCTTCAGGGCGCAGGTCATGGTTCCCTCAGCCACGAATTCGGACTAGCAACAGACCAGGTCCTTGAATACAAAGCTGTCCTTGCGTCAGGAAAGACTGTAACGGCGAACGCATGCCAGAACTCCGATCTTTTTACTGCCCTCAGAGGAGGAGGAGGTACATATGGCGTTATCTTATCAGCTACCGTCAAGGCTTACCCTACTCGTCCAGTCCTTTACCATGACCTATATATTACGGGTTTGGGCCATAAGAACTCTGCAGTCTTGGAGGCCACAGCTCGAATGGCCTCAAAATATCCTGCAATTGTTGATGAAGGGTTCGCCGGTACCGCTTATCTCACCCGGAAATATGGACCTTGTGTATACGGCTCTCCCTTTATCAAGTTCCTCGCGAATGATTCAATCGAAGCTGTCAACCACGCAAAGGACGTAATGAACCGAGAAATTATTGATGATTTGCTTCCTAGGAACGGAACTGATTATCTGGTATCATCCAAATTGTCTACTCATCCTTCGTGGGCCACATGGTATGCGTCGACGCACCACACGTCCATAGGTAATAATCAGCCACTCATGGCATCGAGATCCTTTACCAAAGAGTCTTTGTCTGGCAAAGAGCATGAGCTGTTTGATTTGCTTCAAATTCTGTCCACCGAGGCCGGAGCAGGGGTCCACACCGCAAGCAGCACTGTTCTCATGAATATCGTTGCTGGTGGAAAAGTTCTCAACAATGTGCCATATACCTCTGTTAATCCGGCCTGGAGGGAAACCTATCTCTTATTACAAGGAACAGACATGTGGCCGGCAAATGCAGGCTCGGAGGAAATTCAAAAAGTCAAAGAGGAACTACTAATAGGAAGCTAGGAGCCATGAAAAATCTGGCTCCTGGAACGGGAACTTATGGGAATGAGGCCAACCCGTATGACCCGGACTGGAAGCAGGACTGGTTCGGCGATCAATATGACCAACTTCTGTCGATCAAGAAGAAGTACGACCCAGAAGATGTGTTTTGGTGCTGGCGATGTGTGGGCAATGAGGACTGGGAAGAGGTGACGGGTGGGGCGCTTTTTGGGCCGTTGTGTCAGGTGAACTAACAGTGAAGGTCGGGAAACTTGAGCATTGAATTATCTGTCACCACTATGGTGATTATTGTCATTGTGTCTTCACTGCATCTTTCATTCTTACTTTCATTAATACACTTGCTTTAGGGTTGACCAAGTTGGATTTTCCTACCTTGAACATCTTCCAATACGGTATGAGTGATCAAACAACTGTGTATTCTATCAAGACCCATAGTTGTGGTAAGGGTCATTCTCAATTGAGCTGGGAACGATCTTGCTCATTTTATTCTTTCTTTCCTGCACCCATGGAGCTCTATATATCTTGTCCAATTTGAAAACACATTCTAACCAGAACCGAAATCAAAATTCAGGTCACTGTTTATCATATTTTCATCAAGACCCATGATCGTGGACCAGTCAAAAACGAAGTTTTCAGCGTTGAAAGAGCTCGTCGTTGATTCAGTAGGCCACAAATTGAATAGGTCCGTTGAATTATCGAAAGTACTCATGCTTGGCCCTTCTGCTGAGGTATCGGACACAGCCAGCGTGACCTGACCAGCTTTTCCAAGATCGCTTTCTTTTTTCAAATCTCTCATGATGTCAATAAATGCCATCATCACTTTATTGCTAGCGGCAAAAACGCAGCCCCCAGCAAAAGCAGATTCGATCGATTTTCCAGGGGAAGCAACCATCCTACCAAGTCTTTTAGCACACTCTGCAATAACCAAGACTTGCTGGTCGGCGTTTTCTTTTAGCTTTCCGTTTAAGTTCTTGACATGGATGCTGTTGTTCTCCACGATTGATCTGGAAAAGGCGAGTATATCGAGAACGATATCCCGGAACGGAGCTTGAAACGGTACGCCATCAAGTTTCAACTCCGTGCATCCGATGAACATTTCAAGCACTGCGAGTAGCCGATCGGGGAAGGGATGTCCAAAGCGCGAGAGGAATGTCACAATTTGAACACCGAGGTCATCAGAGACATTGTGAATAGTGTCCCAGAGTTTTGCGCCCATTTGATCAGCTTCCTGGGGATTTATCTCAGAATCGCCCGAGAAGCTGCTGTTGAGGGTTCTGGACCGAAGAACCACGATGTGGAGAAGCGCAACTCCATATATTCGTCCGATCACTGCATGGAATCGATATTCCAGCAAAGAGCGAGCAGCTGATATCTCTTCAGGTGACCCTGAATGAGTAGTATTTGACAGTGCCCAGTCACAGAATCTGATCTGTTCAAGGCACTTTTGTTCAATCTCGTCAACAACATGATATAATCTTTGTGGATTGGTCCAGTTCTGCTTTATTGCTTTCAAAGAGTCTAGAAGCATATAGCTCGCCGTGGCCCACTGTATTTGAAAAATTATCCTTGGTGAGCAAGGACGATGCCTAAAGACATTTTGGTAAACGTGGATATGGGGTGCCATGCGATCTAGCGCTTCTTGCAGTAGATGAACCGGTCTTGACAATAGTCCATCTAAAATGATATCCTGGCTGAAAATTTTCATTCCTTGTAAAGAATCTGTAATTTGATGTTCAAATTCCTCATTGCTCATGGCCGGTATATCTGCGAAGCTGAGATTGTGTTGCGAAGGTAGCATCTCCAATTTTTCAGCAATCTTGAAAGCTGTATTGAGATACAAGGTCGACTTGATCGCTTTGTGTGCAGTATGTTGAGATACTCCCACTGCGGTTGGCCTGTAATCAGCTAAGAGAAGACAGACAACAACAGAGTCGCAGTGAGTGGGAGGGGAGAAAATAAACTCTTGGCCATAGGATGAAATAGCAAGCTGAAATTTCCACCTTAAGCGTGGATGAAGCCGGTCAAATTTGCGTGTTATATCGCATGAGATGAGACAAAGCAATGCGAAGAGCAAGTTGGTGGCAATATTGAGTTCATCATTTGCTTTGAGACGGTCCCTTATGTCTACTAAGCTTGGCAGACTGGGAATAAAAAGTCTATGCCAAGCCAGGCTTAATATACGAACCAAGTTAGACAAGCAGTCAAGATATCGCAAGGGAATAGCAAATGCTTACTCATTGTCAAGACGACTTGCCATTTCTCGACTGACCAGCTCAGGGAGAGGAGTCGTGCAGCCTGAATTGCCCCGAGGAACTGTAGCACCGAATATTCGATCTTTGCCTAGGGCCGCCACAAAAAACTGATGAAATTCCATGACAGACTCAGATACCGTCTTGTCGGCCACTGCACGTATTTCTTGGGTGGTTCCTGGACAGGTGGTCGACTCCAAGGGCAAGTGGTCTTTGGTCTGAGAGTTGAAGGGAGAACTGGGCTCTCCATTGTGCGTAGCTGAGTGACAGTGGGCAGAATTTGACTTCCAACCTGTCTCGCTTTCACTGCGCTTGAAGGATGGACGGCCCAAAGTCGAACGCTCAACAACGCATTCAAGACCGAGGGTACGGCAACGTTCGCAGGACTCTCCTGGGGCTTGCGGAGAGCCGAGAGGACCCAGCTCGTTTAATTCTGGTAGATTGCATTTGATTTTCCTGGTCCTACACCCTTGGCAACGCAAGCGAGCATATCGACCCCTGGTTCCACGTTCAGGTTTTGAGTTGGGCATGTCGGGTTCACGAGTGCAGCCTGGTTGTTGAGCAACTAGTAGAGACTATTCCACCCTTAAACACCAGGTCCCCGCCGAAGAAGAAAAAACAGCGGAACGCTTTTATTCCCCTGGGCGAGAAATGTGCAGCAAGAAGTACGGTAGCAACACGATCGCTGATCAGAAGTGGCGCAGTCAGCTCTCGTTAGTTTGGCCCCCACGTCGATTTGTCCGAAGTGACGATCATTATCAAGCCCAACACGTGACTGTAGCCGATAGCGGAGTAACTGTGCAGAACAACCAGCCGATGCGTGCAAGGGCAATAGACAGGGTGAGAAACGGGGTGGTTGATAGCCTGGTGATAGTCGGGTGAGATTCACGGCTGAGCGCACGACCACCACACAGACCCTCCCAGCTGAGACCAGGTATAGCATCATTGGTTCCCCTCGGCCTGCCCTTCCCGAGGCTTCACCTAGTGAGGCTGATTGTAGACCTTTCTGATGGGGCGAAACGTGGGGAAGGGGAAGGAGACAATGGAGACCCCGGATTTATAGCCTTCGAGTTTAACCTGCTCAGAACACAGTTCACCGTCGCTTTAAATCAGCAACTACGAATAGTTTGAATAGGAAAGATACCAGCGTCCTTAGAGATATCGATTCTGTACGCCATGGGCCGGAATCCGCTACTTAACCCGCTTCATTATGCAACTCCCCAACTCCCCAACTCCGAGCAGGACCACCAGTCACGCGCGCTGCCGCCCGACGCGCTCTTAAAGGCTATGATTACGGTTTGTATCTTCCTATGCTGCTCTTCAGCTAATATCATGTTCAGCCGACCGCTACTCAGGAACCCTATCAAAGCTCTACCGGCTCTTCTTCAGTGGAAGCTGTTCGGAACAGGACCGTTGACCAGTAATGTTGGTGAGGGGATTTCAATTTCCCCGAATCATCAGGCGGACCCCCAGTCGATGTCACGTCAGGCTCTAAAGGTCCTGATATAGAGCTGATTGCCGTCCCGCTGTCATTTGTCCATCATGGCGAAGAGTTGCCAGTCGATGCTGAAGGGGTTCTCACCATAGGCCCTATTCACCTTCGTCCGCTCAGCAGCGGAACCATTTCTCTCAAAAGTAGAGATGCGTTCGAGCCACGTTAGTGAATTCCATGAAAATTGACCACCAGAGCTTTACAGCTAACAGATAAATCTCTCTGCAGCGATCATCGACCCGAAATATTTGTCAGACGAATCCAACAACGATGTGAAAGCCCTCGTGGTGGGCCTACGGGTTACTCTGAGGCTAATTCGAACTTCGCCTCTCCAAAGATATTTGGAACCAGTCCCAGTAAACGACGACCCAACTTCGTACTGGTGGCCGTACTCGAGCAGCGATATTGAGAAGATTTCTGACGAGGATCTCATCCGCTTTTTAAAGGAGAAAGCATTCACACTTTACCACCCAGTGGGTTCAGCGCGCATGGGTCCTGACCGAGCGACCAGTGTCGTCGACTTGCAATGTAAAGTGCATGTAGTCAAGGGACTCAGAGTCATGGATGCGAGTGTGTTTCCGGAACAGATTAGCGGGCATCCAATGGCGCCTATTGGTGCTATGGCATTCAAGTGCAGATACTCGATTGTCGGCACCTCTCTAGTTATTTTGCATTGAAATACGTATGTACTTTGAAGTTTGCCAATATCAAACCCCGTTATTTTCTATAATCCAGGTTTCGGGAGCACCTCGATCTGACCGGACCTCATAATCCTCCTGCATGACCACCCTGTCCACCCAGTGCTCCGACGTTGCATTGTGGAGGCGCGGAAAGTGAAAGTAGATCTCCACCTTCGGGTGGCCAGCGAGACGCCCGAGCGGGAGGTGAGGGACTTGGTGGACTGGCCGACAGCGACATCGCAACCGGCCGTTGGAGGTGTCGTACTAGCTGGCCAGGATGAGATCAACGTGGATAGAGCTTTGCAGGTTGCTCACCGCGGCACGGCCCACCTTCCACTGGAGACCCTCTCGAGCGACTGCTGGGCTCGAGGCAAAGCCGCAGGCACTGTTGATAATACTTGATATCAGGCCAGACTTTGAGGCTCTCCGGACCCGCGGCAGTATCAGACTTGAGATTGAGACGGACGAGCGGATGGGAGTATGCATTGTCATTTACAATGCTAGTGTAAATTTTCCGCTGCTATTCAATGGGGAAGAAACCAGTCCAGTGAACACCGTGCCGGGCGACGGGTGGCGGAGATAGAAAGTTCGGGCAGAACAATGGCAATCACTGACCGTGGGAGGTGAGGCTTGCTTGGCTAAGGGGGCCGAGGAAGGCGTCTTAGGATGCTGTGAATATCTATGAGCTTATTCGAGCTGGTCGTCGGGGCCATTGGCAAGCGGCAGGTAGTATGGACAACTGGTCAGATCTCGACAACAGGGGGCATACATACCAGCTCAGCAGGCAAATGAATGCAACGTACCCCGTGGCAAGCGCTAGCATACACCTCCTGGCAGTGGATGCGAATAATCTCGATCGAGACCGGCACTTAGGTAGACACTGTATGCTGCAACGACTTTTGGCAGTTTCTCTGACAAAAATATTTCCATTTATGACCAACTATTCAGATATTATATCCGTTTCCAGCAACTCAAAAGTTTCATGAAGGTGGAAGTAAGGTGAATCTAGCTTCTTCCTCCAAAACTCCACGCCTAATGCCGTCCATAACAAATACAGCATTATCCACGCCACTAAAACCGCCATTTATTCTATCCCTTGAAGGCAAAACGGATGGGCCCCTGACGCCTCAACTCACAGATGAGCCGCCGAGAACCAATGAGTTCACCGGGAGCCACAGACAACGAAGAAAGGCACACATGAGGATCACGTAAAGGTCGAGAGTCGAGAGTCGAGAGTCCTAGGCCTCGCCAAACCCACCCGCGAAAACCCGCCAACCCGCCCCACGGGTCGGGTCGGGCCTTAGTTAGCAGACCCATGGGATCGAGATCCTTGGTGAATGTAATTGGTGAAAGTTCTAAAGGAGAGGTGAGATCATCCATTAACGTTGACTCAACATGCAAGCCCAGTCTTTCTATATATCTATATCTTACTTTCCTTGCCTCGTCATATGTGATTCAAAAAGAACGAATGAAAAAAAAAAAAAA
>JGI24509J20081_1000224_pt1 | contig 43896 bp, 29 predicted proteins | sample LinPmetageLP29_FD_20081 | JGI IMG/M metagenome (IMG submission 20081) | reverse complement strand
AAAAAAAAAAAAAAAAAAAAAAAAAAAAAAAAGGGAAACAAAGTAAGGTGAGAAATGAAAAACTTTCCCCGCCCCCCTGGCATACAGGCCGACTGGTCACCGTTTCCGCTTTTTATGACTATGCTTCGGATGGAGATCCTGCGCGTACGCCTTGAAGAAATCTGGCGGCTCTTGGGGGTGTCCACCAGTAATGTCGTAAAAGGCAGTGGTAGAAATATAGTTCATCTTACCCTCACTCACTAGAGAGTAATACTCTAATAAGTATTGTATCTCGGACTTGTCGCTTTCACCCTGACCATGCAGGACCTTTTTGGCTTCCCTATATATTATAGCGCTCAGCATAGTGTCTCCCATGGAGAAAAGAGGCACATACTCAGATATATCTTCAAATTGAACGTCCTCTCCTAATGACTTACTAGCAGCTGTGGCGAGCTCATCACCAGTAGTAAGCATCGGTCCTATATAATATGAGTATATAGCGTTCTATTCTGTTGTAGGTCTGCCTTACCAGTCAGAACTATAAGCTGCCCTCTGTATTTATCGCTAAATCCATGTTTTCGTTCACCCGTTAAAACACGAGCGACAACTTGTGCTACATCCAGCTAAAATTAGTGTCAGCTTGATACACGGCTGAAGAGGTAACTTAAACCAAGAGCATCGGCGCAAACTTGTGGCTAGTGTCGATGGGAAGGGGAAGTAAGCCCTCTTCCTGCGCCTGCCTGGAGTAGAGAAGGATTTTCTCCGCGTAAAAGCCGGGCCTAGCAAGATTAGATGATTCCAATTACACTCCACTTTAGGGATGGGTATTTAAGATCGTAAGAGGAAGCCTACCGCACAATAACGGGAGAATGACCTGTCGAGGTCGACGGATCCCCCTTTGAGGACATAAACAGAGCTTCCAAGTCTATAAACTCACGTAGAACTGGTTGCTGAGCTCGCTCCGCCAGGTCGCAGCCAGAAGAGGTAAGAAAGCATACATTGGAGATATTAGCTTTCTTGGCTGCTTCGATCAACCCGACTGTAACATTAAATTTATCTTGATCTACCGGCGGAATTAAGCACAACGTATCTGCGCCTATACTCTATAGAGTAGAAACAGTATCTCTAAGCCGATTTGTGCAAAACAACCTTCGCACCAAGCTTGGTGAGCCCTTTGCAAGAATCTGCATTAGGATGAATAGAAGGACATGTAAGAGAGCCGATCTTTTCGGCGAAGTTAGGGTCTGTTAGAATCAGTTCGGCTATTAGAAAGCCGGTGTGTCCGTCCGCCGAGGTAATGCCAAGTTGACGAGACATTTTCGATTAAGCCTCCGTCGCTGGTTTGCATTGGCAACTCTGTGCTGGAATTAAGCTATACATTAATATGTGGCGGCTGCCGGCGATCCCAACGATATCGGACTACTTGCTGTCGGCTGGTAAGTAACACACCCGTCATTGCGCTGACGTCCGATAGTAGGGATGTTGATAGAATATTTCGCTTTTCAAAGATGTAAGCTCAACCGACAAGGAGTTTGGCGGAGGACCTAGAATTAGACATGAGCTAGGTATGACGACGAGGGGGCCCCGAGCCCCAGGTGCCGCTTGGGTACGGGTCTCTATCACCGCATCGGCGTCCTGTCATTTCTACGTACTTGGGTCATCCGACGTTTCTTTACATGTGCTGGATAACTTCCCTTGGATAATTTCCCTCGGATAATTTCCCTTGGACAAGCAGGACACGGGATAGATGATAGACCTCGGATAATTGAATCTTGGCGTCGAGTTAACTAGTTATGCGTGTTTCTTGAGTAAGCAGCATCGCTGGGGAAATATGTCTCACCCCGCAAAAATAGAAGCGGTAGCCTTATCGTGGGAATTGCCTATATTGCCTATAACCACATACAGGGCGGTAGGGAATAATAGTCAGAGAGTAGCGAGCCCAGCCGATTATCGTTTCCAGCATTATCCCTGACAGTTACTAATCGTCCATAGTAACTAGGTCTCTTTTAACCGGATCATGAACTCTTGCACACGTCATCTTTCTCCTGCGCGCATACCAGCTTCAAGATAACCTGCGTACCGGATGCAAGTCTGAGCATTGGAAAGTCATACTGATGCAAATATTATCTCACTGCTCCGCGGAGCTGCTCGACCGTCATATATAGAATGAGCTACATCGCTCAATCATCGACTTCTTCAAACGAACTCGCACACCTTGTCTGTAAGTTTGATTGTCGAACTACAAACATCTTATCCACCACAATGCCGCAGTACAGCAACGGTCAGGCTGTTCGTTACAAACCTGTCGGAGGTAAGCAGAATCAGCTTGGAAGGTAACATTGGGTCTTGCCCCAAGCCTTGCTAATATTGTTGATCAATATCCAAGCCCAGATTCGCGCACTTCTGAGAGCGTTGGGACTATTAGATCCGTCCTGACCGAGCCTGGAAGCCAGGCCGATCGCCACGTCAATGCTAGTGAGGATCAACCGCGCTACGAGGTTGAGAATCAAAACACGGGCCGAGTGACCACGATCTACGAGAAAAACATTCTGGGTTCGGCATGATTTGCTCATATTCTCACGTAGCCAGAGTTGAAGCTAGATATAGTTGGCATGAATTTTAGTACCAATGATTTCCATTTCTGAATGGACCGGGAGGCGTATAGTATATACATACGTAGTATACAGTTCGAGTCAAGGCAAACTATCGGCCAAGCAAACACTGTTTTCCGTTCGAAGCTTTACAAGTGGATGTTTCAAAATTATGTATACGGAGCCTCCTGACGAAGAAGACTAGTCGGAACGAAAGCTGAAGAGAGCACCGTTACTTCGTACTCGGTCTGATTCATGACATCTATGACATGCTTGGTCGACAATCTATAAGGTCTAAACTAAGTAAGTATTTCATACAGTTTGGTCTTGATTTAGTACACGAAATTGGCTCAGAAAAGAAAAGGACATTGTACTCTCACAGCGTAAGTAAACCTGAATTAATACGCTTAGAGCGCTGTATCGATATAGCCCCTGAATCACTGCCGATATCCCATTTGCTGACAGTTAGGCCTCCTTTCCTCAACGGTTGTGAACGAAAAGATCGCAACCACCGAGGGGAAACAACATAGCGCCTTTTCCACAACCTGAGTAGTGTTTGGTCCTAACATCACGATAGCCGGGGGTAATCCTCTGCTCGCTTTAGTTCAACGATAGTGTATTGTATTTGCTCAATGCGATGTCTGCTCTTCTCCAAGCCCATAGTAGAGCAAAGCAATCGAATACAGACAGAAGACTACGTTCAGTCTCTGAAATTGACTTGTGCGACTGATCTTCGACTACTCTCCGTGCATCATTTCTCAGAGAGTTAGGTAGAAGGGAAAGATTGACGACGCCAAGCTCTAGGGGTATGCAAAGTCTATAGAAAGCCCTTCTTCCTATGACGTTCTCGAAGTTGTCAACGCAAAGAAATAGCAGCAATCAAAGCAGCTCCCAATAGAGGAACTGTCTTCTGCCGGACTGAGCATAACTAGGTCTCTGGAGTCTTCGGGCCAGTCAAGAATTTCCCGCAACGCAGTAGCGGCACGTTTTTCCCCATAATGCGCTTACGGTCAACGCTGTATTTCCTCTGCAACACTGACCAATTTGGCCTTTTTCTGGCCACGAGCCTCTTCGTGAGCGGCAACAACGCGTTCCTCTTGAGTTTGACGTGTTTTTGGCATGTTTTGGTAGTGTTCTTGTGTAAAGGAAGCTTAATTCTTCTTCTTCAGGGATTGAATGCATGAGGGTATTATATACAACGTCAATTGCGCTAAATTGACAGAAGCCGATGCGCACTATATTGATGATATGTGGTCCACATGATACCTACTCTGCGCGCACTCTCTAGTGCACCCTATATCAGATATGACGTGGCCGATGGAGGCGCACCATCCACGACGTCATCTTTTTGTCAAGGATACGCAATGGAGGTGGAGATAACGCAAGGAACTCGAATTTTCAACGCTGCATGCCAGAATTGTAAGTGGGTTAACCTAGCCTTACCAAGAAGCGATCACTGCGTAAAGATGACTTGGCGTGATGCATAGCTATAACTTGACCTGCTCCGCTACCCATAAATTCTTTCTCATTATTTTTAGATAACAATTGGTCTAGGAGCAGTGGTTTTTGTACATAAGGATGTATAAGATACTATAGCTCGTAGCACTGAGGGTCCGCTTCAAGCGGGAAAACGCAAGGTTTATCTTCTCAACTCATTCTTAGATGGTGAACAAGGCTAGGTAACATAGCATGCAGGAGAGTTTCTATGCAGTTACTCAATAACTAAGCCTACCTTACTAGTCACACACATTCACCATGCTGCTACGGCTGCAACCTATTTTTAGTGGGATTTTAGAGTTTCCCACTAAAACTAACTTAACTTGCTCCTTGGGTGTTTATCTTGCCATGACGTGAACTCGATGTAAGCTTACGTCGTTTTGACCTCAAGCAAGGCGGAGGTTCATGACTGAGAACTAATAAGAACACCCCCCATCTTAGGCGTTATACTGACAATAACAAGCACAAGTGCATTATCAACATAGTCGTTTATTCGCTATATATCTACCATGTCGAACCGTGCTGAGAGAGAAGCCGAAGATCAGTATGAGGCGCAGAACGACCCCTCCCCAGTCTCCGGCAGGGTTTCCGACGACACCTACACCCGGGAGACCCGCTCAGGGCTACGCAACTACATGCCAGTGCAGGGCGATGACCAGCCGGTCGAGGACCCAGTGCAGCCCCCATACTCGAACACCGACCAGCAGCTAGGTACAAAGTCTACCAACATAAGTCTGGAGAAGCCGCTAACGCGTATGTAGCGGAGGACGAAGAGGAAGCCACTGACAAATCCAATATTCTCCGTGGTGATCGTCTGCGTCATGCCCAGCCACAAAGCAGCACCAAGTATAGTGAGGGTCCTGATGAAGATGATCTCCCCGAAGCAGCTCGGACCGGGCAGTCCGGAGAGTCCAGTAAGCGGTATTACTGATTCCGCTATTATTGGGAATGCTGCGTGGATATATTGTTCGATAGTGAAAGTAGTTCCATTTTCTATGCTATTGTGTCTCATCCGCACTTACATACTATACTGTCCGGGTCATCAGTTTTGCACTAGGAGGAAAAAATTTCACCCCTATTTTTCACTCGTACATTTCTTATCCTACGCACTAGATAAACCCGGCCTCAGACACGAGCGTATCATGCGTTGCGACGTTTCTATCGGTAGGGTTGAAAGAATCTAACGACAGCGGTGTATTAAGAAATGAGTGCTTTTCATCTGTAGGGGTCACACATCAGGGCCCTCCCTGGGCCTTTATTTTTCCTGTTGGATAGTACTGGGACCGGCGAGACCTCTAGAGCTTGTGTGAAGTAGCGCCTCAGCAAGGAGACAGCCCGCTCCAATCCATGCTCAGTAGGTCCACTGTTACCGGAATTCCCAGGCGTTTGACCTTGGAACTTTCAGGGCCATTATGCACCAGGGTTCTTTACCGAGACCCGGCATACAGAAATGACCCAACTGCAATTCCAAGAGAAAGAATGGACGGAGGCAGCGTATCCAACTTCCAAAGTCTCTTTGAAAAGTACTTTATACACTTCCCAGAGCAGCCGGCCGGTCAGTTGGAGTCAAGGGATGTTTAGTCGACAAAGGTAGCCTACAACCCAGCACAGAGAGGATTAGACCTGCTTCAACATTACCTGCTTACTGGGACTCTTCGCATCGATTGGCCTGGCGACCTTGATGTTGGCGAATATCTCGAAATAGTGGAGTTTGGGCTTCTCATGCAATATGTGACGAAGCTGATAGGAAAGAGAGCTACCATACTGGTGTAATTATTAGAAGAGGCGCTAGCAGGTAATCTTATCAATAGCCTCCTCTGCTAGTTTGCGGGATATATATTTCACGGCGACAATTGTATGCCCCGATCAAATTGCCATTATCGTCCACTCGTCTACACAGTTTCCCTAGAGCGACGATCAATTATGACTTTTATTGCGGGCCATCTCCCCTTTCTCGTAGTCACAATTTTCAAAAATAATTTGGGTCCTTTAGGCAGCGGGCTCGTCTTAGACTCGTCCACTCTTCTTATATACGTAAAGACCTCTTTTCCTGAACGTCAAAAAGTATATTCTTTTATTTCGCTAAACTCGTCACACACTCAAAAAGAGCACCAGCAAAGGAAAGATCTCCTGTAGCATCAAGATCAATCGCCGATAAAATAACAATTATCAGCGTCTAGAGCGTCGCTCCTTCCAAAGGCACTTTTAATGCCCGGATGTTGATCGGTTCTTGGAACCGGTTGTGCCTTTGTGGCGACCAGAAGTCTGCGGCGCATTTTCGCGGCGAGCTGCGGCGACATTGGGAGCATCACGACCGAGATAATGTTCTTCTTCCTCAATCTAGTCCCTTGATCTGTTCACACCATCCCCTGACTCATCGTTGCGGGGCTTTTCTCCGTTCTCGCGATGAAGAGTGTAGGAGGCCGAGAGATTGGAGGACAGGCGACGAAGGAGTGATGGATCAACAGGATAGAAATTGTAATGCCTTGAAAATAATTCGTAGCTAGGCCTGATAAATTGATCCTCCCCAATTCTATATGGTACTTGACATGAACCTAAGTGACGTCAGATAGTTCAAGAGTTCGACCTAAACGTCATCCATGCGCAGATGACCCTGTCACAATCCGAACCGGAAATGCTTGCTGTTGGGCCACCCATCAATAATCGGCCATTCTCTGCAACATCATCAGCAGAAATAGGCGTTGGCTGAGTTCGTTCAAAACGTGGCTTTAAAGTTGCATAAAAGTCTATTCATAGGCAAGAGTTTGATCTTGGGAAGGTGGTCTTATACATGAGAAAGTCATAGCAACGACTAGTGCTTCGTAATTCTGATTGGACTCAGTCTAGGTGAAGTCAGGATTAAGTCTTTTATGATAAGTCCAATGATCCATAATGACATCTGTGTTGCGTATGCCTACATAGATTGCTATATAGAAGGCTGACCCGACGTTGACAACATGTGTCGTATACCAGAATTGAAATTGTCCTAGGTTTGACGCACTCATTATCCAATCCAGCCCTCTTTCACAATGTCTACTGAGGAGAGAGTAAACGCTATGCGGGGCTATAAAGCGTCAGTTCCACGAATCCTTGTGTTCTTCAGTTGGGAACTAATGCCATTAACAGCACCCTAAGCAATCCCCATACCTCTAATGAAGCCAAACAGAACGCTCAGGCAATGCTGGAACAGCTTGGAGGAGACCGGCCTCGCGATGAACTATACGAACAAAGCGAACGTGGGAAAGACCCTACTCGTGTTAAGAGCGGATTAAAGGCGTATGGAACAGTCCCTCTCTGGCCTTTCAATCTAAGGGATACTAACTTCTGTGAAATCGAAGCGCACGTCACAATCCGAATGTGACAGACTATGGCCGTCAGAAGGCGGAGGAGAAGTTGAGGGAGAGGAACGAACATCCGGAGGAGTAATTGGTTGTGCAGGAGGATCTTAGGCATATAGGTATCATCTACGGATTCATGCAGAATGTACAGTATCTTCTATAGTATTAAATACGAAGCTGAATCATTATATGTGCCTTGGTAACAAATCATCTATCTTAGTATGACAAGCGAGAGCATTTATAAGGCGCCATGATGTATTATGTGATATAGTACAAAACGACGAACAACTCTTTCAGGCGCCTAACGAGTGCTCAGCGACTTAGATTCCTGCATTAAAGTTCGGATACTGATTGTCCAACTCGATACCGCGACTCGACATCCATCGGAAAGCTGAAGTTAAAACAATTATGCAGTCACTTACCCGTTAATCACTGAGCAACTTACTTCTGTGACCTCAGCATTCTCTCACCAATCACACAACTGAGACCATAGCCAAAGAACCCTTGAAGTCATATCAGAGTGTCAACGGGAATTCTAGGGCATATGTAAGGTGCCTGAAGAGTGTTTCGTCATTATGTACTGTGACACAATGCCATGTAGGTAACTGTTGAAGAAGCGGTGAGGCCATGACTGGCAGTATCTCACCGCTTCCCCACATTCTCCAGCTTCCATATAGCTGGGGGTTGAGGCATAGCTAGATTCTTCTCTCTTCATGACTTTTTGCCTTCCTTCTTTTCCTTGTCCGTAGGCTGAGCCATCACTCCCCAGAGCTACCGCAGCCCGCGACATTGTCTGGCAAGCTGTCGCTGATTGTTAATAAAATTACACCGTAAGCACGGCCAGAGCCCAGACATTGCCGTAGGAGGTTCGCGCTCTTGTGAAAAATCCAATCATAACTTGATGAAGAGAGAACGGATTGCCATCGCACGGTCGCAAGCCTGACGTGGATGTTGCTCGGTTAGCAGAAATGCCTCCCTCCGACGCTCGGTCCGAACCTGGGCTCAAAGATGCGATTTGCGACACGCAAATGGCACGCAGCAGCACCATTTCAGTCTGCGTTGAGAGCATTCCACTTTTCGCGAGCATTCATCGATGGCTTGTCCTAGAAACAAAATTTCCCGCGAAGACCGACTGGGATGTAGACTGATCAGCCGAGACATAGCAACGTTGCTGGCGAAACTGGAGTTGCCGTCAACGAAAGACGGTAGCATTCTGAAAGCCGCGAGCACCTTTCTATGGACTATGGTGGACTTGTATATAGTCCATAACCACGGCCCCCGCTGTTTCTCACGCATCCTTCTCGATTTTAGACAGCCCGCAGCGCAGAGCTGCCGGTTGTGCCAAAGACGTTAGCGCCGTGTTGGGGTTACAGAAGTCACTGGCTTGAACGAAGTCGTATCCAAGTCCGAGGGCGGACAGTAGCAGAGGTACTGCCTTTCGAGAGATCCGGTATAGAGCTGTATGGTCTCCAAAAGGAAGCCATTCTGTATTCAGTGGCGCCGATTCACTGGCTGGAAGTACTGGTAACGACTTAGAGCCCGCCGGTCTGCGTGGTGGCCAAGAGGAGTACGCAAGTCCGGATCGTCCATGGTCTGTGAGGAGCCCTGCAGTGATGCTGTGAGCAGGACAATGTAGCCCGGGCTTCCGATCCTAAGCAGTCTGAGCTTGGGATATAAGGCCAGCAGAAGCCACCAAAGGACTGAAAACTCCGACTGGATTAAAAATGGAAAGAACTTCCTGTCTGACAATAAGTACTCTTATGCTGGAAGATAGCAATAGACGAGGTAGTTATCAGGCGGCTCCCGACACTTTCGAAACGGGAGCAATATTTGTGTACTAAAAGCTATAGAATTGTTAAAGGGAGAAAGCCTTATAATTCCACCTCTCAACAATTGTCCCTCTTATCGAGGCTCTCCCCCGACCCTTTAGCTAAACTGAACGGAAAAAACTAAACGCTCTGTATATTCAACCGTTTGTGGCTCGAACAGAATTCTGCAGTCGATGGCGACTTCAAAACCTTACGACGCTGAACCTGGTCCTTCGAGGTCCCGGTCAAATAGGACGGTGAATCGCCGCTTCCTACGAGGCATATCAGCTTCCACTTCTGGTTGCATTTGTTGTGGAGGCAACTAACTCACTATGTACGTTCGTAACTAATGTTGTAACTAATGGCGGGTAGTGGATCGATACTTAGATCCGGTCGTATTGTCATGCTCTTTCTTTGACTGATCGATTTCGTCCCTTGTTTCCCGCCGGGCTGCGGCGACGTTAGGTGGGCTTGGTCGTCTGTTTTGCTGCGCCATCTCCTTTTCCTTTTGATCGAGGGCGTGCCGGTAATCGTCAACAGGCAGTTCGTCGCGCACAACACCCGCGACCCTTTTCGGGCGTGGGGAAGGGGGATCAATCGGCTTGGACGGCATTGAGGTTAGATTTGGAGTGGTATTGATCGTTTCCTTACTGGAGAGTCACGAAGGAAGAGCATATAACGGCAGCTTCTCTATCTACTACGGTGGTGGTAGTGGCGTCAGGTCATCAATGGCCTCCTCGGATGCTAGTCATCAAGCGCTACGTCATGGACATCGCTAAGACTGACGTACAACCCGTGCCGGAAACAGACGTACTCGTGATTCACGATCCCGATTCATGTGTGAGATAATGCCTGTGTACTAGCTGATAGTGACGTAACTGAAGCGAATCCGAACAGTAAGCAGAAAAAATGGGTTGATATCGTAAATCCAGCCTTCCCGGGTGAATATCAGAAGTCTATGTGACCCAGTTCAAAACTTCGTCGCGGAAATGATACCTCGGACGGTAGCAAAGGCCAGCCTCGATCCTGAAATACGAACGTTCATTTCGGAGGATCCGACTTTATCTTTGGGTGCAAGGGAACTGGCCAAGAAAGGAAAGCCCATGTAGATGTCTTCGGCTTCACATCCCACCCTCAGGGTCTACGAGCGCAAATTGGCAAGGTTGAGTTCCTATCCCTCAGAGGACCTTATGGGAGCATTCCGTTGCGGGTACTACATCCGTCAAGACCAACGCGGAACCAGAAGTTTGGCCTTGTACCCGCTATAATTTAGGTTCATGGGGGTGGTTACTCAATCGGTACTGCAGACGAGTTTGAGAATGGTTGTCGTATTCTCGCGGAAAAAGCACGAGTGCAAGTCTATCTTCCGGACTACCGTTTGGCTCTGGAATGGACATACCCAGTTCAGCTAGACGAGTACGAGTTCATATTAGATTGGCTGCGTGGAGAGGGGGGAAAGCAACAAGCTGTTGATGCGGATTTAGTTTTTGGGGCAGGTGACAGTGCCGGCGGCAACATGAGTGTGAGTCTATGTCTACGATTGAGAGGCAAACAGAAGAAGCCTTCATCGAGGTGTTATTGCTCTACCCGGAGCCTCGTTTACCATTTGATACACCTGCTGCTATGGACAGCAATTCCGGTCCTTACCTCGAATGTAAGCGGGTTTTACAAACTGAGTAAGAACAGGTCTGACCGAGCAGGTAACGGTATATTATCCTTCGCGCACAACTACATACCGAATGGTGTCTCCCCATCGCACCCGGAAATAACTCCAGGGGCGCAGCCTGTGGACACTTTTAGAGATTTTCCACCTACCGCAATCCATACCTGCGGGTTCGATTGTCTGCGGGACGTTGGTGTGGAGTTCGCATCGAAGCTGAAAAAGGCTGGAAATTGTGTCTATTGGCAGCACCACGAAACATTGTGTCACGGATTTTTGCAGATGGCTCCTTGGAGCAAAGTGGTCATGAAGGCATTGGAGCAGGCGGCGGATGACGTGCGGACAATGCTAGGTAGTAATGGATATGAACAGAACAAAACGAAGTAAGCGAGACAGCAGAGATTACTATCGATTTAGTCTGCACGGCATCCTCGGATATCAGAGAACCCACTTACTTGCGAGATTGTGTCCCGCTAGGGGCTACCGCTTTGTACAATTAGCAATTACAGCAAACGTTAGTCGCCGTGGGTATCCGCGTCCAACTTGATCGAATCCAGATTATAGTATCGTGAAACATCTCCCTGCCCATTGGTCGTCCCTCTAGGCTTGTCGTCACCCGTCCGAAGCAAGGTGAGATAGGATATGCTGTCTCTGGATAGCCAGAACAGTAGCAGGAGTTTGAGCTATTTAATTTACCATCAACGAACTACTCAGGACCCCTCAGGTTGTCCTAGTGCATGAGGCTACGGCTATTGCGATAAATATTTAGCACTGCGTTCGCGTCGATACTGTCGTCTGGGTAAGACTGAAAAGTTGGTATATGACCAGCAAGTCTACAAAAGGAAGTGATTTTATCGTTCGGCAACCAGTCCCTGTCTTTCCTGAATACCTAAAGCTGCTGCGAACGTCTATTCTTCGCAATGAGAGCGTCGGCTTCCAATAAGGCTGTACTTGCTTTGGACACTAGGACATCCTGTATGTGTTCTGGAGGTCACCTAGCTATTATAGGAAATACGTGCGGTAATTTCTCGTATTTTGGATGGTTTCTCAGCGTGAAAAACTTATTACTTGCAGATTTTTCTCTGTGAAAGGCTGTTCTACTTCTATGGTGATGTTGTACCTAGCATGCGGCTGATGAAACACGGGGCGATCTTGGGCAATCTGCCAGGTACCTAAGGGCTTATCCTCCTACCCGTCGGCCATTGACCCGTAAGCTGAATAACTCGGGCACCAAAGCTTGTGACACGATACAGTTAGAGGTCAATCTGCGATTCTATACCTCGGCATTCCTTGAGATTCACTCCCTTTCCACCGTTTAAATTCCACAATGATTCCCGCGCGAGATAATGAAGAAGGTGCCCCCTCCAGTGTATAAAACAGTCCTACAAGAGAAACAGCTGACCACGCCCCCACTGACTATACCTATTACCTACCGGATTTCGCTACAGCCAGCCAACAGTCTAGATAGATAAAAGCCAATATGAAGTATAACATAAACGAAACACAGATCATGCGGGGATAGGAAGCAAAGGAATAGTATTAACTGCATCTAATATGCATTGAACAACAATCCAGCAAACGTCCACGGGTAAAAAGCCAACGCCGTCAAGAGCATTCGGGTATCTATGGCGTTCGAAATGATGCCAATGGCCATACATCAGTGGTAGATAAGTCTATGCACACTCCCCATTTTGCCAATTTCCCTGCCCGCGCCCATCTGTCAGATATACATATATATCTCTGCCCGAAAATAATAGAAATATATCAAAATTTACGTATATTATGTCACGATGCCCAAGTACGGAGCCAGATCATAAAGAAGAAGAACCAATGAGTGCATTCGTAGTAGTAGCGATAACGAAAACAACCAAGCTAGGGAGAAGAAGAAAAGAAGAACCAGAACCGGAGATGTAGTAGTCATAGATGCGTCGCCAATAAATTATGTTTTAGAGGGAATAAGTGAGGCTTCAGTAAACTCCCGTTTTCGGAACGAGCAGGCTAGGCACACGTTTTCTTAGGCACCAAGATCGGATGGATAGACCCACTTCTTAGAGTTTGTCCATAATAGTCCCGCGTACCCACACTGCTCCAGGTGTTGGGCCCCCCCTTGCCCAACGTAAATCTTGAAGCTATTCAGCTCCATTATTCCCTCCCCCTCTATAAATAACAAGTATGAAACTGGTATTCTGGTGCCACAGGTACTCTGCTTGATGTGCCTGCACTTTCAGCCTCCTCCGTAGCCGATTTAGTTGAGATCAAGCTTCGAGGTGCCTTCCCAGCCTTCCGTACGCCTGCCTCATGATCTTTCTCCTTCCACTTTGTAATACAGCGATTCACATCCTTCGTAGTAAGAGCACCGAATTTACCGATCTGCTTCTGTGACTTGCGAGCTTTTGAACGTATAGGCGGAAGCTGTTGCTGAATAGTAGAGGTTAGAAAGCTGACCTCTGCCATCTGTATAACCTGACGGAACAGTCGATTGATCTGTCGGCAAGTATCCGGCTGGATAGCCTCACAATCAGCTATTCTAGATATCTTCTCTTGTGAGCGGTGCGCCTAGCTCGCTGATTTAGGAGGGGAACTTGGTATACTGGATGACTGAGGCGGCGGAGTGTCCCCATTGGCCAGTGAAGCTCTGGTGTAGGCGATCTCGCAGAATCGAGGCGACCAATGACCAGGACCAAATTCAATGGATAGATGCCACGGCCTGCGATGCCCTCCGAATTTTACGTGACTTTATAGCCTACTGTCATATGCCGGTGATTTCGCGAAAGAAGAAGCCTATATCCTCAGGATCTCTACCCTACTAAGCGATCGTATTGTTTTTCGCGCGGAATCTCTCTTTCAAGGGACGAAATGACTTCCATCGAGAGGCTAAATGATATACATGCGGAGGGAAGACGAAAGGGATACATACTTCACTATTCGCAGAGATGTAGGAACTGTTAGGTAAGGTGCGAGCGGTGGCCGTCGAAGAGTGATAGTCGCAGTCTACTATGAGCGCGATTAGCGGGTGTGTTCCTAGGAGAAATGAAACCACCCGATAGCGAGCGTATCACCGAATAACCGGATGAGGTAACTGCGATTCGTAATTCCTATGAGAGTGTTCCGTCTTCATACCATCGTTCGAGATGCACCAAGCCTATTGCCACGAGGTACGGCTGCATCAGTCATCCATCAGCTGCTATACATTTGTTCGCTCGATAATAGCCCCGTACGCTGCTGGTTACGACAGATGACCTTCTGAGGCTTTCCCTGTCCAAGCTAGAAGCTAGTTTCGTCGAAATTGTATATGTTTGAGGGCGGGATACGCTTCACGAATGGCTTAAGACGATAATACTAGGCCTGCAGAATACTAATATTCTCGGCCTCAATTCTTTCCTTCTCCGCTGGCTTTTGGTTTTACCTAGTGAAGGCCATTGGGTAGGCGCTTAACGAATTGGTATACCTACATCTTACTAACAGAGGCTACTATATCTCTAGTGGCTTCGGCACCTCTCTAAATCAACGTATTCGCACTAGCTTCAACCAGTTAGGCAGTAGGTTGAACACAGAGGGCATTAGGAGTATCAATCCGGCTGATCAATGCTGCTTCCTGTGGGTCATCTAGGCGCTTGGTGATGATAGTACGCTACGTACGAGGTTGCCGACCGTAGAGAGGCATAGGAACGTCAAATTCGCGCCCTAGCGAGGTGATTCTCGCATTCTTTCGAGCTCTTGCAGCCTCACAGGCAACCTAGATGCGCTGCTCAATGGCTGTATACGATTTTATTGAGGCGGAGGGAATAATGGAGTTGAATAGCTTCAAGATTTACGTTGGGCTATGGATTTACGTTGGGCACTGGGGGACCAACACCCGGAGCGGTGTGGGTGCGCCACAGGACTATTATTCCCGAACCATTCTCAACATAGACTTCTGATATTGGCCATGTGTTTAAGAAACAATCGAAGAAGCGCAGGGGGTTGGCACCGCATTTCTGTATCGGTTGTGGTATGAAGAGAACTCGTTCCAATTGGACAATCCCTCAATATTATGAATCCAAATTTGTCTACCACCTCGGCCTCGACGATGACGCCCCCTAGTCTCAATGAGCATCGCATTCCCCGGCCGGATATGGATAATATTTTGGTCCCCCATTAACACCGTCGAGAAGGTCCCGCCCTGCTCTTTTATAGACATTGACATGGGCCGCCCATGGGTCGAAATTGGTGCCTGATTTCGGCCTGATTTGGCCTGATTTGGCCTGATTTTTATGCAAAACTGTCTGTTATTTACGAGTGTTTTGGTCTGCATTAGGTAATACCACTACTTTCTAGCCTACTACTATGTAATTATAGGAAATAAATTTGTTTATATATATTTAAGGGTTCGTTTTATTAGTTATATTAATATCTTAGGCTACTAGAGGTAAAGGTTAAAAAGTGGTCGTAGGAATTAGTGGTTGAGGGTAGTAATTAGTGGTTGAGCTGAAGATTCTGTTATTTACGCCTATTTGGTCCGAACAAGGTAATATTATCATTTTTAGTCACCTACTAGGTAATTATAAGAAATAAATTTGTTTATATTCATTAAATTGTCGGTTTTCACGGTCGCATTAATATTTTAGGCTAGTAAAAGTAAAGGTTAAAAAGTGGTGGTAGAAATTATTGGTTTAGTTTGAAGATATATATTTATTATATGCGACTATACTACTATATTATGTCCTTTAATTTTAACATATATTATTTATAGTTATTTAGGCTTATTTTATTATTTAATATAATTTCTATAGCGTCTTTTATCTATATTTATCTTATAAATGCCTAATTACTAGTGTATGGTATATGGTTAAGATAAAAAGGTTAGAGTTGAGAGGAAAAGTTGAGAGATTTTTGGGGGGCATAGCTCTTAGCGAATTCTATGGGCCTATGGATAGGCCTATGGGTATGCCTATGGGCATATAGAGTTTTCAACTAATAGGATAGGTGAATTAGACCTACTTAGTAGTCTAGGTACCTTGCCTTTTATCTAAGCTTTTTTATTATGTCTTAGTTTCTCTACCTTTCATCTAAGCTTTTTCTCTTACTTTTCGCTTAGTTTCTCCTTACTTTTGACTAGTATAGTATACCTTTTAGACTATATAAGCCAATCTATCTATAGTAATAGTATTGATCCTACCCTTCTATCCGATCCCTTCTTCTTTGAACCATCCGAACCAACTAAAACCCAACAAACCGAAAGCTAACCAACTAAGCTTATACTACTACTACTACTACTACTACTACCATCCTCTATTCAACGTACTAGAGGTCGGACGTAATAGTAGGTACTTTGGATAGAAATGACTAAGGCTAATTTTATTGAATAGTGGCTTACAACCTAGTATAGGACATTACCTAAAGCAAAGTATGTTTATTGGGATAGAAAGGGCTATAAGTTAGATATATAGTTATTATTTAATTAGATTACAAATATCGAGACTAGATAGCCTAAGGTTATATACAAATAATATAGTGTTATGTTTAGTTATCTATCAACATATAGGACAAATACTTTACGTAGGCATAAGACCAATAGAAGCTATCAAAAATCTAAAGGAAAACAACTAGATATTTAGTAGTTAATACAGAAGAAGGTATGTTTACTAGAGAGAAAAAGTGAGAGCAAAGTAAGAGGAAAATATATAATATCTAACCTATTATTCTCTTACTAGCCATCCTAACCTAGTTATTTATCCCAACCTTTATTAGATAAGTATTTATAGTAGTAGCTTTTAGACATATTAACTAGCCTAAATCTATCCTTCTCTATAATTGAGAGCGAGTAATTCCGGAAGCTTCTACGCCTAATTAGCCAATTAATACCTTTCGTCCTAAACTTTCCTAGTAGTCGTATAATATAACGCCGACTACAAACTATAGTAAAAGACTAATAGAAAAACATCCTTAGGATGCTTCTATCTTATGCTAAGCTCTCTATTAGTCTAGATTGCTAGATGTTATCTTTTTAGTAAGTATTTATAGCTATTACTAGTTATTTTCTTAACTAGAATTAGGACTATCGGGAAGTGCTACTAGGATTTAACCCTCTAGAAGGCATATATACTAGTCTAAATCTTAGTTTAGTCTTACTGATACTCTTTAAAAGTATCAAATTATAGACCGTATTATAGCTATTACTACGGATAATACGTTAAATAACTAAACTATGATTACTAGTATCTAGGCTAGTTATCTAAATATACTATTTATCCGAATTCCTTGCCTCGCCTATATAATTTAGCTTAGTCTAAAGTAGCTACTTAGTAAGATAGGAGGAAACCCTTAGAATAATACTATAGAAATAGTTTGGATAGAAGAGCTTAATTAGGCCGCTAAGTAGAGATCTAGAAAGCTTGATATTACGAATACCCTTAATAAGGTTCTAAATCTTGCTATCTTTATCAATGTAAGCCTATAGAGAAGGGAGAACTTCCTAAAACTCTAGACGAATTAGCCTATATTAGTCCTAATATAGGATGTTCGTATAAGGTAGAATTCTACCTATCTAATGCTTTAAAGGGCTAAACGGCTTTAATCTAATATTAATTAGTACTATAAGACCTATAGGGTTACTCGGTTTAAAATTAATTTAGATAAATAGCGTTAGATTGATTACCTTCTCTATCTAACTAAGCTATTCTTTGATTTTACCTTAGTTCTAACCAAAACCAAAGATATTACTATCTATAGTGTCTTCGATATATATAATTTGCTTTTTGAATACCTTAAACGGTTAATTCGGTAATTAAGCCGGAAAAAGGTTAGTCTTCTCTACTCTTACGGTTTTTCCTTATAATACTAGTTAAAGGGATAGAAACAAGAGGTAAAAGTAAGGAAAAACTATATTATTTTAGTCTTACTTACTTACTTTTCCTTTACTTCTAGGCTAGGTAGAAGAAATAGATACGTATAGCTCTTGAATTATCTATAACTAAGCTTCGAGAGTACTATACAAAAATAGATAATCTAGCACTTAGTAATATCTATACGTATAGCACAATCCTTGCCCCTAAGCATAAATTATAGTTCTTTTCTAGCCTAGATTGGAAGAATAAAGACTATGCTTCTTTATATCTAGGATCTTTCAAAGCCCGGATGAAACTATATTAAATAGAGGGTTATATGATTTCGAAACCCTAGGCCTCTACCCGAACTAAGTTTGATCAAATGATTAGACGAAACCCTTAATCTACCTAGGATTAGGATGAAATAACGAGATTTCTACAAGGAGGTAAGCTTCTATTCTTACTTTTCTCTTATTTCTGTCTACCCTTTTCTCTTATTTCTGTCTGCCCTTTGCTCTTACTTCTATCTGCCCTTTGCTTTTACTTCTAGTCTTTTGGTCTAATCTCTTTAGTTTTACTTAGGTTTAGTCCTAACTAGCCCTCGTTAGTTCTAGAAAGAGTATAAGGCTAAGTTTCCTACCTTAGTACGTATGGTACGGGATATCTTCTCTATCCCTGCTACTAGTGCCGGTATAGAAAGACTATTTAATTTAGCCCGAGATATGTGTTATTATCGGAGGGATCGTCTAAATTCTTCAACCATCTAAGACCTAATAATATATAAATGTATAACTAGGTTTGAGATAGAAGATGAGTAGCTGGCTTTTATCCGAGCTCTACCTATAAGGTGAATTAGATAAACCTTCTAAGGAAATAGAAGGTTTTGAGCTGATTAGTGATACTAAGGAGGATAAGGTGGATGAGGAGGTTTCTGGGCTATCTTCTATTTAGGCTAGTAAGAGACTAATACGTGTTTTGTCTGATGTAGATAAGAGTGATGATAATTTGGTCTCTTTGATGCCAGAAAGCCAGATTCGGACCTCTAGTCGGATGAGAAAGCGTCCGAGGGTGTTAGATGACTATGAAGCGATGTAAATATTTTCTCTTTTATGTAAATATCACTTTTCTATCTTATTTTAATTACCTTTAGTCTGTAATTTGACCACTTAAAAACCAAAAATTACTACATAATATTCATTAATTATACACCTTAGTATTATGGGCCGCCAAGAGGCCCATAGGCCCAAGGGTTAGGCCCATGGGCCTGTCAATGTCTATTTCCGACCGACCTAGGGTAGAAGAAGCAATACTAGCACTACTCTATCGAGGCCTTAACAGTTACATCCGCTACCTAGCTTATATCCTTAATTTGATTGTAAAAGATATCCTACGTAACCTAGGGTTAGGGACGATAGAATAAGCGTAAGTTGCCTATAACTATTTATAGACTAGCAACTCGATCCCCGATCACTTAGCTATAGGGAAATTACAGGTCCTAGCGCTTTAGATTAACCGAAGTCCTTAGCGCCGACAGAAATAGAAGGAGATCTATAGACTCAACAATCTTCTAGACAAATTCGTTGCGTACGATATAACAACACGATAGAACTCAATATTTCGCATAGTCGACGATAGCTTAAAGTCAAGGCAACAAGTCAACAAGTTCCTAAACCTTTAGGAGGAACTCCCGCCGTTTACTCTCCAAGATTGGTTACGGCTAGAATAGATCCATATAGTACTCCACAAGTTCAACGAGCTTACTTTGTTTATTTCGAAGCGCAATCCACAAATCAGCCTCGCAGTCCCGATTTACTATAAGCTATACGAATTGCTTAACGACGTAAGGGAGGGCAAAGGTAACTTCGCAAAACTAGATCGAGATATTATAGCTATAGTAAAAGAAGGGATAAAGAAATACGAAAAGTACTATTCTATTATAGATAACTACGACACCTACTATACTACCCTCGTCTTAGATCCTCGAGTTAAAGGTAAAATAGTCTTACGAGAACTTCAAGATAGCAATGTAGGGGCAATAATTCTAGAAACGATCCGCACCAATCTACATCAAGTATACGCGGCTAGTAACCCGGAGCATAATACCGCTATATCATAGTCGACTTCTCTAAAGCATAGTAATATAGAGTCTAGAATACTAAAAAAGTTGTAGGCGCAAGATCCACCGCTCTCGGATATTGACAAGTACTTCGATACCCCTCCGATCAACGTCGTAGACACAACCGGCTAGAACTAGCTCTATAATTGGTAGAAGATATACAAGGGCGAGTATCCGCGGATGGCAGCAGTAGCTAGGGACTATCTAGCGATTCCTACTTCTAAAGTTGGTAGTGAGAGAGTATTTAGCATAGCGAGGGATATCCTAGGCATCCAGAGATATTCTTTGAAGGGGGATACTATAAGAATGCTAATATTGATTCGCGACGGTTATAAGTAGTAGCGGTTAAGGGTCGGGGTTGGTAGAATATACCGTCGCGATGCCCCGATTCTACATTCATAAATTGTCAAATAAACTACTATTCGATCAAAGCACGCTCGCTCTCTAGATAATTTGAAGGAAAAATATGCCGATGCCGATACGATATGACGATATCGTGAGTAGTGATATCGTCAAATTTGAAGCCTACCGATGTCGTACCGGCAATCGGCATCGACAAATTCAAAAGCAGCCGATATCGTATCGTCTATCGATATCGTATCGTCAATATCGGTATATCGGCAATATCGTCAACAGCCCTAGCCGGGGGGTTCAGAGATTCGCATCGCGGTCCGTCCCGACATTTTTCGCGTTGGTACCGTCGCCACGTCAATTCGGGATCAGATATCTGTCTCTTAAGGCTTGTACCACGACAAGAGTACCAGGACTTGTCCTCAGAGCAGCAGCACAGGATTCCGGCTTTCTGGGATGGTAGTACAGTTCTCACTCTGCTACAGTCTAGGTAACTACATAGTTAGCCAAAAACTGTGGAAAGTGCCATCCTCCAAGGATGTCATGATTCTTCGCTCACTGGGTCACGCCCCACGATGACGTCACTTGAATATCGGATTAGATAATAAATCTCGTGATTCTGACAAACTTTGGACATCCGAAATCGTATCCCCTTTTCGCGCGTCAATCGTTCGCTCCAATTCCTAAAGACATCGTACACATGCAGCTCAATTAGGAGCCTGCAGACAATCACACAGTATGATTTCAATAGCCGGGCAATGAAGCCCCGATTTCTACAGGAAGGAAAAGCTGAATTATTTGTTTGCACAGGGCGAAATGAGTCTCGGTTTTAACCCAACTGCATCTGCGCAGCAGTTAGCGGACATCATTCCACATGGCTTAGCAGTTCTCAATAATAAATATGAGCTGATTTCCCAGAACACCAGCTTTCAGGCGCTGGTTCAGTGTTCAAATGGAAACTTTTGGGATTGCTGGTTGCACTCGATCTATCCGGCCGATGTCGACCATGCAACAACTTGTTTCAATGAGGCTTTGTCATCCAAGAAAGTGCTGCGCGTCGAATACCGCGCCCGGAACCAGGACACATGGTGTGTTCTTACGCTGAATCCTCTCGTTGCAAATCGGCATGCTTTTGGCCTTGATGCCCGTGGCGGATTTATTGTCACGATCGCAGATATTACACCAGAGAAGAGGGCCGAAGTGTTTCATAGACAGCTTGCCAAAGATGCGCAAGAACACAAACAACTACAAGAGCGATTTATCGACATGATCAGCCATGAGATACGAAATCCCCTTTCTGCGATATTACATTGCACCGAGGATATCATCGAGGCATTACGCGACAAAGACACCCACACAGCACCGCTTTTACGTGTTGCCGAGTCAGCGGAGACCATCAGTCTCTGCATTTCGCACCAGAAGAAAATTCTCGATGATGTGCTTACTTTCTCGAAAATCGACGCATCGATGCTCCTATTGTCACCGCGGAGAGTGCAACCGAAAGTACATCTCGCAGGCCCAATTGCTCTATTTCGGCCCCAGCTGCAGAGGCAGGACATCCAATTCAATTACCAAGCTGACTTTTCTTATGCGGATTGTGGAATTGAATGGGTTATGGCCGACCTTGACCGAATGGGTCAGGTCCTTATCAACCTTCTCTCTAATGCAATCAAATTCACCGCCAGATCCAAGAATGAGCGAAAGATTCGAGTCTCCATTGGTGCTTCAAAAGAGCGGCCTTCGTCATATCCTCCAAATGTTGTCTTCTTCCGATCAGGCGAGGATGCGCTCGGCCTTGATACGACCGCCTTGCCTGAGTGGGGCTCCGGGCAATTTGCATATGTCATGCTTGCTGTCAAGGATACTGGCATTGGCATCGATGATCATGCGCAGATGCGGCTATTTGAAAGATTCAATCAAGCTACCCCAAGGACGGAGGGGGTTTATGGTGGTTCTGGTCTAGGTCTCAATGTCAGCAGAAAACTATGTCACCTTCATGGTGGAGAGATTGGCGTCAGTTCGAAAGAAGGAGAAGGAAGTACCTTTGGCTTTTTCTTTCGAGTGCGCAAGACCGATGATACAAGCGATGAGGGGTTTAGCGGGGATAATTTTTCGGAACTGGACAAGTTGTCTCACGATATTCAAGCGTTAGGAAGGGAGTTGGCAGATGTCGAAGGATCAACACAAGAAATTCGGATACCAGAAAACCCCCCGCTGACTCATATTGAAGAGTTAAGTCCGGAAGCCCCCCTCGATGAAAAAACAAGGCAGACATATGAGATTGCGCGGCAAGCAGCCATTCGAGATAATGAAAGCCGTCGAAGTCACAACGAGGAAAAGACCAGTCGACGAATACTCGTGGTTGAAGATAATGTGATTAACAGGAAAATCCTATCTCGGAAATTGGTAGAATTGGGGTTTCAAATCATTGAGGCCAACAATGGCCAAGAGGCTTTGAACGCCTTCCAGAACAGTACGGTTGATTGCATTCTCATGGACCAGGAAATGCCCGTGATGGATGGTAATTCAGCAACCAAGCTTATTCGACAGCTCGAGAAGGGAAGTGATGCACATATTCCCATTTTAGGTGTGACAGCAAACGTCAGATCGGTGCAACAGTCAGAAATGCTCGAGGCTGGGGTAGATGACATTATTCACAAGCCCTTCCGTACTGAGGAACTTGTTGCGAAAATCGGCCAATTTGTGGCTTCAACTGTTGAAATAACACACAAAAAATACCCCGACAGATTTGTCACGTCGGACAGGGAATAAAGGCGGCATCGCGAGCCAAACCCATAATAATATTCAGTGTCTCAAAAGTCATACATTCAAGGCATAAATCTGCGTAATATTCAGTGGATCATCAAAGATTTTCACCTACTTGCTCACTATCTTGTTCATACGCCAGTTCTCAATGATCAGCCCTAAAGCGAAAAAGTGGCCTTTGGGACGTGCTTCCACAAACCGGAAGGGAAAACTAGTCAACACCTGTCTTTCCAAATCCCGCGCGGTCTGGTTCGTCGCGACCCTCAACCAAAGATGGTTATGTATCTTACAGCGTGGATCGAATGAGTTTTACCAATTTATTCTCTTTGATTCTTTTCAGAACTCCATTCTGCGGAACGCTATGCTTATCATGTTTAGTCTACCACAGATTATTGCTCTTGGCGTTCTTCGCCGCCGCTGTTGACCCCCAATTGGTAGAATCAGTCCCGTCACGGTGTTGCAGGCTTGTATTTTCAGATAACGATATGCAGATGCCCGGCGCTACTCGAGGCTATAGAAAGTTGCTGGCCGATACCTTGTATACTATATCATTACAAATTGTTTCGGTGGAGAAATGTGGTGGGAGAGCAGCAGCGACAAGACAGGCCCCGATAGCTTGATCAGCACCGTATGTGATATCAGCTTACCATTCCGTCGCTAGTTCTTATACAGTATATGAATTTTAAAGGCTACCTGGCCATTCCGCTTCATTTTACGCCCCTTTTCCTTTTTGTCAGGTTGTCGCCTGTTTCTGATTCAGGTCTGCCTGCAAAGAAAGGATGCCATATTTGTATTATCATGAACTAAGTGAAAACTACTCGGGTTTCACACCTTGGAAAGCCTAAGCAGCATGTATAGGGTTAATTGGGGGTCTCTTGAGACTTCAATAGTCTCTATCTATTTTCGCAGCAAACAAGATAGGCACAATTCGTCCTATATGTAACTGGCCAAATTATTTTGAGCATACTACGGCCCAATTCCGGAGTTATTTCGACTAGGCAAGGTTTTCTAGGATTTGAATCAACTAGTATAACATCGTGGAATCCAATACATCCAATTGAAGCCGTGTTATTTCGAAAGAACTTATGCAAAGATTGGGGAATGACGAGGCGACACAGGTCTAGGTGCTAAAGTTGTAGCGTTCTACAGGAAAGCGATTTCAAAGGTATACCGGATCGACTCAGACGTAGAGACTAAGCGTAGGCTGGTAAATCACAAAGATATACTCTTAAGTCTTGCGCCTCTAGAGTTTGCTATAAAGAATAGTAAGGTAACTTAAGACCTAATAAGTATACGGTATATATAAAATTTCTATAGTGCCTCCCGGCCTTTAGGGCGTTTGAAACGACCTAGAAATAATACCTAAACATCTTTTTCTCGATAGTTTGATCTATAAAAAATCTAATCTAATAATCGTCGACGAGGGTCTAACAAAATTCTAGGCAGAGCTTAGTTAGTTTAGGTAGTGAATTACGTTATGAGCTGACGTAAAAATCCTCCGCATTGCGCAGAAAATGATACCTGCTCTACATACGGTTCTTGTTAGCCCTGATAATGTTTGCGTGAAAAAGATAGGATTACCAACGGCCATATTCCATCAGACCTCCATACATCGATGCGTCTATCAAAAGCTCTCCCTCACATACACGCAAGATGCAATCCTACGTATTGTTCATAGGGCATCACCTTCTCATGATACTCGCATACTTCCTGTGCATTTAATAACAAGATATAAAGTACGTGTTTCTTGTAGATGTGATATGACGATAGAAGTTGGTCGGTGGCGCTATGTTCAATGAAGTTATACGAGTAAAGCATGCCATCCCAGTTCTCCCATCGCACCAAACCAATGGTAATACTGGCCCAAGTTGTCCCTGCTTCGCCAACATTTTTCCATGATAGCCAATGGCTCATGTAAACGTCCCCATTCCCAGCCACTCATCTCATTCCTGGTTGCTAGGTCTCTGAATATCTGCATTTGATCCGGGCAGGCCATACACCCAGCGATGCAAAATGGCCATGCCAGGCCCTGAAGGGACATGAAGCTGGGAAGATTCTCAAAGGCACCAATCACCTCCTGTACTCCCCATTTAATATCTGGGTTGTCTGGGTCAGGCCCCACAACAATAACGTGTAGATACACGTACGCAGCGGAAGCGAAAATTCGGCATACTTGTCTGAATTCAGGAAGCGTAGACGTTGCTTTCTCACAGCTAAGCCCTCCGTTAATTCTTTGCATCCCACTCCGCAGACGCTCCCTTAGTAAATCAGCTTTTCGGTCAAGCTCTGCAGCGTCCAACATGCCGGCATCGATCGTACGCTTCTTCCAACAATCCAGGGTAGATATCTCTCGGATTAGCACCATTACCCAATTTTCACATCCCATCAAGTATTGCAGCTGAATCGCACTCTGTGGACCGAGAGCGTCGGCACATATATCGGGATATTGAGGCCCTCGACCAGTTGATACGCAAGCCAGGATATCGAACCAGATTATAACCGCACTGAAAAATCCCATGCCCACATGGTCTGAAGATGAGAGGGAAGGGGTTTCCCTCGATGCTGCCTCTTGCCACTCCATTGAAAAATCATCCGAAGACGTTTCCACGTCTGTCCGCAAGATTGGAGAGCAGTACGTCCTTAAAAATGGATGTAGCCTAGGGGCGGCTAGAAGGTGCTTCTGCCAATTTTCCGACTGGCCACAAGATACCTAAGAAAGAACATCGTGAGATTTGCCGAACGAGGATCATGGGTTATACAATGGAACATATGCAACTAACCTCCATGATGATCAGGTGAACAATGCACGCAAGAACTTCAATTCCATCTTTTAAACCCTGTATTCTGCTCTTTTGACTCAATTGTGAAATACGGCCTCGCAGTTCTTTTAGTGCAGAGACGTAAAGGATTTCCCGTCTGCGTCTATAGAGAGGCGCTTGACGCTTTTCCCCAGCAGATAAAAGGAGGGACTCTTGAAAGAGTGCAGCCAGTCCAAGAGCCGCACTAAGCAAGGGCTTGCTCTGTTTTATCAGAGAATACAGCCATTCTCGCCTATCTTCCGCGCGGTACGCACAATAATAAGGAAACAGAAGAGGAAAGACGCGGTCTAAATAGAGAAAGACCAAATGGTTCTCTAAAGTGTAGGTTGGTATTTCTGTCTGGCTGAGCCGCGGAGATGGGTTTGGTAGTCGAAGAGTCTTGACGCCGGGATCTCTAATTTCGTATCGAGCAGGGTAACCGGACGTGGTGGTTGAATATGGTTCAATTGCGGAGTTGTCCTCACAGCGTTCGACTGCCACTTTGGGGAAGTTCGATGTCTGTGAATTCCTTATTGAACTAAACGCCGAATCAGTTGCCTCCTTTTGTATTCGGTGGGATCGACGAGCCCGGTCGGGCCGTCCCCGATCTGTCGTGGCTTTGACAATGAGACGAAGTTGTTGTTTCATGTTTTCTTGCCTCTCCCTATCGTCCATCCAATCAGGCCTTTCCCCATAGCCATGACAAGTCACACCTAGCCGAGAACAGGTCATGCAGATGGGCTTTTTTCGATCGCAACCCTTTCTGCGAAGAAAACACGTCCAACAACCGCGGTCCTTGCTCGGACCTTTTTCCATGAGGCTATTGCGCATAGTTTCTTTAATAGCAAAAGCTTGACGCTTACTAGCTAGGTGGGTAGTGTTTTAGCCGCCGTTATAAACCATATAAAAAGAGATTTTGACACTTGAAATTTTATGATGCAGTTGAACATTGAATTGGAAGGAGTAGGGAGGAGTCAAGTGCATGACAAATCAACGGATACGGCTTACCAAAAAGCCTCGGCGCCACTTTCTGGCCTTGGATAGATTCTTGTGAAAGACGAGAAAGACTCAGGCTTCAAGTCAGATTACAATTCAAGGTGTGGGGAATGATCAAATCGCGCAAGTGATTACGCGAGAACCTTTTGATGACGAAGATATGTTCCGGACACAAATGAGTTGATGTGGGTCCTGCAATATGACAGTAATGGTATTTCATTGGTCTTTCCATAGTCTCGGTTCGCCTTGCCGTAACTGCAATGCTTCGGCTCGCCCTGCTATTCTGGCTGAGCGTACTTTGTAATGTAGAATGAAACCAAGCAGCCACAGTTCGCAGAACTAGAACTGAATATAAATATGAATATGAAGTATTCCCTTCCTACGTTCTCCCCGTCTTGCATTCCTCTGGTTTATCCGTTATTGTTTTTTCCAACTTGAAGTATCTCGCTGCAGTTCATCTGAAAATGTCTCGTGACGACGTTAAAAGACAGGCAGGTGCTCCGTTCACGTGATCTCATGTTACAGCTACTCACTGTTCCCATAGAAATGGGACATACTTGCAGAAGTCCCAAGTCTAGCTGGCAAAGTTGCTATCGTGACCGGGGCAAAGTGAGTCCTGGAAGACCTTAATGAATAGACAAGGAAAATGAAATAGAATGTGCTGATTCATCTACAGTTCGTCGCGTGGAATAGGGTTCCACATCGCTAAAGCCTTGGCGGAAAAAAGTGCCAAGGTATACATCGGTGCTCGCAGCCTTGAAAAGGCCGAAAGAGCTATCGAAGAATTGAAACAATGGACTGACCCCTCACTCTTGCGCCCGTTTGTTGTGAACGTGGCCGACGCCCGGCATATCCAAGAAGTTGCGAGGTATTTCCTAGCTCAAGAGAGTAGACTTGATATCCTAGTCAACAATGCTGGGTTGTAAGTTTCCAAGCATCGGAATCATGTTCTAGAGCGAGACTGACATAGATTCGCAGACTTGCAAGGCCTCTGGACAAAAACGAGCACGGAATCTCCGTTTCGATTGCTACCAAGTAAGCAATTTCTTCTATACTTCATGGGAGTTTGGAGGAGTAACGGAAATTAGCCACATTGGCCCTTTCCAGCTTACGAAAGAGCTTCTCCCCCTACTCGAGAGGACCGCAAAGACTGATCCTGGAGTACGCATCGTGACGGTCAGATTCTACCCCGTCTGTGTGCTTACGTTCAAATACTTATAGTGAAAAATAGGTTTCATCAACCGTGCATGGGCTAGTCCCATCTGGTATCAAGCTGGAAACCACCGAGGATTTCAATCAGGATTTCGGTGGCGTGGATGACATGCAGAGCAATTTGACCCGCTACGGTATTATGTCCTGTAACAAAGAATATGGGGTTTCGGCATTATTGACATGGTTTTATAGGGTTTTCTAAGCTTGCCAATATCCTCTTCACTAAAGAACTTCAAAGACGACTTGATGCAAAGGGCGCCGATATGATCGCGATTTCTTTGCACCCAGGAGGTGTCAAGACTGGTAAGCATGATCGAGATACCCATAACAGTATTCAACACGTCACTGATTTTAAGTAGATGGTGCCATTAACTTCCTAGGGGGCAAAGAGGACAATCCTCTTTTAGATTCTGCGCTCACCCCTGAAGAGGGGGCGTTGACGCCGCTCTTCGCTGCTGCCCATCCTTCCGTGTGGAAGGAGAGGCAAAAGTACGCAGGAGCGTATCTTATGCCCTATGCCAAAATCGAGGAAGTGAGCGACAACGGAAAGAACATACGGCTTGCGCAGGACTTGTGGAAGATAACCGAAGACGCTATCCGAGAGGCGAGTCTGTAGTAGGGAGGATATTGACGCATTGTCTGAACAAATTCTGCTGCCGATACTAGCAGTGAGGTACTGAAATGAAAAATGCAGTCTCTAAATAGAGGCTTCTTTCTGGATGTACCGAGTGCTTATCGGCTCGGTGATAGTAACTGGTTCGATTTCATTTCCTACCATTCATTTTATAACCTCTCATCTCCCTCATATACATACATACATTCATTCTACTTCATCTCTGAGTATCTCTTCGTCTGGTGGTCGTTTGGAATGTAGGTAAGAAATTTAGAAGATAGAGCAATTAGCGCCATGCCAGACAGGAAAGCTGTTGCTGCTTGACTTTGCGAGGTGTCTCAAAGATCGCAAAGTCGGCCGCCAACTGGTCCGTGAAGTGAAACAAAGAAGCAATCAGCCCCACCCCCTTGTTTCCGAGCGATTTACGCGGAATCTTGCATTCTATTTTGCTCCGGGTGTCCACCAACTTCCCTTAGCCCCCACTTTATACATAAGCAAAGCCCAGTAGCGCCTCAGTCTGACTACCTAGCGAGCGAGTATCTTGGTTACCTTGCTTAGATCGCACAACCCTCCATGAAGCTTCGACAGTGTGCAAAACGTATGACCATCCTTCTGCTGTAGGTCCTGCTGCAACATCTTCAGTCTAGGTTAATCCACCAAGACGTAAACTACTGTTTCCTGCGCGCCGCGCGCATTTGTTGTCATCTTTGAAATGGTACTTCGTCGCATAGGCTAAGCACTGGGCACGATCCGTCCGTAGTTGTGTGAGCAGGTAGGCTCGATTCTTTGTAGCGACCTGTCTATGGGTTTAGAGTAGACGGATAACGGTGTGGTATCAATCTTGCGAAGCTCGCGACCTTCCTTGAAGCTTTACATTCTTCTTTGCATTGTTCGTGATGCAGCGACGGATGACCGCTTTCACCGTCGAAAACAGAAGGCAAGATAAACGCACCTTACGACTTTTTTAACCACTCGGCTCACTGCACCGTTTTCAGGGTCATTGCAGTGCTCCGGCATCCACCGAAGGCGGAGGGTGGTCCCATTTGCTTGGACATCTGTAGCTGCCTCTAAGACAGCGTGGATGATACGTATCCCCATCCGTTTCCAGGGGATCGATTTTCCTGTAGCGCGGGCATGGGTTTGTGATTGACATGCGGTTTGCAGGCCGTGATTGACACTTCCTGATGAGCAGCATTTTCAAACTGCGGCACTAATGGTCGCTGATAAGGGCCTCCATCCCCTGCATTCGATTTCATGATGTTCGGCTGTAGCACTCGTACGTTTGTGACTAACATAGTGAGAGGGATCAAAACTGCGGGCCGGACGCTATTGGTCGCCAGTTAGGCGTTGTACAACTTTAGTCCAAGCATCGCGCTCTCATTCCGGATACCGACTGCCGGCGTCCATGTTGGCCAGGACAGAGCCCACACCGCGTTGTCCAAGAACAGTATTGAGAAGTTTAGAACCTCCTTGTCCCTGCGTTGTTGATGCATGGCTGGATCAATGTATGACTGGGAGGAGATCATTTCGAGACGAAAATATTGGAGCGACGCGCATTTTCGCTTCTGGTGGTCTGGTAGAGGGCTACAGACATGGGGCATAATTGCGGGCAATTCGAAGACAATAATCATTTGACCATTGAGATAAGCCGGGCATCATAGTGAGGAGCCTGAATGGTCAATTCCGACTCGTCCATTTGCAACACTCTCGCCCTGTCGATGCTTGGCCGTTCGCTTGTGCTGACGCATCCTCGCTCGAGCGGATGATCTTCCACGCGAAACGACGATGGAAAATAGCGACGTGTACCATCAGCCATGGCCACAAGTCCAACTCCGAGCGTCGGTGTCGCAATGGACCCAGTCCAATGCTAAACAGCACCAGAAGGACACCTATCAACAGTCGACTACTGGCCAGTTTACACGCAAGCTGGATACAGCCCTCCCAAAAACCCACACGAAGCTGCTCTATGATTGCCTGGATAGGAAGAAAGCCTCTATACTGGCTCAATTTCGCACGGGATATGCGAGACTCAATGGACATCTTCGTCGAATCGGCCGAAGCGATGGTGATCTGTGCACTGGGTATTCCAATTAATCTGGACGGTGTAACTCATTTTTATCTGCTCTTTTAGGTTCCTCATCTAATATACATATCCTCTGTCCCGTTGAAACCCGAATTACTGTACAAAATGGCGGGTATCCGCTGAACTGCGTAACTCTTAGTGGTAAATTACCACCCTGCAGGTTGACAGGATATAATAGACTCCTTGTAAGCCAAAGCAAGAAAAAGAAGAAAGAAAATCCAGTAAACCCAATAATTGTGTTTCCGGCGTCTGAATGTCACAAGACAGATACAAGTAGCAATCCCTCAACAACATGGCTGATTCCCGGCACGATCACTGGCCTTTCGTGGGTTTGGAAGACTTGAAGACAATATCAGGCGCTATGTTAGCGTGCCGACAATAGATAATCTTGCAATTCATTGGGGTTTATAATCACAATACTTTACTTACATGAACATTCATATCCACTTAACAAAATGGAGTCAGCCACTGCCTTTTAGCAGAACAATGTCCCGCTCCTGGTTATCCACATCGAGGTCAAGAGCTATCACGTCTGTAGTCGAATATACGTCGGCAGTTTGATGGAGTTTCGAATCAATATATACACCGTACTGAGAAATTGGGAGTTGGCAAACGACGAAGTGAAGCCTGCGAAAGGATTAGAAACCAGAAAGCCTTGTCATGTAATAGAATACCCGAATGGGGAACTTGCGATCTTTTATCATTGTTCCACGATCTCATGGTGAGAACAAATATGCCGTTCTCACTGTCCCATGCTCCCCGGATGAAATCCACACCGCAACCGAGATCAATACTGTCCACGAAAGGGCGACCTCGAACTTCTTCACCTTTCCAAGGCTTCTGCCACATGATTCTTTGGCCGTCCGGGATATTGAGTCTAGCGTAGCCAATAGCTGCGTTGCCTGTAAACGGGTCCACCATTGTCCAGTTGCCATTTCTGTCCATGATATCTGTGTTTCGACGATAGAAGAATCCTCCTCTCTCCCAAGTTGGGTTCAAGAAGTCATCAGCATGCCGCAAAAGCCCATTAAGAACTCTTTCGTCTCCCATCTCGGAAACCCACTGGATACAATACCCGAATCGTGGCCATTGGTAAGGAGACTTTGGGGAATTTTTGGCAAGGTCGGTAGCCATAGCCACGGCATCTTTTAGTGTCTGAGCCGAATCAGGGTCTGCCCCTTTCTTGACTAGAGACCTTATTGCCCGAAATAGCAATGGACTGTTTAGGTTGACGCGGTCTTCAGAAGCTTGTTGGAAGAGTCCCATCGATTGTTGGGAATACTCCGTTGGACATCTGTGTCCCAAGAATTCATGAACGCATTTGCCCTTTTGAAGAGTTAGCAGATCGGTTGGAACGAATCGTAGTTTTATACGAACCATGCAGTCAGTCCGGCATCCTCGGCAGGGACTTTTATTTTCTGCTTGACAAGATACCAATTTATTAAGAGCCCGTCGCCTTGCATCATACTCTGCTGGTCGCTCCATTCTTTTGAGTAGCGTTTCAATACTAGTTCCGCTGTTTCTGTGCCGTTCCGAATGTCGTTGTAGCGCATTGCTATGATCTAAAAAGAGCAGCAGTTGATTAGACTAAAATGGACCTGCGAGGTTAGGAGATGCCGCATGTACCGGGAACTGATTGCAGACCACAAAAATACAATTTGGCTCGCAGCAGACTCCAAGCCAATTGTTTCTTTCCATGTCTGCAATTATTGTCTCTCGGAGACTGCTCCGTGTATAGGAAAACGTTTCGTCGCCCATGCCCCAGAAAATAGGATTCCAGTGGAAAGTTATGGCCGACTCCTTGTCAAATTTGTCGTCATCGAATAGCATCGAGTAAAGAGATACCATCAGTAGAAGATGACCAGAGTACTGAGTGATAATGTCAATAAAATGTCCTAAAGCAGACCACCGAGTCAGAGTACCTACCATGATATTCTCTTTTGTCACCGGGTTGGGCCATGGTTTTCTAAGCTCTGTCAAATCGGGGTCGACTTTCCTACCACTGTGGCTGGTAAGGAACCAATAGCCCCAAACCTCTTTTCTTAACATCTTCGATATCAACCGGTCAATCAGGCTTTGGAAGATGGAGCGGAGCACTGGTAGCCGGTGGTAATGGGCGGCTCCCGCCGCATATGCCATCGTCGCAAGCTGATATCTATAGGAGTCCAGCCATTCTTGACCTGGATCCTGGCTGCCCATATGGTGCCATTCTCCATCTGGCTGATTGGCCAAAATGTGGAAGTGACGAAGGTGCCCGGCTTGTTGTGTGGAGAGCTTCGGGTAACCATCCAAAAACCCTTCCTTCAGGTGAACAGGGAATCCACAGGACATCGTGACTGCAGATGATGATTGCGGCGAAAGAAGATATATTGGTGGTGTAGGAATTCTGTTGTGTAAAATGTAAAACAAGGGATGCCCAGCTTCATTGCTTGTTGATTATATAGAATAGTACTGTGACACCTAAGCGCATCCCCTCGCTACCATCGGGGACGTGATTATTGTCCCCTGTCGAGGGGAAAGCCACCTGGCCCACTCAATCCGCCCAAGAAGTTAACATCTGACCCAGAATCCCAAGATGCGCAGAGACGGTTCCAATTAGGAGGGTAAATTCGCCAAGCCGGAATGGATTATTAATCCAGCCGAAGAGGAAACATTTGCGGTTCAGCTTGGCGATTTAAGCGTCCCCTATTCGGATGGTACGGCCGTGGTTCGGCTGTGGATCACTCGTGCTTGGAAAATCGTTCCACAGACGAAGAGAGAGCCTCCTCTCGGCGGAACCTCCCATCCGAGATTCACTTGGCGATTTTAATTTCCCTTTTCGGATGATTCAACTGTGCGTCACTTGCGCTTGAACCTGACACCCACAAATAGGGTCACCAACAAACCCCTTGCCGGTCCTGTTCTGCGAGGGAATCGAATGGCCAGTACAGAATGTGGGGTAGGGGCCGGAGATGGTGCACCAGGTCAATTATAACAACGAATATCATTGGAACAAGGAGATAAAAGCTTTTGCGAATACAATATTCACTTGATCTCATTCTATCGAGCTTTTGGGTTGTCACACAGCCTCATTTGTAAACTGCCATAAGCTGAATTGCTCCTGATTATTATGCAAGTCCATTTTCTACACCCAAACGTACTCTATGCTTTTTCAATAGCACAAAATTTTAATTCTTTTTCACGATGGCACTGGAATACACTAAAACAGCGGCGATTGTATCTCACTCACCCATTGCTGGCAAGGGACAATGGAATATTGAAGATATCGACCTACCACCCGCAAAGGATAATGAGGTCGTTGTACAACTGGTCGCCGCTGGTGTCTGTAATATTGATCTTGCTTATAGCACTTCTCCGGATGGAACACAGGGGTTTCCGTACCCCCGTATCCATGGATTCTAGGACATAAAGGTGAAAGAATCCTTCAGTCACTCTAGCTTTGCGAGATGGACCAAACTACAAGGGACATCGGTGGTGATGTTAATCACCTCGTGAAGAGTGAAAGATCTGAAGCTATTCGCACCATTTGGGTGCGGAATTCATGTACGCTGCCTTCTAAGATGACTCTCGATGCCTAGAGACCACCTAGAGTCATGAAACCCAATGATTCAACCGAGAAGACTGGAGCAGGAACTGTTACGGTACTTGGGGCCGCGCATCCTAATGATAGAGCCGTTGTTATTGGCTTGAGTGCGGTTGGTTTAGCTGCTATAATGGTCTGTCTGGACATTTTATTCTTAATATCGTTCTCCGATAAGCCCTGTCTCTGGGAGTCCCGCAACTAATGGACGTCCTGGCAGAATAATGACGGCGCTTCCCTGTCATAAATCCCTAATATTGGTGTCTTATCGCATGCTGATGACCGGCAACTGTGAGATCAGGTAAGATACAGGTTGTAAAATCGCAAATCTCAGGAGCCGACAATGAAATAGAAATGACTGGAGAAAAGCAGCCAATATTCCCTCGCGAGAGTGTCGCACGACAATCGACAATCACTGGACTAAGTCTTCCGAAATAAATCCCCTACAGATGAGCCGATTCGTGATCATATGGCACCAGGTGGCATGCTTCTGATTCCCAGATTGATTCAGTCGCAGGGCATTGTGAGCAGCCTTGAAAGGGAACAGCATAGAAATAGGCCCATAAATCATTAATCCATCTTGTATTAGATAGTCCATGCTTTGGAGAATCTTAGTCGACAGTTCAACGACACCTTCCTGACAAGTTTGCGAGATAAAGGTGTGATTCATACTCGGCGTATGCTGCGACCTGGAAAGAAAGTTCTCTTGAACTTGTTCAAGATGAACAAGGCAAATAAGTCGGAAAGCCCACAAATGAGTGAAGGCATTAGCGACGAACACATCACAATACCAAAGTGAGGTGTTGGAAATGTCGGTCGGTGTGCAGTTCAGACTCTGCGTACAGTCAGATGGTTTTACCCAGTACGGCGTCCGGGGGAGGGAGTGGCGATATGACTGCTCCCAGATTTCAAGTTGAGTGAGCATTTGGACGAAATCACGGCAGAGACACAGGCGAGTTGCTGAGTCCGAGCTTTCACAGGAGGCCAGTGCCAAATCAAACCTTTCTAGCAATGTAGGTATAACTGCCGCAAGACTTAAAAGCTCTTGCATCGGTGTCCGTAGATGGGAGGTAAAGGGGCCTGTTTGCCACTCTTCCAATGCAAGAAACGTGCTCCGCCTGGTATGAAAGGCTTCAAAAAGCTATATATGTGGTCAGCTGGAGGCGCTGGCATGAAACAATGAGCAACTCACAAGCAGAGGCCTGACTCCGTTGAACAATTGATATGGAATGTCCAAGCTAAAGGTTCTCGGATTCAAAAGTCTCAATATCTTTCCAACTCCGCTAATATGAGCTACCCATCCGGTGTTAAATGTCGGCAGCATAAGCTATGTTTGAGCACAGGATTACGTCAGGTCACTCAGTAACATATATGTGGGTCTGCCACGTACCTCTGCTAGGCTTAAGCACATTCCTGCAACAACCAATTCGACCCAATGGTCATTGCTTATGTTTTGGAGACCATCGCGAAGTAGGGTCAGTGCAGAGCAGTACGCTCTGGTAGCTGCAGTGTAATTTGCCAAAGCCGGGTTGATTTTGTCCATTATTAGAAGCCCGAGAGCGCCGATCGCTGAAGACAGAATGCTCTTGCGGCCACCCGACCCAAGAATGATCGGGAGTTGACCTATCCAGGAGGCACATATTGGAAACGAATGTGGCGTCCAGTCTGAAAAGACAGAAGGAAAATCCAACCACGGCGCATAGTTGACGATGATTAATGCGGAGAATTCATCCAAGGGAGAAAGCTCAATAGGCAAAGTAGATAGACTTGGCTGATGCATGTCTCGAGATGCGCGTGATTTAGTTCCATCGTGGTCTTCCCCTCTTGCCATCCTCACCCGACATTCTCTATTGCGTTTCTCAGCCTGCCCAGGCGTGCTTTGTTGAGTTGTATGTATCGCTTTCCGGTCGGGCCGATGATGTTTGAAAATGAAGTCATATTGATATCCAGCGCACCGCCGCCTAGTATGGAGGCATTGGGTACAAACAGGGCGTTTTCCATCGCACTAAGTATCGAGTTAGAAAGCAACCGAAGACAAGTCATATCTATTAGTTTCTAAATTTCAGAGTATGGTGGCTCTTACACCAATTTTATGGGCTCTGCAAGTGTGACAGACCGTCGTCTGCCTGACCTTCATTTTCAAGATGGAAAAGTAACCTTGCTGTCAATTGAGATACAGATGGTAAGACGCCGCGTTTCTTGGCGGGATATTTCATTAAATAAGGAAATCAGTGGCGCATTCATGGCCTCTTGCAAAATTCAAAATTATCCAAAGATGACAAACCAAGGTGATGTCACCGTGTTGTAGCATGTGTATGATGGTTGTATTCTGTAGTAGGTCTGTGGGTCACGACCCAGTATTATAGATACAGGTCTAACCCTAATGCATGAGTAGTGCGTATCAGGGTGACAGGACAATACCATCAGTACAGGGGATCCGACACACCGGAGAGATCTGTTCACGCTAAACCTATTTGGACCCCGATATCTTGGCGGGTAATCTATCCCAAATAGGTTAGTAATTAATTAAACTAAATGGTCTTAGAACGCTTTCTGATCAACACACAGGGTTGCATGACGAAGAGGAGGGATAGTGCTTCTAGCTCTCGTACCTTACACACCAATGACACCACCGGAGCCTTTTATTGTATACAGTCCTGTTCACAAATACCTCTTTCGGAAAGTGGTAACTAAACATTGGGTACTTGATAGTTTACCACCGTCCAGGTTAACATTATCTATTCCCACCTGCTGGTCAAAACTTGCGGATATACAGTCTAATAAGTACTCATCCGTATCTTACGAGCGAAAACAAACAGGAGTGGGGGGAGGGGTAGGTGGTGCACAGATGTATTCCTGGTGGGTGAGCAAAAGTTTGCGAGGACACAGCGATGAATGCAAGATAGACGGGGCCGGAGGAAAGGAGGGGCCGGAGGAAAGGAGGGGCCGGTGAAAGATTTATGGATAGTGAAGAGAGCGAGTTCGGGTTCTTGATTCGCGATTTTATTGGTGTGCGCTCTCGACATGCTTCATCACGCCATCCAGAGCCCGATTAACCAAAGATCACCTCTCGAGAACGATCAAGTGCGGAGTAGCTCACTCCCTTTATATCTGATCGTTGTCCCCATGGTATTCAAGTTCAATTAGTCTATCTGAAATAATATATCTCCATCATGTCTGTAGCCAAAGAAGCCGAGGTTGCCAACGCTAAATATGCAGCGTCTTTTACCAACAAAGATCTAGCTCTTCCTCCTCGGCGGTATGTCATCTCTTAACATTATTTCCCCATCTGTATTGCGGATCAAGAAGCTGAAGCATCTAATTCACCAGCCAAGTTGCCATTGTGGCATGTATGGACGCGCGCTTTGATAAGTAGCCCCCAGAAAACCCCCATCGTCAAATGTGGGCCAAATAATAACTGATTTAGATCCTGCTCGAGCCCTAGGCCTTGAAGAAGGCGACGCCCATGTCATCCGTAATGCAGGGGGTCGGGTAACCGACGCTCTGCGCAGCATCATCATATCCCAACAGCTTCTCGGAACGCGTGAAATCATCATCGTGCATCACGTACGTCCGAATCTTCCCTATAATCTACAGCTATACTGACGTTCTCAGACGGATTGTGGGATGCCTACCTTTACCGACGAGGGCATACGCGGCAAGATCCACGCTGACCTGAACCAGAATGTTGATCACATAGCGTTCCTTCCTTTTGGAGATTTGAAGCAAAGTGTTCTTGATGATATTCAGCTGTTGAAAGAGAGTCCGTTGGTTTTGGATGCCCCTATTACTGGCTATTTGTATGAAGTTGAGACAGGGAAGATTGTAAAGGTTTAGAAAAAAGCTTCGTAATGGGCAAGACCCATTTGATAATTCCAGAGACTTAAATCGAGCCAGCAATGCGAGAAGAAAGCAAGTTTGTCGGAGGCTACGGGTTGCATGCTACATTCGAGCATAAGTCTAGTTTGAGGGCGGGATGACTTATCTCGAACCAAGTAGTTGCCGTTGAAATATCTGGGTTTGAATATCAAAGGTCCCATTGTGCTACTCATTAATTCCGGTAGGAGCATCTCGCATCAAACCTTCTTACTGTGTATGACCCGCTCACAACGACCACCAATATCTTTCACACATTTACGGCGAAGATATTGCTTCCAGCGAAGTAATTTTGAAGATAAGATACACTTTGTTGCTATATGAGTAAGTTTCCATCGAGAGCCAGGACGGTCAAAGTGGTCCTGGGGCTCATGGAGCCGTCAAGACAGGTTGAAAATCGCGCACCATGAGGGCGGGGTAACGGCAGGAATGGCAATGAAGATACACTAGGCCTTGGCGAGAATACACGTTCATTTTGAGAACGGTTTGCGTTATAAATGTACGTACAATAGATATTTTAGATTGTGACCTTCCACTCTGACTAGTTCTGTAGCTCTGCGAAGGCATATGGTATTCAGAGTGACTAGATCTGTTTAGACCCACGATCACCGACCCTTCACCAAATAAAATATCTCACCCTCAAACGCAGCATGGATGAAAATCCAGGGCGACTATTCTTCAGACAACACGTGCCAGAGAACCACTCTTAAGATTGAAAAGGTATCCAACGACTTCAATTTCCTGTGACAGAAAGGGGGATGATTTGACAACAGCAGCATCTTCCTTGAGCGCGGAATCGTGACTGAGGGAAAGTAGGTCGAATTAGTGCATTAAATATCAGGTTGAGAGCAGCGTTCCGTACTCATGAATGTGACCATAGTCCTTTTTTTCAATTTCAACAGCATGGTCGGGAGCTAGCTGCTTCACGCGCTGACGGATACCTTCGTTTGTTTGATGGGTCAACCCGCAATCTAACATTTAGGAATAAGTAGCTCGAATCGAACATGCATCTCAAATAACATACCGGTATGGTGAATGATAGCGACAGTTCGGATTGGAATCATGCCTTCCAAGACAATCAAAGACCTTATCACGTCCGTTGCTCTACCGCCAGCAACACGGACAACAGTTGCATCTGAACACATTATTCAAAGGTTCCAGCAGAGTTAAGAATAGCGATTATGTACCTCCAGGGGCAAGTTGCAAAAACTGATCTGGATTCAGTCTCGGGTCGGAACAAGTTACTGACAAAGCACGGATTAGCTACCATGCCGATTGAAATTTTATATCTGGAATGCCGAGCCATACCGATGACTGTCTGCGCTCTGCCCAGAGAAGGCATGGACTGCATATCTGTCACAGAAGGTGGTGGGACATGCACTTGAGCATATTCTCTGCTCGAGTTAGCAGAAGAAACTGTGATCATATGCAAGGTGGTTGCAGTACCCGTTTCGCTCAAGTAGAGCCTGGAAAGTCGGCAGCTTCATGGCGTAGTGATGGCGTTTAGTACTCGAGGCTCGCAAGGTATCCAGATGTATAACGGCCTTAAAAAAGTGCGAAAAATAATTGAAGATCAACAATTTAGGGACTGAACTTCAAGGGCTTGACGTCTTTAAATATCCCTCTCCTCTTTGGATGGGCCAAAGCATTGTTTGGAGACGCCGACGCTCGGCCACCTTAATCACCCGATTCAGACTTGGCGGATTTATCTTCTCAGTCTGAACGGCTATTTTTGTGGATCCATCATAATTCCATGGGTGATCCTACTCAATACAAACCATTTGGCCTTCCGTCGCGGCGAGCTTAATCGCCCGGTTCCGGCTTGGCGGCCGTAACTTCCTATTTTGAATTGCTCAATGATGGCACTCGGAATTGCAAACAACAATAAAGTCAATGGGTCCCAAGCAATGAAGTAATCATTACACATGGAAATGGACATGGATTCATTATACCTAATTCTCCTCAGCTCTACATGCAACCTGATCGATCGTGAAATCATATCTGTACTTTTGAAGTGATATCCAAGAAACAGGCCAGAGATGCCCTGGCACCAAATCACACACCATTTATTGCAATGCACTCGAAGTAGGTACAATGATGGCCATTCTCAAAGAGCTAGCCCAGTGCCGTCTCTAGATAATGGAATGTTCTACTCTCCAAACACTATTTGGATGAAATAAAAGTAGATCAGTTGCCCGTCACAGGAACCAAAGCCAACGCCAATGCAATTTAGTATTGATGTTAAGTACTGCACAGAGAAGGTAGCTCTCATGGTGGACCTTAGTAGAGAAAAGCCAATGCTAGCTCAGGGTACATGTTACGTGACCCGGAAAACCCTGTACACCACTCTGTCCACACCACCCTGTCCGACAAATAGATGCACCTTTGCTACCAAGATAGAGAAGTTCATCCAGCGATACTGCAAGCTGGACGTGTTGCAAAACAAAACTTCCATGCCGTTGAGCGGCTGAGGCGGACTGGCTTCGGATGATACCGGGAGATCGGTAATCTGGCCGTCCATTGCTTGCATCGATATTTCGTCGAGGGTATCAAAACCAAGGGTATGAAACCGGAAAATGATTCCAGCGTCGTCTTTGGCGGTGAACCGGAGATCGACCTCCAGCAGCTTGTCGTCAACATGTCGTGTACAGTAGTCCCCGCCTTCAGGTAAAACAGATGCGATGTGGTCTCAGGGGTACTAATGTTCCCTCCGATGATTTCGATCCAGCTTGCTTTGCCCCGTGGAGTTGCGCCTGCATTCACTGGAGGTCCAGGGACGAGGTTAATGTTCGCAACGTGGTGGAACGATGGTGTAAGTGATGCCATGGTAGTTTAATTTTAGAGGAAAAATAGACAGCTAAGTTTCAGAGTCAGTACTCTATGGTCCTAATTATGATCTTATATGCTCATACAGTGCGACTTCGCTTGCCTTACATTGTTACAAAAGAGGCAAGTAAGCCCGCCAAGCTTCAAAGTCGTAGGCGTTCTGCCGCATCATTCGCTTCCGTCCTCCAATTGTTGAGGACCTAGCGGGTCTAAGAACTACCGAACCTAAATCTCACAATCTAACAAAGTGTAGGGAAGAGGTGATGATGAAAATACCCAGACAGGACCAAAGCGAATAGTTCTCTTGTTCTCTCCAATAACTATATACAAGTTAGGCAATTGTTGGTCAAAGTGATGAGGAGCCTTACTAGAGTCATTTAGTATATGCAAAGCCCACTAGACTACGTAATATATGGACCAATCAGCAGTGAAAGGAACTCTATATTCTTGGATCTGGCAATGTGTAAGTAGGGAAATGGACTAGGGGTAACGGGAACTAACTTATTCATGGACTTCTCGGCTTCTATCCTATGGGGGTAAGTGGGATGCAGTTCATCCCAGTAGAGTAGGGTTTCGTTAAGTATGGGAGCCGGTTTGTTTATCCCAGTAGAAACGCCCGTCCAGATCCCAGTAGCCTTTTTTTGGTCGGATCCCTATGGAAGGTCCGTGAAATTTTAAACCCAGATCCCCTACGTATTTTGTGCGATTGTTAAGCCCGTCACCCAATATTAAAGGGTGGTTACAAGGATCCGAAATATAGTGAATTATTTTGATAGGGTACGACCGGGCGACATTTGGGGTTTCCATTATACCCTATCATATATACCTATACACTACTAGCCACCAGACCAAGCGATCTATCATAGTAGAACGAGTAGGGGTTTCGTATTACAAAGCGAGCGATAGTAGTTAGGGGGGATTTTCTAAGATCTAGTTTTATTTCAAACATTATTCCCTTCAATTCAAGAGGGTAATATTCTAGTCTATTCGCCGTGGATTTAGCGCGCCGACAACATACATTTTAGTCATACGATAGACAACCATATTAACGCCTACGATTATTTTATATATATTCCAACGTACTACGTTGCTATTTGTAAGACATACGGGTATACCGTAGTTCCCCGAGATATTATCGGCTATTTAAGTAAGCGGCGCGGTAATTATTGTATCCCTAAGAGTATTACGTAGCGAGTAAAAGAGATTATTATCGACGAGTAGGATAAAGTATATAACGAGCCTAGTATATTCCCTACGTAAGTAGAGTAGCCTATCGTGGGTTTAACCGTCTATACCGATAGTATCAAGTGTTTATTTTGCGCGTACGTATGTCGGTCCCCCGAGAGTATTCGGAAGCATTAGTAGGTTACCTATTAGTTTTCCCCGTACCAATAGAGTCGGAAACCGTAGCCGTCCGAGGCAGCCGCCGGATAGGAGAAGCGAGACTAAGCGATATAGCGAGTCGTATACTAGCGGTTTTTCTATAGCAAGTTTAGATCGTATTATATCTACGTCCGATAGCCTAATCCTACGTATAAGCCCGCTATACTACCCCCCCGAGGCTAGTCGGGTAGCCTAAGCTATCGATAAGATAGAAGCGATATTTACCTAGCAGCGGTAGTAGCCCGCCGTAATCTAGGCTAGGGAGATTGACGAGGCCAATCTATAGTTAGACCGCACCGGATAGGCCCGTTATTTACACGGCTAGACGCCTAAGGTATTACGTATATATATCGAAACCCCTATAGACGACGCCGAGGGCGCCAAAGCTACCGCGCGGGTAATATAGGATGCTATATTAGGGGTAGCGAGCAAAAGCTAGAGTATCACCAAATAGACTAGGTATTTATTGCGGATTAAGGCCGCGCGTACCGACATATAGAGTATCCTATCGAAGCTATTATAAGCGTATATATACGAGCACGCCGAGTTAGAGCGCTACGTCAAGCCGTACTAGTAGGTATTAATATTTTTTACGCAGACGTAGGTCCCCTACGAGTAGGAGAGTCCCGTATACCGGTTTAATCGCCGGTAGCGTATCGTATAGGACGTATTATAGCGTGCCGTATAGTACCCAACGGGCCGGTCCGTATAGAACCCTATCGATAGTAGGGACGACTAACCCTACCGGTTAGAGCCCGTAGAGGCGTAATATATAGATTTTATAATCGAGTTGTTAAACTAGCGGATCTAGTCGAGCGAGTACGAGTACGTATTAGTATATATATTAGCCGTATTAGGCGTAAGCGACCACGAGGGCGGCCGGCCATAGAAGGACCCTTATAGTTATCCGCCGATATTGTCTAGGATAATCAAGATTTCGCGGTTTGTGATCGTATATAAGGCATATTTATTAGACCTACACGCCTATCCCATGGGGGTAAGTGGGACGTAGTGCATCCCAGTAGGCTAGGGTTTTGTTAACTATAGGAGCGCATTTGTGCATCTCAGTAGAAACGCCGGTCTAGATCCCAGTAGGCTTTTTTTGATCGGATCCCTATCAAAGTTTGCAGAAATTTAATCTAGCGCGCCCCGTAGGTTTTGGCAGAATTTGAAGCCTATTAGCCAACGTTAAAGGGTAGTTGTAGGGATCCGAAAATTGGTCAATTGTTTTGATAGGGTACGACCGGATAGGAGGTAGGGTTTCTATCATATACCACAACACACTAGTATACTACTAGCTACTAAACTACGCAATCTATTATAATAGAATAAGTATAGATTTCGTATTACAAATAGAGGGGTAATATTTAGGGGTATTTTCCTAATATCCAATTTTTATTTTAGTATTATCCGCGTTAATCTAAGGGGACATTATTTTGGTCTATTCGCTATATATATATAGCGACGATAGGAGATTTCCAACGTAAATATAAACTAGGGGCTTTAGGGTTTTAGGGGCTTTAGGGGCTTTAGGGGCTTAGGGTTTTAGGGTTTTAGGGTTTTAGGGTTTTAGGGTTTTAGGGGCTTAGGGGCTTTAGGGTTTTAGGGTTTTAGGGT
>JGI24509J20081_1000221_pt1 | contig 44412 bp, 36 predicted proteins | sample LinPmetageLP29_FD_20081 | JGI IMG/M metagenome (IMG submission 20081) | reverse complement strand
AAAAAAAAAAAAAAAAAAAAAAAAAAAAAAAATCTCTATCGCCTGCCATAGAGGCCAAGTGGTGACACGAGCTTCAAGACATCCTGTACATAGACAGAGTACAACTAAAATATCCAATTTCATAAAAAATAATACAACACAAAACCGACGAATCCACTCACTGTACTGAGTATTGACACTAGATCAGAAGCACAGATCTAAAGCCAATGTAGGCAGAAATACAAACAAGTCAACACAGATGAACGCCGGGGCTATGCGAGGAGAGGAGTGCTACTGCACAAACAGAAAGTGAGGTATGACCAAGTCGAATCGAAGAGTAGGGAAATTGAGAATGTGCGATGAGAGATCAGGGGTAATATGCAGCGACTACCCATTCTCAGCAGCAGCTTCTTCCTCTGCTCGGGGATTGTCGTCTTCAAAGGCAGCGAGCATCTCGCGCTCTAGCTCGTCGTCATCATCGTCTGGATCCTCAGGATAGCCGTCGTCTTGTTTGGCCGGGGTACCGACTTCCTCTTCGCCATGCGGTCCCGATGGACGTACATGCTCACTCCCGGAGGCAGAGCCTGTTGCAGTTGCGACTTCTCGAAGACCAGTACTCCGCTCGTAGGAGCGTTTAATGCGCTGTGACAGACGTGAGCCTTTTTTATCAGACTCGTCCCTCTCATCTTCCTCAGACTCCTCATCACCTTCGCCTTCAGTTCCTTCTCCACGCTTCCGTTTCTTGCTTCCCTCGTTTAGATCTTCACCCCATGCTTCACTATCACTTTCACTCTCGTCATCGCTGCCGAGGAACTCTTTCAGCTCATCGTGCACGGCAGCTTGCTCATCTGCGTCGTACCCCGGAACTGAGCTCTCATCGAGCCCGGAAGATTTGAACAACTCCTCATTGCTTTCGTCCTCAGTCCAGAGAGAGCCCGTCGCTTCATCCGAAGATGACAGCCACGAGCTGTCAGCAAGCTCCCGTGACCCGGGAGAAAGAGGCTCACCACGGTCATCTGGATGCACGGGGAGCAAGTACGGATCCTCGTCCAGACGTTTCCAGCTGGTCAAAGAGTCTAGAAGCCACTGTGTCATGACAATCTTGACATTTGGATACCGCGTGGCTTCACGCACCTTGGCAGTGCGGTTACGGCCGGCCACCAGGTGAGTTGTTCGAGCGTTGATCTTCGTTGCAATCACGGCACCGAAGCTCTTGGCCCATAAAGAGATGTCGGCATTCTGGGTATCTGTTCCAAGGGGAAGGACACCCGAGAATACCAAGACCACGCCCCCCAATACGGACCGTTTGAAGAGTGGCATGATATCCTTGATATCAGGAACCAGTTTCAAGTCAACGTCCCTATCCTTGTGTGCAGCTTTCTCGCCCCTCAGCGCCGCTACGCGGCCTCCAAGGGCATGAGTCCGCTTCTTGTCATACTCGTCAAAGAATTTCCGATGGACTTGCTCAAGCCGGTCTTGTAGCTGGAAAAGTTCCCTATCGTGGTCCTCGAGAAGATGATGGCGCTGCTTAGCCGCTTCCTGAGATTCATCAACGCTCGAAGAGGATTCGCTGCTGTCCGCGGAAGCATCATCTTCAGCCTCCAGCTGTTTCTGCTTTTGCAACAGCGGCCTATCTTCCACCTGGTGCAAAATTGTCTCTTCCTGGGCATTTGCCTGTTCCTGGAGCAAACTTTGGTTATCACCGCCTCCCATAGTCACTAGTTGCTCCAGTGCAGAGACGTCGTTCTCTGCCTCGGCCTTCGCAGATTCGCTGTTCCCCTGTTCTTGTTCCGCCCGCTTCTTCTCCTTCTCTTTCGCAGCCTTAACTGCCTTGTTCGTCTCGCCGATATCTTGCTTCTTAGGCAAGAAACTGGAATTGATGTCACCAATTCCGACAAAGAAGTCGTAAGGAGAGACCTTGATCAGATTTGGGCTCCACCGCCACACATCACCGCGGTCATCAATGATAACCACCATCTTGGTATCGACGGGGAACAATCGTTGCAGGTTCTTTGCAGTCAAACTTCCACTCTCGTCACGACTCAGGATACGGTCCCCGAATAACTTTCGGGTCGGATCGATAATATCGGCAATGTTCTGGGCATATGCTCGGGTGCCCATTGTGTAGATGTGCAGTTCATAAAGTTCGGCGACGTTCTGCAAAAAGTCCTCCAATCCGGGTCGGAGCTTGATGTAGTACCAACATCCACGCATGCCAGGTCCGTCCTCGATCAACTGAAATTGTCGGACATCCTTCAATGCTTCATAGTTGGGGTTATCTTGCTTTTCTTTCCATTCCCCAACAGTCGGGTCAACGGTGGCATGGATGATGGTCTGGTCGAGATCCACCACAAGGGACAGACGTCGGGATGCCAAGAGGCGGCGTTTCGCATCCTCCTCAACCCGAGTAGCCTCCTTTTCACTGACAGTCAGGGTAGTGTTGTCGTGTGCCATCTGAATGGGAGCGCGATATGAGTCCATCACTTCCGTATTGTATGTAGCCCTACCAAAAACAACCGATTAGCGTACATTCACTCCGGTTAGTCCTTCGATATATATACGCACTCTGTCATATCCTTTCCACACTCTGCACAGAGTCCTCCAAACTGAACCTCGTGCGCGCATGGCTCATCGATTTCGACAACATCAACACTACAATGATTGTTAGCCGACCAACTGATGATAGAGCATATTGTAGACTTACGGCCCTGTGATCACGTCGCCTTTCGCAATCTTCCACTGTACGATCTCTCCATCGACAGTCGATTCAAAGCGAGTCGGGAATTTGCGCTTGACCTCGATCCTATTGCCTAGCCCATCGCCCTCTTCAACAGTTGTCTGGTAGATATACCAGAAGATTGCTTCATCCCGCTCCACCGCATCCCCGGGCTGCTTCAGCAGCGATGTCACAGTGATGGGATAGTGCAAGCTGGGTGGCAGACGGAGAAGCATGGTTACTCTCAGTTCGCCCCCAGGCGATGGAAAACCCACGGGTCAGCTCAATATCACTTCCTCCACAGTATTGGCCTCTTGCGTGGGGTCCGTGTTTTGATTCGGTCCGCTTTAAAGGCGGGCAAGGATGGTCGTGAGAGGTTGATCGCGTGCGATTCCGGCTATGGGGTCATCCCCAACACGCGACGCGTGGGTGGCGCTTGTCCGAGATATGAGGCGATAGAACTGGAACTTTTCACCTACAACCTATACTTGCCTGGTAGAAGCGTCTTTCACGAGATCAAGGGGCAAATGGCGCGTATCGCAAGGGCCGAGGTAGTCGAGTGATGAAAATCGCCCACACGACGCGGGTGAAGGAAACTGTGCGCCTTGCACAACCTGGCGCGCAATAGTCAAAGACAACGCACCAGGCCGATAGTAATGATGGCGGAAAGGGATGATCGAAGGAGGGTTAATGAACGATGCGTTACGGAGAAAGCAAAGCTCGATGGGGAAATGTAAATGTGCGGGGACTGAGTTGACCTGGGAGCTGTCGCTTATGTCAACACCCACCGCCCCGAAGGTCAGCTCAGCGAGTTTTGTTTGTGTCTTCCAATCATGAGGTATATCTATATAGATTTTATTGATGAGGTCTGCTGGATTGGATCTGCAAGGATCCTACCTTGGGAAAGAATTGGAACCCATGATTGGTCGTCCTCGAAAGACATCCGCTGCAATCACGGACCTCCAAGCTCCATTCAAGCTCTTCGGCCCGTTGCGGTTGGAGCGGCCCCAGGACACTAAAACACGATCTACAAAGATCAGGGTCTAAATACTATACGAAGATTTACTAGCATATCGCAGATGTAATACATCATTCACGGAGATTGAATTAAGTGAGATGGAATGAATGAAATGCAAAGTAAATCCATGCTCGGGACAGCAATTCGCGGTGTCGTCAAAGAACGAGTCTCAAATGGCCGGTGTCGGCAGCAGAAAACAAGGGCAGAGAAGGGATGCTAGTAGCCAATAACAGATGATGCGCCATGTTTACGATCCACATGTCACCCCGCGAGAAGCCGCATGTACATTGCGTATATATAATGGGATATCCTCTCGGCTTCTCGTCGACAGCTACAGCCTCAAAATCCGATCAGACGCTTATTTGGCCTTGGCCAGACCAACGGCATGGTTGCCCAGGTCGTAGACACTGTACCACTTGCGCAGGAACGAGTCACCCAGAATGGCCAGAGGGCCGACGGGCTCGGGGAAGTCCATTCCCATGAAGCTGCTGATGCAGGAGCCCTGGACCTCCAGAATGTAGTCATAAGGGGTGATGGTGAAATTATGGCCGCTGAGAGTGAAGGTGAGGTCGGGCAGTGAGCCACGCTTGGCACAATCAATGGTGTACTGTCCAGTGAAGCCTTTCTCGGCACCGATCTCCTTGTTCCTGTTTAAAGGATTAGCGCTGAACCGCAAAAAATTTGTCATGAACATAACGTACAGAAGTTCGGCCATGGTAGAGGGAAGAGCAATGAGCGAAGTACCAGTGTCAAGGATGATACCGGTATCCTCCAGCTCAGCAACGTTGTTGCCCAGGGCAATGGCGTTGAACTCAACCTCCCAGTAAGCCTTGCGGCGGAGAGGGATGTTGATGAGCTCGCCAGTGTAGTGGCTCTCATCCACACCACCGAAGGTGGCCTCGGAGTTATCGCCATCCTTGTTGGTGTCACCGAGGTAAAAAGCAAACTTCGGCTCGTCCAGAAGCTTCTGGTTAATCATGTTGTAGAAGGGGGGAACCATCTTGTTGACGGAGATGGTGTCATAGCCCAGACCGAGAATACCATCGAAACGGCCGAAGGCGAAGGCCAAGCCGGGCTCACTGGTGGCCTCGGCAAAGTCCTGCTTGGCGATCTCCAGGTCGCCGATCTTGAGGGTGTCCTGAGACACGAAACCGCTCAGGCTGCCGGATCCATATCTGATGGAGAACTCGGTGCCGTTCTTCTTGTAGGTGCTCGAGGCAGACGAGTCATACTTGGTGTGGAGGAAGCAGGCAATAGAGCTGCACTCCGAGGACGGGACCCACAAGTTGGAGCTACCCGTGTCAAGGACGACCTTGAAGGTCTGGGGCGGGGTACCCAGGGAAATCTCAGAGAAATCTGACCAAGATCAACATCACCATTCATTTATTTGATGGCAGGGGTTCTAGGGAAATAATGCTTACACTGAGCGTTCAGGAAGTTGTCGACTAGCACGTCATGACCACTGCTGGGTTTCAGAGAGGTGTCTTGGAAGCCCTGGTTGGAGCTAGGGCGGTAGCCCATGTACTTCTGGCCAAGGCCCTTGACATGCTCTTCGATGTTGTGGGTGTTCTACCACGCGGTTAGAGCCATGTATCACCGAAGACAGGGATCTACCCTTACCAGCTGATCCTCCAGCGGAACCTTTCCGAGTTTGAGCTTGTAGACCTCAGCAGAGGCAGTGCTCAGCAGCGCAGACGCTGTAAGCAGAGCGAAAGACTTCATAATGGTGGTTGATGATAACGATGGGGAGGAGAGATGGAGAGGAAGATAAGAGGGAGCTGGGGGCGGAGCTTTGGAGAGCGATCGGCATAACGTGATGGGGTCTGCGTCATTCCCGGAATCAGCTGCGCCGTGTGGGTTACACTCATCCCACATCCTTCCGTTTTCTCCGCTCAGTTTATCTAAAACTACTTATTATTTGATTTATCCTATCTGCTATTAGAAGCATGTGGAAGTACTGCTGCAGCATTGTAGAATTGTAGAAATGTAGAACTATCGAACTGTAGAACTGTGGTGATGGTGTTGACGTGGCTGGGATACATGGCTGCCTGACTTAAGCAAGCGGAAGCAGGGAAGGTGTCGGAGCACTTTGTACCTGGCAGCTGCAGACCACTGAGAGGTCGCCTAGTTCTTAGCCTTGTTTCGTACTGTCTGGGTCTAGGTCTTAAGGCCTGTTTTCTCTACAATCTACATGATCCTTATCGGGTACACTTTCATCTTTTATTATAAGTCACGACACATCGCCCATGGGTTCCAAAATTTCAGTGCTGATAATACAACGAATGGAGCCAACTTTGAACCAGTCGCATCCACGCGTCTCCGTAAGAAACGAGGCATTTACCGGTAGAAGTCGGGGCTATCGAGATAGATCAGTAACATGAAACAAGGAAAATGAGAGCATAAGATGGAGAACATACCGGTCATCGTCCTGGCCGGTCTTCACCTGTGCCTGGTAGGCATCCTCGAGGTCGGACTGGATGATGTTGTATCGATTTTTGCGCACTGCCCGCAGACCGGCCTCTTGCATGATGGCGGCGATCACAGCACCCGACAGTGGCTCATTGCGTACGATCAGAGAATCCAGATCCACCTCGGGCGACAGCGACATATTGGACGCAATAGTGGTGAAGATCAGGCGGCGCTCGCGGCGATCACGCAGGTTCGGAAACTCGATCTTTCGGTCCAGACGACCGGGACGCAGCAAGGCGGGATCCAGGGTATCAGCTCGGTTGGTGGCCATGATGACCTTGACGTTGCTGGTTTGCTCGAACCCGTCCATCTGGTTCAGCAACTCCAGCAGGATACGCTGCACCTCTCGGTCGGCACCGGTTTGGGCATCGAAACGCTTCGTGGCGATCGCGTCGATCTCGTCAATGAAGATGATGGCCGGCGAGTTCTCGCGCGCCATCCGGAACACATCACGGACCATACGCGGACCTTCTCCCAGATACTTTTGTACGAACTCGGAGCCGTTCACGCGGATGAAGCTGGCGGTTGTGCTGTTGGCCACAGCCTTGACCAGCATGGTCTTACCGGTCCCGGGCGGGCCGTACAACAAGACACCACGGGGAGGGTCAATACCTAACCAAAGGTTAGCAGATGCGGCCGCCACACAAAATCAATGTACCTACCGATTTGTTGGTAGAGGTCGAAATGCGTCAACGGCAGCTCGACGGCTTCCCGAATCTCCTGCTTTTGCATATCCAAACCACCGACGTCGGCATAGGTCACATCCGGCTTTTCATTGTCACCCAGCATAGCAATGGACGAGTCTGCTTCCGGGGGAAGGATATCGACTAGCGCGTTGGAGTGTCGGTGAAGGGCGACCGAAGAGGACGGCTTCAGCTTCTCACGGTCGAGTGTGGACAGGATGCGGACGACGTAATTAGACCCGGTCGAGCTCTGCACAATACCCGTGCTGAAGGTAAGTGTCAGTAAAATGAGTATTCCACGGCACCTATGGGGACACCGGCATACTTCTGATCGATAGCCTCCATGAACTGCCCAATCACCAGTGGCACACTTTGTATCCGCTTGATCTCCTCCTGTGCTCGAACCAACTCCCTCTTCAAGCTCCTGTTGACCGAGCTGGTCAGTATTCCGGTTACTTGGATAGCTGTATCGGGAAGACCTACCTCTGCTCATCCTTGATGTATTCCTCCTGCAACTGAATGTATCTGGGTCGGAGGCGTCAGTACTGCCGAACGTGACATCGTGGGTCAGACATACTCTAGGTGTCTCTGTAACCGCTTCAGAGAGGCGTATTCATCGTTTCCGTCGATGCCAGTGCCTTCGAGGGTATCCAGGTTGCCTAGGGTGTCCAGCGCACTGGGCTTGGAAAGAGGCGCGAGGTTGTTCACCGGGTTCTCCACGGCGACGTCTCCCATGATGAGATCGAGGAACAGAGAGAATGTAAATGGATCAGAGGTAGGGATGTACGATGGATGCGTGGAGATGAGGGTTTGTTAGCAATGTTGTGGGCCTTGAAGAAGTCCGATGATGGTCCTTGGAGCTCAATCGGGGAACCTGGAGCTCACGCCCGTGTCACGTGAGATTCGCCGTGCTGACCTTAGTTCATCGCCAACAGAGAATGATGATTTGGATTTGATGAGATCAATTCAGAAGGGGTATTACGATGTACTCGTTAGAGACTGGGTAGGCAATTTTAGACTCGATGATAAAGGGTGCTATGTATCGTGTTTGTATAGAGGAAGTATTTGATGAGTCTCGTAATATTATTGCCAGGCTCATCTGGTTCTATGCACCCATGGTCGTTTCAAGCTGAGCCTGTCGTTCGACACACTCAGCTTAGGCGCCGGGTCCAATGGGCCAGCACCGTGGGATGATTCGTACGGAGTGCAATCCGAATGATGCTGCCAGCCCACACGGATCGAGGCAGCTGATCTTCGCCAACTCAAACGTGCCAACTTTTCAATTGCCGAGAGGACAGAAAAAGCCTTAAACTTGTCCCAACTCGCTTGGGCCCTTGGATTCACTGTCCATGGCATTGCAGAGTGGGACGCGGTTAGATGGGACAGGCACAAAATCATCTTTGATTTCCCATGCGGATCGAGTCGGATCCATGTATGGAGTACGGTCAAGGAACCTGGGCCACTTCTTGGCGGGGTTGCTAATCTTCATCTGTCCTTGAAGGGTCCTGCTGACTTTTTATTTTTATTTTTAAAAGACCTCGGGGGATTGGGCGTGCTCGTCATGATTATCAGACGCTAGTCCGAGCTTTATATAAGGAGCACCGACACCCGTCACTGTGCCTGATCTGGGCTCCCTTTCTCTTCCCTCGCACTACCGCACTAACACACACTTCCCAGACCCCCTTGACGGATCCCTACTCATATAAATTCTTCTATGAGATTTTTTGATTGAGTCTGTGTGCGATATAGGGCCACAGATCTCTCACACCATACCCGGCACTGGAGTATACAGACTAACCTGACTGGGCGAAGACCGTTGGAATGGATCTTCGCTTGGATTTTGCGTCCGAGCAGCGCAGACCTTTTTCCTTTAATTTCTTCCTCCTCCTCGCCAAGGAGTAGACAGTCAAGAAAATGTCTTCTCCAGTTGCCCTAGCACCTTGTGCATTGTGACTGATCCTACTCAGACTCTTCCTTATGTGGGTTGAGGCTGCCGAAACCCGCTAACCGCGAACGTTATGGCAAAAGGATCCCCAAACCAAGACAGGGAATTTCTCAGCTCTCTGGAAATGAATTAATATGAAGTTAGTTACTAACTACAAAGCACAGCAAAAGAAAACAAAACCACCTGGGCACCGAAAGCAAGGGAAAAAAGGTGTACGGTACGGGAGTGTATTGGTGGTACAAAGGCAGCCATAGTTTGCCATACTTTCCTTACTTTCCGGTACCCGCTGTTCCCATCGCTCTTGAGTAATTTTTCCCTCACCATTCTTTGCCTCCACTCCCCCCTTTGATCACTAACTGAGCCATTCGACTTCTGGACTGTAAGTATTATCTGCTTGGTTTCGGCTTTCCCCCAATACTCCGTACCTTTCCTTTCTTTTTTACCTTTTTTATTACTTGCTTTGGCCACGCACCCACTCAGCTGCCCCCTCCCTTTTCGTCTCCCCCCCTTCTTCCGGCGCAGCCCACCCAACGCACCCTCCTCTGTCCCAATTTGTCTATGGTTTCTCGGGCCGAAGCATTGTTGTGGCCCTAGAAAAGATCAGCAGTGTGTTTTCCAACCCATGATTAGCTTCCCAGCCCTCCTATTGGCCCTTCCCACCTCCCCTTGTGATCCGAGCTGCCCCCTTCTCTGCCTCGCCGTGACTTCGTAGCCTTAGGCTATCAACCACGTGACCTCCCGACTCCAACCTCTGCTCCTCGTCTCATCTGCTAATTCCGGGTCCGGGCCTCAGTCATCCATTTGCAAGTCGGGAATTTAAGTAATCCAGCCTTGTCGGTATGTATATCTTTCTTTCCCTTCCCACCGCTGTCACCTTCTTTCGTCCTTTGATCTGTTGGGATATTGGTTTTATCCCAACTTTCTTGAGACCACCGGAGCGTGTCGCGACCAAGCGCGACCCCAAACATCCCAGCTACACGCGTTTATATGGTCTTGCGAATACATGATTCATGCCACCCCTGACACTTCTTTAACCAACGAGATGATATTCGCGCCATTATTCTTCCACGCGATGATGGCGCGTGGGCTTGGGTGATGCTGTTGCTGACCGGCTTGCTCGGACAGATGGGTTTGTAGAACCGCACGACATGAATGCCTGGCTCGCCGACGCCTCGACCCTTCCTGGCCAGGATAATGGGGCTTTCAATCCATCCACCATCGACCCTTCCGCCTTCCTTCACGCCTCTCCTACTCCTCAGGACCCCAACCAGTTCCAGCGCATGTTTAATGGCGCCCCACGTAACGCCTCCCCGGGCTTCCACAACCCCAACCAGGTGATTCCATCCAAGCGACCCCGACCGGAGGATGGAATGCCCATGTCACCGCGGCCAGGCCCTGGTGGCATGCCTGGGTCGCGATCGCAGACTCCCCAGGTGCCGTATCCTGGATACCAAGGCCCCACAAATGGGACAGCTCAATTCCCTCAACATCCTACTCCCTATCAGCATTTCCAGCAAGGAGCGTCCCCCAATGTGACGCAGTCGCCAATTATGCAGGACTTTGACCAGCACAGTGTCCGCATGGGAACCGCTTCTCCAAGTCCTTTCTCCCCGGCCGGCGCACACGTCGGTGCTCGGATGTCCCCGTCCCAGTCAGATCATGGGAGCCGGGTGAACACACCGCAGAACAACAACTTTATGCAGGGACAAACCTTCCCCCAGGGTATGGGTGGGCAGTTCCAGCAAGGACACGGGATGAGCTCGGCGGCGCCTCAACCTTCCATGCAGGCACAGTTCGGCGGAATGCAACAAGTACCCCAGGGCTATCACCAAGCGATCGCAGCCCAGCAGGCCCGACTTCAGATGCAGATGCAGCAGCAGAACCAAAACCGGCCGATGAATGCTAATCCGCAGATGGCAGCGCGTCCCGTTGCTCCTGGTGGTATGAACCCACAGGCCAATGCTCAGCAAATGGCGGCCATTCGGCAAATGCAACAGAACATCGCAAAGCCCAACAACCCTGAAGCATTCATGCGAGGCTTGCAGAAATACATGATATCGCGGAACCTTCCGCTGGACATGAACCCGGTTGTTTGTGGTCGCCCCCTCAATCTACTACAACTTTACGGAACCGTGATGAGGATGGGCGGGTCAAAGAAAGTTACTCAAATGAATATGTGGCCGGCAGTCGCGCAACAGTTCCAGTTCCCGCAGATGCAGTTTCCTACGGCTGCGCAGGAGATTCGGGATTACCACTCAAGGAATTTGGCTCCTTACGAGCAGGCGCTACTTAGTTCGCAACAAAAACAAGTTGCCGAGCAAATGCAGCAAGGTGGGATGTCCCGCCAGCCGAACGACCCCTCAGCCATGCAGCAATTCCAGTCACCTGCGGTCAAACCAGGCCAGGGATTCGAGCAACCTCAGCAACTCGCCAACTCCCCCCAGAATAATACACCCATCACGAATCCTCCTCAACCTACCCCGGTCAATGGGTTTGCGACACCGACGCAACCACCAAGTCAAAAGAAACCTGGTCAAGCTCCCCATCGGCTCAGTCTCTCACGCCAGTCGCAGTCCTCAGTTCCCCCGGCTGAAACGGGAGGTCAGTTTACTGCGCCCTCACCGTCACAGCAAGTAAAGGGTGCTGCTGCAGCAACCCCAGTTCAAGCTGAACAGAAACCCGAGAAATTCGTCAAGAAGCCCATCGAGGACCCATACGAACCCCTGGCTGTGGATGCTCACCGTCTCCACGGACCCATACCAGTGGACGAAATGTACCGGGCCGGAGATGATATCTTAAGATTACGGCCAGGTGTACCAAGTTTTGCAGAACTGGGTGTGATTGACTTCCATGCTCTGAACATGAGTCTCAAGTCTGGTATCCAGGGTGAAATTCGAGTTGCCTTGGAAACCCTCACCACCGTGTCTTGTGAACCCCAGGTGCATATTTCCCTCCACAACTGCGAAGATTTGGTGGAGAGCCTGGTTGACTGTGCCCAGGACCAGGTTGATTACCTGGCTAAGCACATCCCACAGACGTCAGATGTCATGCAGATTCCCTCCTATGAAGAAGTTACTCGGGCCTGCTACTCAGAATTCACATCCCTCGCTGAAGTACATGAGTTTGGCAGTGTCGCCTATGAACTCGATCGGGCAGTGGACCGAATGATTGCCATCACGACGATTCTCCGCAATTTCTCGTTCCCGGCCGATTCGACCTTCGTGGCATTTGCAGTCCCATCGCTCACCCAGTTCTTCGCCGATGTCTGCCGTCATCTTGGCACCCGCAAAATGTTCCTACGGACCAACCAAAACACGCTGGACTTCATGAAGGATGCGGTGATTTTCATGAGCAACACGGCCCATGTCATGCCCATGCCCGGACAAGAGGAAGCGTTGAATCTGTTGACCTTCCTTCTTGCATTTTCGCCGTCGCCCGAGCCGTCGATGAACTCGGAGCGGGTGATGTTCACTGCGTTTAACCCTTCCATCCACCGATACACTCCGGCAGCTGTGGATGCTCTTGCCAAGTTCTTGGCCAAAGACGACACGAATCGGACATACTTCTCGGCCATCTTTTCAGGGGATGGGTCTGCGCCCCGGCCAGAGCTACTCACTCGTGCATTCGGCCTTGCCATCAGCCCAATTCCTCACAAGAGTGTCCTGGCGGCTGCCGATGCGCGCCAAATCTTCCTGATGCATGGTCTCCTCGCCGCCGATGTCCTGACGACATTTGCAGATCCAGCCATGGCGAAGTACTGGCTCGGATCTGTAGATGGATTCGCCGTTCATCTCTTGCGACTCTCGTGCATGCTCTGCAACGAACGCTTCCCGCAAATCAGCATGCGACCAAGACAGCAAGCTGAAAGTGAAGCCATCGCGTTTGGCTCGATCATTCATCGTGGACTGGCTATCTTACGCCGGCTCGCTGAGAAGTCGAAGCAAGTGGACGACTCCTCTCCCCTCCGCTTCCCATCCGGGATTGTCCCTCGTAAGGAGCAACTGCTGGGGGCCCTGCTGCTCCCCAACATTGACCCTACCATCGTCCGCCAACTCATCACGTATTCTCGGCTTGCAGAGTAAAACCCGCAGGCCTGAGGTCTGGGTGAGGAAGGTGAGAGAGTTGTCTTGTATGCAGCATCTACGACAATTTCTGAATTCTATCATGTCATTTGTACTCATGTCTCCAAGCCAATGGTCAAATCTTAGTCTTTTTAGGCGTCGGTGGAAACTGGGGGGTTTTCCTATTTGTTTTTGTTTCCCGTTGTGAGATAGCGTGATTCTTTTTCAGTGTACAATGCCCAGAATACCCTCGACTGAATACAAGAAAGTCCACATGGGTTGTTCCAACTTCCAATACTTGAATGATAGAAGCTGCCTATGTAGACTTTGGCTGCTGCTGTCTAGCACTGCTATTAAACAGCCAGATCAAGTATGTAGGGCATTGAGGGATAGCCTCTTGAACTATTTCCCTCTGCAATATCCCCTCCACATATCTTCAGTCACCCTATTGCCATTGGAGGACATCATGATTATGGGATACCAGGATCCTAAAGAGAATTGGGATGAGCAGCACCAGCCTCGGAATGCGAAAACCGTGGACTATTGATTAAGATAATAAGATGGAAAGGTATGAACACGAGCAACTGGGAATCCAAAATGGATATGCTACAGGACATGTATATCAAGCATAAAACATACTATTCACTCAAACCAAACGCCAGATAGTATGCAAAGAATATGGTATCACAGAGCATAAAAGAGATAAAAGACAAGATTAATGATAGTAATCCCGATGTACCTGCCACGACATGACAATCATCCATAAATAGAAGATGGTATTGACAAGCTCAAAGGCAAAGGCAGTTTTCCAGCAGTTACCTAGACAGAGTCAGCAGGGGTGTATAGATGTATATCTCAAAGAAACTCACAAAGCGTGCTCTGCATAATCCATGCCATTGTGTTGATGTTATTCCCCTTGGACACATTTTCAACTACATAGATCTGGCAATTATCATTCACGTTCCCCGAGGCACCATATAGCTGCACTGAGGTTTCAATGAGGCCTGTTAACCACAGAACGAAGAGTATGAAACTGCCGAGGATCAGGATACCCGGAAGCAAGAAATGGCGGGCAATAAGGCCGAGGACGAGGAAGATGAAGAAAATGCCCAGGGCACTGACCACAACCATGTAGGGGAAGAGCCTGGAGGATAGTTAGTAAATACAGACTTCTGGATGACTGATCTGTTGATCCCGGAGTACTCACCAAGGTGTCCCAAGTTCCATCTGGGTTTGGACCATCATAAACCATGCGAATATCCCGAGACATGTTGCCGAGCCTGCAAGTACGACGATGAGCCAGACGTTGAGCTGGGCTTCGGGCCAGTGGTAGCGAGGCCGGTTTTCTCGTCGCGCAATTGCCATGGTGAATGGGTTGGATATTGGGATATTGTGGTACAAGTATCGCGAATACCACTATCGAGGCAGCAGTCCCTTGATATATAGGATTCTGGGTGTGCGCGACTGCCCGATTGACCGCCTTATGGTTGTCGCAGGTTTTCGATCGACTTGCGGCCCGAATGCCGCAGCGTAGTTGCTTCGATTCGAGGAATGATTCGATTGAATCCGGGGAAGGGTGTTGATAAGGACGGACAGCGCATCGGGCGCTCTAGGCGCTTCGTCGGAGACTCGAAGTACCTGAGACTACTTAGATTTGGTTTGAATCGATGGGTAATCGAGGCCTGAGACAATTTGAAGTGAAGCGACAGAAGTACGAAAGGTGTAAACAAAAGAAAATCAGTGGCGGGGGATGATCGGCAGGAAATTGAGGTGGCAGGGGATTTTACTGTCAGATCCGGAGTTTTTAGTTTTCACAAACTCTTTCCTAAATATTCATCTCAATAGTTTGATATTATCATCCCTCCCTTCTATTTTTCTATACACTGAAAACGAATTTATAAAAGGGTATCGCCCAATGCACTACGCACCAATGAGCATCCGGCGCGGATGGTCTCCGCCGCTCCCACGGACTCGAGGCTGGGGTTCACCTCTACCAAGTCCATGGCCACCAAGTTGCCAGTCTCGTGTACACATTCGCAAATGAAATCGCCCTCACGCAGCGTCAGGCCTCCGCGCACCGGGGTACCAGTGCTTGGCGCCCACTGTGGATCCAGCGCATCGACGTCGAACGACAGGTGGATGGGGGTATCGTTGCCAATGTGAGCCAGAGCCATTTCGACGACGCGACCAATACCGTGACTACGAAGCAGTTCATTTAGCGAGGAAAATATCAGTGGGATGACAGACAACGTACCGGTCAATGTCGTGCATGCTGAATGCTTTGATGCCGTTGTCGCGCAGGATCTTCTTCTCCCCGCGGTCGACATCCCGCAGACCGATATATACTAGCTTGCGTGTGCTAACAATGTGCTCATCCTGGAGCCAGCCGAAGATGTCGCGCTTATCCTCCCGGGCCAACCGGGTCAAGAAGGCCATGGGCATGCCGTGGATGTTGCCGCTGGGGCTCAACTCGGGAAGGTTGATATCGGCGTGGGCATCGACCCAGATGACCGCCATCTCACGGCCGAGTCGTTCGCGAATTGCCTTGGCCGTGCCGGAGATGGAGCCGATGGCGATGGAGTGATCGCCGCCCAGCGTGAGTACGAACTTGCCATCCTTGGCGTAGTTGTAAACCTGCGAGCTCAGACGCTCGGTGACGGCGCTGACCGCGCGGGGCTTTTTCATGTTGCGGTAGTCGGGGTCCTCGGCGGGAATGTCCTGCTCGTAATAGTGGACGATGCTGTCATGGTGAACCTCGTAATCGAGATCCTCGCGCAACTGGGTGAGCAGACCGGACTCGATCAGGGCCATCGGGGCCGCCTCGACGCCCTTTTTCATCTGCATAGGTCTCAGCGATCATGATCCTGTCTTCTGGTATATGCGACTGTATCTTACCTGCCCGCCATTGAAGCCGACGGCGACGACACCCAGCTGGTTGGGGTGGGAGAGGAAGCGCGAGTTGATGGTTGACGGTTGCGTCATGGTGAAGGTATTGCAAACTGTGCCGGGCACGGTATCCTGGAAGGAGTTCAATTCGTAGGAGGCAGAAGCTCGCCAAAGTTCGACTTTCGAATCTTGGAGAGATCCGCGATAAGATAGAGAAAAGTGGAGGCGAGGGGCAATGAAATGATGAAAAGATGGATTGAAGTCAGGATGATGTCTATGTCTCCATGAAAAATAAAGAAAAGGACAGAAAGGAAAAGAGCGCAGCTTTATATCCTTTCATCCCTTTTTCCCACTCGCACCCTGCTTCATTCTTGGCGGACAGGGACAGTCGCTAAAAACTGCTTTTAGGGATCATGACACTCCGCCGGGTTCTCCATCGCTTCCGTTAAGTACAGGTCGAGGAGAGCTGCCCCGTTTAGTGTACCGAGATGTTCCACTACGTTGCAATCACGCATTTTTAGTGAGGGGCGATGCCGAATAATTGTCGTGATGGATTTCCGACTTTTCGTGAGAGGTTCTGGGGTGTTTCGTGGTGGTTGCGCTGGCGGACGGTGATTTACTAGTCTGTAATATGTACAGGTATAAAAGTACAAGGGGTATCAATTGCATCTATATGTACTACACTATTCTTACATCTACTTCCCCAGAATCAGTTTGCGAAGAACCTCTTCGGCCTTGGGCGCTTCCACGCGACCCTTCTCACCGGTGCGCATCATTTGTCCTACGAACCAGCCTAGTTTCCCCAGTTGGTTCTTGTTGCGGATCTGCTCGACCATCTGCGGGTTCTGCGCAATCGCCGACTCGGCTAGTGCTAGGTATTCCTCCCGCGACAGTGGCCGCAGTAGGAGGTTGTCCTCCTCCAGCAGCTGCGGAATAGGTCGACGATCCCCGTCGAACACCGCAGCTAGCACCTGCTTGGCCGTAGGTCCGGTTATGAGTTTTTGCTGGAGATGGTCGATGACGTCGGCCAGAGACTGGGCTGGTACTATCTCTCCATCCCAGGGCCGGTCCGCCTTGGTCAACAGCCCGCCCAGTTCATGGAGGACCCAGTTACCCGCCGTACGCGCGAGGGCCACCTGTGCTTTGGTATCCTGATCGGCATAGAGCGAGCGGAGAATATCCACCACATCTCTGTAGTACTCTAATCGGGCCCCGTCGTCCAGCTCGATCAATGGCTTAGCGTCCTCGATCGAGAGGCCGTAACCTGCCGTGAGGGTCTGTACCAGCGAATCAGGCAGTGTGGGAAGATTGTCGTCGAGAAAGCGGATCAGGTCCGCGCCAATCACCAGTGGCGGAATGTCAGGGTCCGGCATGTAACGATAGTCGACAGCGCCCTCTTTGCCTCGGAGTCTGCGAGTTTCGGTGCTGCCAATGGTCCATCCACGTGTCTCGCCCTCCACGACACCGCCGCTTTCCAGCACGGCGATCTGGCGATTCTTCTCGGCGACGATGGCGTCTTCCACAGCCTTGAAGCTGCTCAGGTTCTTAATCTCGGTACGCTGGCCCAGCCCGCTGATCCCGTCGTATTCATAGCTCCCAGGTGCCGCACCCCGACGCCGAACTGAGACGTTGACATCGACCCGAAGTCCACCCATTTCCATTCCCGTTGTCACGGCACCGCATGCCTGGACCATCGCTTGGAGTTTTCGAACACAGGCGGCAGCTGTGGCGGGGGTATGGATCTGCGGCATGGTGATGATTTCGATCAGAGGGTGGGATACACGGTTGAAGTCGAGGAGTTGCGTTGAGGGCGGGTATTCCTGGGACTTGGCGGTATCCTGCTCCAGCTGGACTTGCTTGATGTCGATGCGAATCCTACTGCCATCTTCCGGGGCGATTCCGTCGTAGTCATATATATCGACCCATCCATTGCGCGCAAATGGCTCTGCAAGCCGTTAGCTTCCCTCTCACTGATTGACAGGACTATACGGACCGTAGTACTGTGTGATCTGGTAGCCCGATGGCTGGTCCTGGTAGAAGTAATGCTTTCGGTCGAACCGGCTGACGGACTGTATTTCACAGTTGAGAGCAATGGCCGCGCGAAGGGCCGGGAGGAGGGTGGCAGCTTGGAATTCCTGTATCGCATGAGCCCCAGTCTTTCTCATTCACCATTCCATCAAGACGAACCGGCTGGCTACCTGGGAAGGCTAGGTCGAACAAGGCAACATTGGAGTTGGGGGTCTCGCTGGTGGAGGTCGGAGCTCCTAGATAAAAAGTTAGCAAGGCGCGATTAGTTGCGGGGACAGTTAAAGCCCTACGAGAGAACAATTTGGCTCCAGCATCCAGCTGCGCATGAATCTCCACACCGACGGTCAATTCCCAATCCTGTCTGGAGGCCTCTTCGCTCTCCCTGCGCTGTTTCTTTTGGGCTTTGAGGGTCTTGGCCTCCTGCTTGAGCTGCTTGCGGAGAGGGACGCGATCTGCGGAAGACGAGTTGAGGGAAGATGCGACGGAGGAGAAACGACAGTTGTGTGGACGAATCAGCAATGGACGATGAATGGACCGACAGAGTACGCGGCCAGCGCCGCTGGAAAGCCATGGCCGGAGCATGGAGAGCTGTGGTGAGTGAAGACGGAGGGGAGGATCAACGGACGCCGAAGTTGGGAGAGAAAAGATCCCGAACCATGCAATTTCCTCCATATTCCCCAGAAGTTGTAATTGTTGTAATTGTTTATAGTGCTAGGTTAAAATATTCTGAAATGAAATATAGAATCATACGAGAGGGTGTAACTGCTCTGCAGATAGCTATACACCCATTGTACCAGCCACACATCACGGCCATTCTGATTGTCGACTGTGAGCCACTCCGTATACCTCTGATCTCTTAGGTGTTTCACAGATCAAATGTAAGATGCAATCCAGTATTTCAATCCGAGTCGAGCCTCTCCTGAAATTGATCATTCCTGACGGGGAGTCTTGTATTACATTTGCGAGATCAACTCAACTCTATCATCAGTGCATCACCAGTCTCCTTGGGCCAAACTAGAGGAAGAAAAGAGTATATAGAGATCAAGATTCTCATTGTTATTCTTTGATCCCCGAGAATAACCTTGAAACTTGACCCACGTCAACCTCGTTCAATGAGGGGAAGACAATGCAGTGCCAACACATCACCATGCGCTCTCCATGCAAAGCACCCGAGTTGCATCTAAGTGGACTTGACTCATCTTGACCGCCAGAAGCGACGCAAGGAATGACCCAATGACTGACATTGAAGGGATATCCTCTCTTCATCTCCAACTCCCGTGCAACGATAATCAAACAGAGTCACTAGGGATTCAAGGAATCCCCGATCTGTTCATCATTGGCTGCTTCTCATCGGCTTCAATTCGCCGTGTGACGAATTGCGTCCTCCCAAGGGACGCGCCTCGGCCCCGTTTCAGCCCTTTGGTGACGCCAAGTTTGTTTCCGATTCGATCTGACTTGGGTTATACATACCTTTCGCCTCTTATCAGCCCGAAGAATGTCAAAGGACGCGGGGGACACCTTATGCATCACATCATCCTGACTGTCACATCTCAACCCTAGATTCCGTGTGTTCAAGGGCTGTCATGCTTCCTCCATACTGACACTGTTGAGAATCCTTAACCCTGGGCCCGTCTATGTCTTTCGACTTCTTTTACGACGGGCATGGCCTAAAACTATATTTTCTTCAAGCGATGACCCGCGTACTACTTCCGAAATCCTCCGATCACCATGCCACTCCACAACGGATCTCATAGTCTACGAAGGAAGAGCAAGAAGGATGGAAGAAAAAGAACCTCGTCAACCGTTTCCACTATAAGCACACAGGCGGGTCCTGTCGAAATCTTGAAAAATGTCGAAAGAGCCGGTTCTCCGACTGAAGAGGCCAATAGACCCAAAGAATCGGTGAAATCGCAGGCGGCTTCTGCAGAGCCGGAGAAAAAGACTCCTAACGTCTTCGAATTTCTAGACGATGACTCGTCTTCGTCCTCGTCTTCGGATTCCTCCAACGACGATGAACCGGCGCCTTCGATCCAGGCGCAAGCCGTCACAAAGATCCAATCACCTCAGCCACGGACAGCTCCCACGCATTCGTTGCTCTCCGAGACTAAAACCTCTCAGACTACGATTAAACAATCATCCAGCGTGAAGTCCAGGAGATCGAGCGACTCGCGTCCGCCCCCAGCACCTGCGCCTCCTCCACCCGAGAATCAATTGCAAATATCTCGCAAGCAATCGCATGCACGAAAGTCATCCGCCGGAGTGTACAAATTAACAGACAATTCGCCTCCAGGCAAACGTCAATTGCAGATCTCCCGATCCGAGAACTATTACACATCACGAGATGCATCTGTTGTCCACCAGCCACCACTGCCGCCATCTCCGCCGAGTAGCCCAGAGGATAGTCTCCACCGCGACACGCCAACCAGGCGAAGAGATTCGACTGCCTCGCAGCTATCATCCGGCTATGGGCTAGTTGCATCACACCTCACCCGCTCGACCACACAGGATAAGGCGGGATTCCCACCACTGTACCGCCGCTTCGAAAGCGTGAACCATCGCGTGCTGCTCCATCTTCAAGATGAAATCTCCCAGATGGAGGAAGAGCTCCAGACGCTTGACGAGTACGAAGAGATGCACCGCGTCGCCACCGCCGAGCAAGAAGGTACCAAGCTTGCACCTGCTTCTCGTCGGATGGAGGCGCAGTCTCAGGCATATTCCTCATTACATTATCGACGTATGGATCTAATGGCCGCCCTAACCCATAAAACATCGCAATATAGTGAGTCCCCTAGCCTCACATCATTGAAGGGAAAATCCCTCTAATCACCGCACAGATAACGCCCTAAGCGCATACAGCAAAGTCCTTCAAACTCTTCCACGAGCCTCGGAAGACGATATCCAACACTACCGCTCCTGGATGAAAGTGCACAACCCCATCGCTGCTGCCGAGACCCGGTTTCTGGACCAAAATGCCGACCTCGTGTCTCTCTCACCCCGCCTGGCAGCCTCGACTGCCGCTGCACCCGTTTACATGGCCATCGTTATCGCCTCCGGTGCTATATTACTTCCGCTACTGGCTTTCAGCATGATCGCAGAGTTCTCAGGCCGACTCGTCGTCGTCACAGTCGTCGGTGGCGCTGCCGCAGCTATTGCGGCCAATTACTCCGCCGGCATTGACACTCTAGTCGATTCGCGTGATGGCTGGAGATGTGCCACGATGTATGTCTTGACTCAAGATCAATCCGAGATGACACTAACAATTAAACTTAGATACTTTGGCTTCATGACCATCGCTGCCATGTTCATACCTTAGCGCCTAGAGCAACATGATGAATTACGTATTCTTTTGCCTCACTCTCATACCTCGTCTTTGTTATTTTCACTTTCTTGTTCCCAGTCTTTGCGGTGTGAATCATTTGCCATCTTGACACGTTTTCAACTCGGGCCTATCTATAGATACGGCGACGGTTTCAGAATCTGCGCAAGGTTAAAGCTCACCAAATTCTCGGGACGGGCAATGATACACATGGCGTTTGCTTTCTCGGAAGATCGGGTAATGGATAAAAACCAGACACATCTTTGGGTTGGTTGGGTTATGGGCTGGGGACAGATATAGGTGAATTCTCAATTGGGGGGTTTTTATGGACAGTTTCGTTGCATTCTCTTTGACTGTACTATTTATCAAGTGTTAATGAATTCCGGGACTGGTTTACGACTTGAGTGTGTATTATAATACCGATAGTCGCACAGACATCACGGCCTGTATATTGGTTTGTCAAGCCAACTTGGCCTGGATCCCAGGGCTAAGTAGGGAGGTGCCTGATAGATTTTCTCCTACGAAAGAACAAGAAATAACTTCTGAACTGGATGCAATCAAACGGAAGTAACCTTTCAAAACGAGGACTGTAAACAAGGGACATAATGCCTTGTCGGCAGCCCGTACCACCCCGCCTAGACCTGCCCTTTAAAAGCCAATCCACACGCCGATCGCTGTTTGATAACACCGGATAAAAAGAAACCACATGAATCCGCAAATATATGAGGACAAGAGCATTCATTAGCAACACAGTGGGGAGGAACAGAAGAGAAGAATATCGTGGACAAAGAAGCCACCTTCGAAGTGGATAAGCGCGTTCGAAAATGAGGTTGGTTATCGCGGATGGAATGGTGACAGAAACTTTTCAGACTGCACGAAAATACATTTCACTCTGAGGTTGTAAAAGCAGAAGCGAGGATATTCTCCTATGACACGACGGGTGTGCCGTTCTGCCGGCTTCCTGGTGTGAGACTGCCCTCCTGCGACTGGCGAGGCTCAAGCCCCGGCTGTGGCGTCGAGGGGCTCTGACGACTTTGCTGAGCAGCGAGCTGGGCCTTGTTGCGGTCCATTAACGCGGCTTGTTCAGCAGCACTGCGGGCGTAGGTTGTGGTGGCAGTCTGGTTCGCATACGGTTGTCGTTGGCCCGCGTTGGCATAAGGAACACGGCCTTGAGGAGTAGCATTGTTTCCGGATTGACCGGGCCGTGGGGTGTAAGGCTGGGGAGACTGGCTCTGCTGTGCAGATAAGCCATTTTGCGCAGGCCGTTGGAACTGCGGCACATTGTTGGCCTGGCTGTACTGCGAGTTCACCTGGGAATACTGCTGCGGGGCGTAACCCGGGCGTTGGGAGGGAGTGCTGGGTGGACGGCCTCCGGTATATCCAGGTGTAAATGAGCCCGTGGCAGAGGGCTGTCGCGCACTCTGCGGCACTTGGAATCCTCCTTGTGATTGGGACACGCGAGCATTAGAAGCAAAGGCACGCTGGTTATATGCGGTTTGAGGTGTCGAGAAACTGCCAGGTCGGGCTGCGGACGGTGTCGAGCTCTGATTAGCAGCATTTGACGCAGCTGTCATTGCTGCAATTCGTTCCTGGTGCAATGTGTAGTCATCCCTCTCCATTGTGCCACTGTAGTCTGGGTTCTCGATGAGAATCTTCTGGCTGACGTTCAAATCTGCCAATTGATCACCGTCCAGCTTTGCGATAGCATATGGTGGCAGGCTACTGATGATCGCGACAAGAGTCTTCTTCAAGTGCTCGTAAACGGCCCTTTCACCATCCGACGGGTTGTCCGCAAAGCCAAAATCTGGCCCGGGTGTTTCATCCGTGTCCTCCTTCTCGCCTTCAAAGGGATCGGCGAGATTGCGAATTCTCTGATACGAACTCAACGTGTCCAGCATTTCAGAAATCTCCTGAAGCATCCCTTCGACTTCTCTGCTCTCCGGATCCTCTTTGCTTGGGTACTCTTGTTCGAAGTCATACGAAAAGTCCTGAGAGTCGCAAGCCTTCATCATCTCCTCGAGAGTGGCATCATCGAGATCACCGATGCTCCCCGGTTCCACAGATGTGACTTCCTGGTCTGAATCTTGATACGGGAGGGAAAGTAGGGTGCGCAAGCGCTTTGCGCCTCGTTTCTCCCACCATATCATATCCTTCGAATCTACCTCCAGGACGGCACCGGAGCTGTCGAAAGAGGGCGCGAATGAGGAGTAGACTCCCTGGAGAAGAGACGAATCATCGCCAGTCCAGAGTGCAGGGTCACCAAGCTTTGGCCTGACACTCCGTTCTGCATGATGCTTCTCGACACGAGACCAGAATGCAGGTGACGATGTGACTCCACCGTATTGCAGCCACTGGCCAGACGGTAGTGGGGAAAGACAATAGTTGTTGCGGTCGCCGAAAAATGATTTAGGATCAAATACAGCATCGAACGGGTCAATCCAAGAAACCGAGTTGCTTCGGTTACCATGTGTTCGCGGAGGCTCCAGCGGGGGGAATCCTGGGCGAGGGCCGAAAACTTCACCGAATGTTCTCTTCGGAGGCGTTGTAGCGTTGAGGTTATAAGGAACCACCTTGGAAGCCGCGATACCATTAGGCAAAGCGCCCTCGCGAAGTTCCTCGTGGACTTCAACGAACTTTGGCTCATCGGTCCCAGAGGACTGCAAAGGTACTTGAACTGACTTCTGCAGACTTGAAAACAACTGTTTCGGATTCGACTGGCTTCCACCAAACAGCGTCAAAGCCTGTCTGTCCTCTCGGGCACCGACATTAGACACAGTAGAATGGACTTGATCATCAGCCTCATCATCTGATGTCTCGATCTTGACCTCTGGCTGGTTAACGAGCGATTGGCCGATCAAACTGTTCATGTGCTTTTTGAAGGCTGCGATGCGGTTGACGACTTCAGTCAGAGGGGTGCCGTCGGACTTGGTGCCATTTGACTGGTTCTGATTGCGTTCAATCACGGCGGCAGATGCTCTTTCAATGTCGGCCAGGAATTCTTGCAGAGTACCGTAACGGTCCGATTCCACCCGAGTCTGAATGTTAGAGGTCTCCTGGTCAGTAGAGACCTTGGCGCGCTTTGCTCGGGGCTTTGCTCCGGTGGCTGGAAAAGGACAGGAGAGCAGCTGTAGTTCGGTATCATGCCTGCTAATTGTGTTAGTCACGACTCGGGTAATGCAAAAATATCGAGCTATACGCACTTCAAAAGCAGGTCAACGAGGTTCCGCAAGTTTTCATGAAGATTTGCCTTTTCGCGCGCCGCGGAAGCACTGGAATCTGCGCCTGACTTATCGTCCTGGGCCGAACGCTTCCTTTTCCCAGGAGTCGCCATCACGCTCGAGTCTGGATGGGGCTCGCCATTTGTCACCGGCATCGGTGTTGTGTGTCGGCCTTCGTCGGCGCTCATGGTGGGAAAGTCGCGACGATACAGATGTTCAGAGGATTTCTTACGTGATCCCCTCCCAAGCAGACGATGTCCTCTATGATTCTGAAATCGCCAAGGAATAGATTGGGAGGACGCGACCGAGAGGTAAAAGATCGATTGTGAATAGAGGTTGCGGGTGATCCGTGGTCGGTGCAGCGACTGGTGTTCGAGCAGTATTGATGGGGAGAGGCTGGAGACAGGATCGAGAAAGGATGAGATCGCGACGAGGGGACAACACCGGAATGTTCCACGTCACGGGGTGAAAGAAGCAGAATGAATAAAAAACCAAATCAGGCAGACGATGTCATTGCCTGGATTCACTCCCAGGTAATAGATCCAGCCAAGGCAGAAGGGGGCAAAGTAGAGAAACTGTTCGAGACCAGAAATGCGCGCCTTCCCGAAAACCGCAGCCCGTGGCGATCCTCACGTGACCATCTCTATTTTCTGCCGCGTTGCGTTCACTTTTTTTGTATTTTACCAGTCTCTCACATATCATTGAGCTCCTGGGAATTGTGGCATTAGGAAAGTCATCTTAATGACGACATTCATGGATGTCATCCACTCTCAATCATGCTCGAAGCCTGTCGGGGGTATCTGTGAGAGCGGCGCATCTGCTCGGATCGTGTCGCAAGGAACGTTATGACTGTGATATTCGATGCAGTGCCCTACTTGAGAGTACCTCCCGCGGCTCCCGACGTTTCTTTAGATCCGGTATCTTTCTCCATCATACCTCCGCATCACCCTTCCTTTACGGCAGTCAACACGAGCCCACAGGAGATGTCCAACAGCCCAAATCAACATTGCAACCGAAACCGAAACCGAAACCGAAACCCACCCCCTCCGAATACCTTACCAAAAGCCTCCAAAGGACTGGCCATGCATTAGGATCTGGCGAACGATCGACGCAGGCCGTCGATCTGTCGTTCGTGAACCCGAATCGAAAGGTTTCGAGAAACGTGCTTCAAAGACACCGGGGTCCAAGAAAAACGTATGGTCGACCAGAACGACAGTCGCTCCAAACAACCCTTGGTGAATATATTAGGCTAGTGGATCCGTCTCCCTTACATATCACAAAAAGCGACGGGGCGGACGACTTGGATGCTGTCCTTTCCGAAGTCTTTCGAATGGACACTCAGCAGTTTCTAAGCAAGCATGGCTATGGTGTCGAAGACGTGGTCTCGTGGGCATGGATCATGAAGAGTCAGAACCATCACCAGGCGCTGTCCCGGATGTTTGCATTGGAAGCCGACTCCAAGACAAATCGTGTTCCAACTTTCATTCCTCTTTTCCTCTCAAAGGAGCGGCATTTGGATGCACAGTCCTTTCGATTACTCCTCATTTATTCTCTGCATCTCATGAGTGGCCAGCCGTTGCCAGCTTTGGACGCCCTCCCAGGGACCCTTGAACACCATTCAGATCCGCCATCAGCAGAGTCTCGTCCCCCAATAGACCAAAGTACATGCATGATCCTGGTTGTTCGGCTGATCCGACATGCTCGGCAGGTGTGGCCCGAAGCATTGCCTATCATCGCCCGCGCATTCTCTCGATTCCTAACGGCCATCCCGGTCAATAATGGCGGACGCTCAGGTCTGGCCAGATACAAAGCCTATCGCTTCAGAACAGAGAAGTTCAACAGCTGCCTCCGGTTACTCTCGCTCCCTACCAAAATCCATCCATTTCGATCATCATATATTCAGCAGGAAGCGCAATTCGAGCTGCTCAGAGCCATGGCAACCCATAAGCCAGTCCTACCTCTTACTCGAAAGGGCTATCGAGCCATCATTGCGGTCCAGCTGGCCCATAAGAAGACTACCGAGGAGCGCCAGTCTGCCGAGCTCAAGGCACCTTCTTGGCCGCCCTGGAAGGAAGAAAAATTGGGAATTGATGCCCAGCGCGGTAACGAGGGCATGTTCAGCCGTGCAATGAACGTACTTTCACAAATGAAGGAGGCCGGGTATTCCCACCAGCTGTGGGAAGAAATGTCTTCTGTTTTGGCGGGTTGGGATACCGATCGTAGCCCGACAGTCCAGACAAGAAGTCTGGTGTATCCGACAGGGTCTTTGTCCCGTACGCGCAACGTGGATCCTGACCACTATGCCATTTGGGTGGCACGTATTCGTGCCACGAGGACTGTTCGAGAAGCATGGGCTTGCTTCTTGGCTTACCGGGACCGCAACTTTCCCCCCAAAGCTGCCGTCTATGCTGCGATGGCCGAGAAGTTGATTTACCGGGAAAAAGCAATCAGGAGATGGTCTGACCAAACGAGTCCTGCTCTGCCGGGCGATGGCCGTGAAGTTCATCCTGAGCCAGCTTCTGCTCGGGATATCATCTATGTGCGAACAGAGCCACCCACGTCGGAGGAGTTCCTTGATCAGACGTTCGCAGAGGGAATCCGCCCATCTGGGAGGTTCCTGGCCTTGCTTCTTCAGTCGGCTTCTACTCTCCGCTTGGGTCTGGAATATCTACAACGCAGTGACTTGACAAACGATCAGATTGCGGCTCTGTGCACCGTGTGGTACCAGCAACCAGAGAACACGGCGCAACATATCAAGGCTCTCCAAGCATTACCGGATTTTGTCTTTGCCTCTTTCATCAAGCTCCTATGTTCACCTTTCCCCCCGACTGCCCCATACACTCCCATACTCTATCATTTTCCAGTTCTCATGGCAGACAAGCAACGCCCCGAAGCTACGCCGGATCTCTTTGACTTTAGAGAAGAGCTTGAGGAAAAGTACCGTTCGAAGGCTTTGTGGCATGCTGTTCAACTGATCAAGTTGCGACAGCCGGCCTGTGGTGAGGCATGGTCCCATGTTGTCAATGTCTTGAGTCAAAAGTCAACGTCCCGAAGGTCATGGAGTCGAAGTTGTCTCGGCTCAGGAAGCCGGAGGAACCAACATCTCTACCGGATCCTTGTATGGCAGGAAGTCCTTGAGACGTTGGGATGGATGGAAGCTCGGAATGTCGAAGTCGGCCTGGAAAACTTCAAATACCTATGCATGGCATTCAGCAGAGCAGTTGACGCTGGGATGCATCATGCCGGTCTTGTCGAGGAGGCATCTCAGCTGATAAAGAAGTCCACATATCCCCAGACCGACTCTGATGCACAGGACACTTTCAACACCATGGTCGCGAACGGACTCGAGCTTCTCAAGTCACAGTTCGATTACCTCGTTCTTCCAGCGTCGAAGACGTCGGAACTAGCCGAGCGGAGTATATTTGCCACGGACTCGGAGGTTCATGTGCTTGCTGGACTGCATGTCCCGTCCTATGCGACGCTACATAGCTTCGTGCGGGTCCTGGGGCTCGTCGGAGACGACGAAGGCCTATTACATCTGTTGCAATGGATGAGCCAATCAGCTGCTCGGCTGAACGAAGTTGCGGACGAGGAATTGAATGGCGGGAGAATGAAGCATCAGACCCTTACAGCGATCCGGGTGTTTTTGGAAAAGCTTCACTCTCGGTCTCTGGACGATGCTCTGGTAGTGTCGGACTCCAAGGTGCAAGTGGCATACGGCCTCATCAGCCAAACGCCGGGCTGGGAATGGCCCAGTGATGCAGATGTTGAACGATATCTATCTTAAAGTGTACGGATATAATTTCTATCCTGTGTTTTTCTCGGTTTTCAGAGATGGACGGAGGCAACGACTATCAGAAAGGACAGTTGTTCCCGATCGAGGACGATTCATCAGTCTACCCCATATGCTACAGGTCAGATCGTCACCAGATATCTCTTGCCCAAACAGCTGGTGGTATCCTGAGTCGCATGGGATGGAGAAAGGGGAATGAAAGTCAGTTCGTCACACAGACAGATGGAAGATTCTGGCCGACTTTAAATCCATCACGCGAAGGAGAAACCCGCATGCTTAACTCATCTCTCGCAGACTCTGGCCCAAAATCGCTCTCTGTCCAAGCCGTGAGACAAAAGCTTAAGGATTACTTACCTCTGATAGATCCTGGCCAGGAAGAGTTTGAACGTGTTATAGACACGGAGGCAATCATAATGTTTGAACATGGTGGGACAAGATATACGTAAAGATGAATCACGTTGAGATTTGCGTAAGTCATTGTCTTCCTGTTATACGATTCAAAATCTTCCAAGATTTCTGCGGAATGGACCGTGGAATCCATCAAGTACATTTGTTGTCCCGTGCACGCCCAGCGAACTGGCTTGTGTCGGAACATAGGGAGCCTCCTGGTGATCAGACGGCGACATCGGATGCCTTTCTGCAGCTGGTGCTGGTTTCCTTGTATGGATTAGTGGGAAAAGTGGACATTGCAAGATGGGGATAAGTGGGTACATATGTAATGGCTAAGTGGAGTACATAGCGGAATATGAGCTTAGATGTAGATGAAGTGATGATGGAGACTCGAGACTTACAGTGATTGAGACTCTTCCATCCTCGTCACATGTCATGTGTCATACTGATTCGCTGATCTGTTTTTCCGCTCCGGATATTTAAGAGCACGAATCTGTCATACGCCTCTCTCATACATACATATTCTGCAACCCGATAGAGCTCATTGTACGACTCAGCTGCAACGGGATTGCATGTCCCTTTACCTGTCCCTTCACTGACTCGAGTATCCAATTAGTCCAATCCAAGATGTTTCGCAGTGCTTTTCGGTCCTTCTCCTTGCACAACACCAGAAGCGTTCATACTGCGCGATATTTTCATCAAGCCACAACAGACTTCATTAACCATGACGAGAGTGGAAACCTGGTTGCCAAGAAGGTTCCTATTATTATTGGTAACCCGGGAGAGGCTTATATTCTGATTGATCCAGGGGTTGGCGGTGCCCTCCGTGCTGCCAGTCCCTTTACATCAGCTTCTGCAGCGAGTGCTGAAGATAGATGTAAACTTACGTTTTTCCATGATTCGCAGCACTTTGGGTTTGGTAAGTTGTCATTGTGTTGAGAGTTTTATATAGCCGATGTTAACAAGTTTGTTTTCAATGCTAGGATCATCAAGTTATCCCCGCCTCTATGTCCCAAGCCAAATGCCTCAACAAACAGAATCAAATACAAGCCCTGCAACTTTGTTATTGAACGGAAAGATGCATGAGATAGTTCTAGATGGAACTCCTGATGGTACAATCCAGTCACCAATCCTTCCTATCTTACGGATACTGATCCATAATGTCTATCTAGCAATTTTTGCTGAGCATGCAAGCGCTACTGTACGGGACATGGGGGATGTACTCGAACAGTTGAAGGATATGTGATGTCAAGGTTGCTTTCTTGCCGCCATATCGGGGATTGTTTGATCTAAGACTGCAGGCGGATTGCCAATTTTTGACTAGAACCCGGGGGGAGAGGGTTACTGGGTATTGGTAAATAAAAAATCCCAGTGTTATTGAGCTTATCGCGCTATTATCCTCATACTTGCTTGAAATTTCATACCTGAAGGTAATGATCCCTAGATTTGTTTGCAAATACGTATGAGTGAATCTACCCACGAATTTATTTATTCAGTTATAAACGTGTCCATTTCAAGGAAAGTGTGGCGGACACAATGCGGTCGCAACTAGACAATGTAACAATAAATTGACACAAAAAAGCACTAATCAACAAGGATTTGCATCATAAGAGCATCCTTCCCTCCCCCCCCCCCCCAAACGAGGGCGAATAAAAATGAAAAAGACACGGAACAAATATGCAAGATGAAAATAATTTGTGACTGTGAATCCCACTTGAAGCTCGCAAACATCCAGATCAGAACACTAGCTAGAAGCTACCTAAGATGGAGATGATGTTAATAGAGAGTAAACGAGGTACCATCCGCAGAGGATATACACAATAAGGGCCTGGCAAATGCTCAAGTCGCAGTTGTTACCAAGCAGTGGACCGCTAAGTAGTTGGGAAAATACTACAAATCTATAGCAACGGCTCTTGATCCGGTGACTGCAGAAGTCATGGAGTATAGAAGCTCAGCTACCGAGTACTAGCTATTTACACGTAGTATGTCTCTCGGTTAGTACCTAGATCGGCTATAGCTATAGCTAATAGTCTTCTAGCTTACATGACCGCGTAGGGTAAGTATAATATCACTAGCTTAAATACCTTAAAGTCCCTACGACATGCTTTATATAGGAATATACTAACACGATTTGCTAGTGGCCTAGAGGACCAGTTCCTCAAGCAACACACGTAGAACGGAAATACGTAGCAAGGAATAGAGGCTATAGCTTAGCAACATAACGAGGTAGGTGCTCTCCGAGATAGGATGGCTATGCTAGAGGTAAAGCTCAACGACCTATGCAAACCCAAGCCGGGTAGGCCTAAGCGTCAGCCGCAGTAGGCCAAGGTAGACATATGGTCATAGGTCAGATAAATCGAGGATAGGTTTTGAGATGGAGGAGGGAACATCTAGGCCCTTAAGCTCGGTCGAATGATCTCTTAGCTGTCATGCTTGTATTACACCAACCCAGATAGCACCCGCATTGAAGTCAGTTGGCTTGATTCAGAGTTCGTTCTTGTCCTTTCTGGGAATATCGTAGTCGGTCTTGGCAGTAGGTCGCTTGTCGATCGTGATCCTTATGAACAACCTAGATTGATCGATTGATGATCCTTAACAAGCTCTACTAGGACGCGCTTGTCCCTGACCCACGCGTCGCGTGCGTGGCGATTCCGGGAGAGTCAGTGGTAACTATTAGGTGGAGCTCCCCACTCCTAGGGGACCAATAGGTGTGCAGAAAGTCAGTGGGAGACCTGCCCTCCTTTGAGGCATTATGGATTAGGGTATAGTGGCTAGGCTATGGATTTGCTACAATTGGTTAGTACGACTTGCCTTGCTTAGTAAAAACCAGGTCAAAAACCCGCAGCTCAAGCGGTTTGTATTCATTCCATAAGAGGTATGAGATTGTCATAGTGGTATTGGGCGGAACAAATGAGTGATAGAGAGTGATCCGTGATGTCGAAGTGTGTATGGTAATATCGGAAGTTTGTGGAGAAGAAATCGCAAAAGGCAGTGTGAATAAAGGACGGCCAGGCGTGGCGTATGACCCGGCACCCTATGGATCACGTTACAAGTGGATGCTGACTAAACCGTAATCCACCTTCCATACGCAAGGGGCTAACTTCTCAATTTCTCCTTTGATCACAGATGGGAAAAAGGATTTTCATAATACGCCTGTATACATTGCTTCCAAACCCTCCCGTCTTCCTTCCCCTCTTTAGTTGAACCCTACCGACAATGTCATTAGGCGCGACTCGAACGCGACTACGCGTGAGCACAATATCAAGCCTGGGTGCGCGGCCCAAGAATTCATATTCAACCAAGGGTTCTGACTCAGGCTTAGGCTCATTCTCGAACTTGATGAGATATATGACGGTTGCTAGTGTAGTCGGTACACCCGGCCTTTGGTGGTTAGCAAATACTCGCGACGATGCGACTCGCGAAGATGCGCCATATATTGAAAGCCCTCCAGCTGAGCACTGGAGCGTTGAACCAGGTCCTTCTAAAGATCAAGTGACGCGTATCATATCACAAGGAGCATATTCATTTCTAGTCAGAAATGTTGCCGGCGTTAGTAGATATGATGGTGCTCAACTAGCTTCCAATAGCCCGTGTGAGGATCAGTTCACCCATGGTAAACTTCCTTCACCATGGAAAGGAGGCAACAAGTGGATGGCTTAGGCTGTCTTTGATGGACATTCAGGCCTGCAAACATCGGAATTGCTAAAGAAGCAACTCCTGATTTTCGTCCGACACAGCTTAAGTCAAATACAGCCAACCTCAACCGAAAGCCCCGTACCCGATGAGTTGGTGCAGCGCGCTATCATAAAAGGGTTTATGAATCTCGATGATTCTATTGTCAAAACAGCCCTAGGTACGTCTCAGAGCCAAGAATCGTTGCAACAGAAAGTAAAGAAACTGGCCTCCGCTTATTCCGGCTCATGCGCCTTGCTCTCCATGTACGATTCTACAACCGGTACATTACATGTGGCGTGTACCGGTGATTCAAGGGCGGTTTTGGGGCAGCAAAAGCCAGACGGCAAGTGGGAAGCAATGCCATTGTCAGTAGATCAGACTGGCAAGAACAAAGAAGAAATTGCCAGGCTTCACAAAGAGCACCCTGATGAAGAAGACATTATCCAAAACGGACGGGTGCTAGGGATTGGGGTCTCACGAGCCTTTGGTGATGGCCAGTGGAAGTGGCCTATTCAATTCCAGAAGGACCTGCAACGGAGATTTTATGGTCCACCCCCTCTGGTCCCAACATACAACGTTCGAACGCCACCCTATCTAACGGCTGAACCGGTCGTGACAAGCATCAAGGTCGACCCTGGAATCCCTTCTTTCCTGATCATGGCAACAGACGGCTTGTGGGACATGCTCTCCAGTCAGCAGGCAGTTGATCTAGTGGGGAAGTGGTTGGAATTGAAAGCAGCTGAGAAGAAGAATAGCAAACTAGAGCCAACATATGAACCATTCGACTTCGGTCAATTCTGGAAAGGAGTAAGCTGGAAGTTCGTGGAGGGGAGGACAACAGTCCAAGATGACAATGTCGCCGTGCATCTGGTGCGTAATTCACTGGGTGGGAACCATCACGAGTTGATAGCAGGCCGACTTGCCTTCAGCTTTCCAAGCTCCCGGCGTCTACGAGACGATACAACTGTGCAGGTGGTTTTCTTTAGTGTCCCAGATCTGGAAAAATAAGATAGTTGAAAACACAGCATTCTGAGCGTCTAAGCATGGTCGAGGCTGCTATACAGACTTTCTACCGTCCTACCACTATTTTGATAGCTTTAGATAAAACATTCAAATAAATCGCCTAAACACCTCAATAACCTAGGAAAATTCATCACTAGTAGCCTTAAAAAGCAAAAACCCTCGAACATATTGTTATAGAAGACTACTTTGGTAGGGTAGTCGACCTATCGGTTAGGTAAGAAGAGATATCTAGTAGAGGGGTAATATAAATAAGATAAATAATAGGATAAGAATAGAGACTAATTCTTAAAGAAGCCAATATTAGAAGAGATAGGATACTCCCTTTTATTATAGAGAGCTAATTCAACTAATATACGCTAAGGAGTAAACGAGAAGTAGGCGATTCGGTAGGGCTCCGGTAGAGAATCGTAAGCGGTCCGATTGCGTATAATCTCTGAAAGTTCTAAATAACCTTAAAACTACTAATTCTATAATAATTATACTTCTCTCCCTAAACGCCTAACCCTAGGCGTTTATAAAATTATATAATATCGCTACGAATAAAGAAAATTAATATATTATATACTTAAAAAGTTATTATAAAGAACGCGTTCTTAACCTTACTAATACCCCTCGAATTTTTCCTCTTCTTTATCTCTCTATTTTACTAATATTATTATAAGTTCTATAAGTCTTAGCCTATCCTCTAGCTATTCTAGATAGTTCTAGCTAACTAAAATAAAAGAATCGTCTAACCCTAAAAAAGATCCACCTACTCTCGCTAGTGCTATATCTTCGAAGATCTACCCTCTTATTGCCGATCTATTAGAGTACCGATATACGCGTAAATGGGATCAATCCGTGTAAAATGCAACCTCAATTGGTTCAGAAAAGCGCCTTTTCTCAAAGGTGCCCCTAGGTCGGAAGTAGTTGTAAAGGCGCATAGTTTACTCTCGTGATGTCGTTCTGGCCATTTTAGGGAATGATTCCAAGGAATACCTTAAGTCTATTGCAGAGAAAGAAATCGAGTGGACTCGACGGTATGGAGAGCCAGTGGAACTTGACTTTCCGCACAATGGCGTCTTTCCTGGGGAAAAGTCTCCGGAAGACTACCTCCATCTCTTGGACAAATATCTCGCATTAGCTCCATACCTACTGCCTAAAGAAACCACTAGTCCGCTTAATCGACCAAGTCTTCGTCATCCAGGTATGTCTATCCCATTAAGTTCACGAAATAAGCCTGACCATGTCGAGACTTAAACCCAAATAACATTTTCGTTTCACCCGACTCCGGTGCCATCTCTTGTATCGTCGATTGGCAGCATACAACGATTGAGCCGCGTCGATTGGTTGCAGGCTATCCCCGTGCCTTTGGAAACCCAGATTCTGAGCAATCTCCCAATCTCAAAGAACCCTCGCTTCCGTTGGACTACGAAACGCTTTCAGCCGAGGAGAAAGCCGAAGCCGATGAACTCCGTCGCCGCCGTCTCCTCTTTGATTACTACCGTATTTTCAATGGTCACCCCAACAAACCGCATCTCGAAGCTCTTCGTGACCCAATCCTTCTTCCACGTCAGCATCTTGTGGACAGGGCAGGCAGGCAATGGAGTGGGAATTTAAAGACTTTAAAGGGGAGCATTAGTCCGCATGGTTGAGTATTGGTCTTATCTACCTGATACAAAGGGATTTTCGTGCCCAGTGCAGTTCACCGACGCTGAATTGGACGGGTTTCGTGACCAGGAGCAGCTGTGGTTTGACTTGAATCAAGTCGTGAACCATTGGCGAGACCAAATTGGTGGTGTAAGCGAAGATGGCTGGATCAGCAATGAACGGTACGATGATGCCGTCCAAAAAGTTGCTAAGCTTAAAGCCTCTCTTGTGGCTAGCGCTGAAGGGGACGATGAAGATATACGTCTGCTGGAAGAAGGGTGGTTGTTCAGAGATCATGAGGAGATTAATTGATCTATCAGAAGCTATTTGTTGACGCGATAAATACTCAGTCCCTGGATGCCAGTGCCGGATTTATGACCGCACGTCCATTCTGTGGCGATTATTCCCCTACTTATATCTTGGTAAATGCAATCTCACCTGCTGATTTCACATGATAACCAGTCACCATTTACTTAACCACATAACTGCAAAGCATAACTGCTGAGTACCTCCTAAATTAGATCCGCAAGTAGCTTGTATTGATTGATCTACAACAATGCTGTTAGATGGCTACATAAGAGTCGCAATAGGTTCAAAGCCACGTCATAATCCAGTTCCTCAGAATACCGATCTCCGCAATCACAATCCAAGGAGCTACTTGAAACCACCAGCCCCCTTTTAAACCGTTGCATCTGAATTGCCGATAGCATGGAACGGATAGTGTATTTTTAGTTATATGTACCCCATTCGGCAAACGTCGGGCGACTGTGGAGCTTTCCCCATACCCCGAAAGCTCCGACCCAACCTTCCATTTCGCACTTCATCCGATTTCCACGCGGACATCACCCTAGCCCCCCAAAGCCCCCTTTCGTTTCAAAGCTACCTGCGTGAGATCGAGTACCGCTCGACCCCTTGAATTAACCAGGGCGATGGCCACCGTCATGTCGCCGCGGCTTGTCCGCCTCACGCCTCTCTCCTGCTTCACGCGCGCAACCATGACCTCCACGATGACCCCCACCCGGCTGTTCGTGTCGCGGCTCAGTACCAGCGCCGAAGAAGACATCATCTTGACCCAGCAGATCCCGGCTCCGGGATCCGGACATGTGCGCGTGCTGAAACTGAACCGGCCCCAATCCCGCAATGCGATCTCCCGTCACCTGCTCGATACCCTCTCCAATCACGTGAAGTCCATTGCCGCAGAAGAAGGCAATGGACCTACCAGAGCGGTAGTATTGGCAAGCAACGTTGATGCAGCATTCTGCGCCGGCGCAGATCTGAAAGAGCGCGCCAAAATGACCCACCGCCAGTGAGCTTCCCTTTTTACTATCCAAAACTTGCTTTCGTCTGGCTAATCGATGTCACATATCAACAGGACAGAACAGTTCCTTTTGGACCTCCGCAGCACCTTCAAAGAACTCGCCTCCCTCAAAGTTCCCACCATCTCCGGCATCTCCTCCATGGCCCTGGGCGGTGGCCTCGAGCTCGCACTGTGCACCCACCTCCGCGTCTTCGGCTCATCCTGTACCGTCGGCCTGCCAGAAACTCGGCTGGGTATTATCCCGGGTGCAGGTGGCACTTACCGTCTACCCGCACTGATCGGGCCCACTCGTGCGCGCGATCTCATCCTCACCGGACGCCGGGTACACGGTCCCGAGGCATATTTCGTGGGTCTCTGCGATCGCTTGGTCGAGGTTCTTCCGGAGGAGGGTGCGCAGGAAGGTGTAGCCCGCGAGAAGGTGCTGCGGGAGAGTATTAGGTTGGCCCTGGATATCTGCGAGGGCGGGCCCATCGCCTTGAAACAGGCCCTTTTGGCTGTGCAGGGATCTCCCCTGGGTGAAGTAGCTGAGAACCAGGCTTACGAGGGTGTCATTGAGACCGAGGATCGGTACGAGGCGCTGCGCGCCTTTTCCGAGAAACGAAAGCCTGCGTTCCGGGGACGGTAGATGAGAGATGATTCATAGGTAGCCCAGACCTATACCCGGCCCATACCCAAACGGGTATACCCACGGGTACGTCAATGTCTAATTGCACTACATACGGCATCAAGCACTATAATGAGCATTAACTGTTGCTGAAGATATTCTAAATCCAAAAATAGCTAGGTGGCTGAGAATCATAGCGTATTAGGTGGTTGGGGCGTGACTAGACCTTGCTCATGCACCCCGGAAGATCGTCCCCGCTTCCCGAGGTCACCTTTCTCTCACTTGTTCGTGAGGAAGTCACGCCTACACTTTCGATATACTTTTACGCCCTTTTTACAACTTTGGTCCATACTTTAGTACACTTTCGTTAGAAATGACTCACGGCCAGGCAACCTCAAGGCAACATCTTGACCTGGGTACCTGCAGCTGAGGTGTACCGTGGCGCAGTCTCATTCATGTTCATGTTTCTCAGGGTAAAGTAAAAGGAAGATCGCCCGATTCGAGTAATCTGCAAGCGGGCCGCGGTTCCACTGGATCGCAGTCATCTGAATGGGTCAGGGGAACAACGCCCCAATCACCTGCCTGCAGCCTGCAGCCTTCTATAAAACCCTCTCTCTCTCTCGGGTCTCTTGTACTTTTCATCTTACATGAAGAAATGGCCTTTGCATAGTTCGTGAAGAATGCCCGACTCTCGACCCGTCAAGCCATTTGGCTTGTCGCAGGTCTATGTTCCCCGTGAACCCACGGTGGATATTGTTTTCGTTCATGGTCTCAACGGTCATCCACATGATTCATGGACCAGCAATAGTGGCTGCTTCTGGCCTGTCGACCTGCTGCCGGAGATTCTTGCACCGCTACGTCCTCGCATCCTGACCTATGGCTATAATGCAAGTGTTGCTGCTTTCACTGATGGTGCGTCGCGCGATTCGATCGTAAGTCATGCAGAGACGCTGGCGTCAAATCTTGCTGCCAATCGAAATGTACGTGGTTTCTTCCGACCGTCACTTTTCGTGTCTTCCCAACATATTTCTGACTCTTTTCACAGCTGCGAAACTGCTCCGAGCGCCCGATAATCTTCGTCTGCCACTCGCTTGGTGGCTTGGTAGTCAAACGCGCCCTAATCTACAGCAGGAGCTTGGCAAATGAGAAGACTGAGCACCTGCGCTCTGTCTACGTGTCGACCTTTGGGATTCTCTTCCTCGGCACCCCGCACAACGGCTCTGATATTGCGAAATGGGGCCTGTTGTTGCACAATATCTGCACCGCTGTTCTCCCCAAAAAGGTGATGGAGGGCTCCTCGCAGCTTGTGCAGGCCCTTCGCAAGGATAATGAGACGTTACAGCATATCAACAGTCTGTTTGCTGATATTATGGGTCGCTTTCACATCTACCTGTTCCACGAAACTCGCTCGACCGATTTACGAGGAACGCGGGAGATTATTGTCGATGAGGCATCAGCTGCACCATACCTTGAAGGTGTGGAGCGGATGGGCATCGAGGCAGACCATAGCCACATGTGCAAGTTCGACGACGAGAACTCTCCTGGATATGAAGTAGTCGCCGAGGCTATCCTCAGGTATTCGCGCCAGGCTCCCGCAATTATCGCGGACCGCTGGGTTGAAGAGCACAAGACTCGTCTGCTGGAAAAGAAGGCTAAGGCTCGGGAGATCTACGATGGTAAGCTGGATTCTTTAGCTGATCTGACACGACTGACTTTTGCAGGTAAGGAAAATGATTCTATCGGACGCAGTATGCCGGATTTGAACTCGCACGGTAGGGCTTCACACCTTTTGCCTTCCCCGGGAGAGTCGGTCACGTTGAAGGAATATGAGATTGAGGAGCCATCATTTTGATTTTATGCTTTGTTTACTGGCGACATTGATTCTGCGGAGGAAAACATCTTCTCGCAAACGATTGTTACGATCACTCCGCTCGGATTATGAAATATCTTCCTTGGCGGACGCCTTCATGAGCATCTTCGTTCGACCAGCTCTGCTTTGAATATTCTTTTTAGTCATATTATTCGCGTGTTTTATCTGGATTTCAGCATTTTGTACTTAGCTTGCTTGCTTCATTTCCGGGTGGCTCCCGTCTTTCCCTCAATCTATCTGATATCATCCAAATTGTTCCCGAGTCAGACACTTGCTGACTCTCTTTCCCAATAGTCTACTCTGTGGCAACTTTGCCACGAGCACCCGCTACCGATGGCGGCCGCAACTCCCCTGTATCTGATATAGGGAGCGGTGTCCTAACAACGTCGCAAACCTCTCATAGCCCACCGCTTTTTGTCGCACCTCCGGGTTTTCATCCAAACGCAACCTTTTATGGCATGGAAAAGGAGCTGAAGATATTGCACAACCGCTTGTTCAAGGCTCGAGCGCGCGCCGACCGGACTATGGCCGTTTTGATCTCTGGAGTCCCGGGATCTGGCAAGACCCATTTGGCCCGACAATATGTCTTTACCCAACGTGAGGACTACCCTGGTGGGATTTTCTGGATCGATTCAAGGTCCCGCGAGTCATCGTACAAATGCTTCTGGGAAATCGCACAAACAGCTACGCTGGTTGACCACAAGGAGGCCTATGACCCTAGTTATGTGAATACAGTCCGAAACTGGCTTCATACAAGACATGAGTGGCTGCTGGTATTTGACGGGATTTCTTTCGATCACGATGATGATATCAATGAGTTCCGACCCTTTCTCCCCTGGAACAAGAGGTGCAGTATCATATATACCTCGATCGATGCTACATTACGGAAGAAGCAACGTCTATTCGAGCCGTACTGCCTTTCGATGCCTCGAATGCGAGTTGAAGATGCCTGCAAGCTACTTTTTAAGGACCTCGGAATCAAAAAGCCTACGCAGGAGCAGGTCCACAAGGCCACTGAGCTAGTTGGGTACTACGAGTGCTTGCCGCTCGCTATTCATGCCATCGGCCATCGTCTCAACGCGACGAATAAGCCAATTGAGAAATATCGTGTCAAGTACCAAATAACCGACAAGAAACTCGCAGAGCCATTTTTGGGCATCATGAATGATCTATACCGCTTGAACAAGCGACAGGCTCTGAATCTGATCAATCTGCTCTCGTTCCTTGGTCCCCATGTCCCCGTGGGCTTGCTCAATCTTGGAAAAGCCGCGATGTCTGCCGAGAACACGGAGATACTATCCAGTGCCCAGATAGGAGAGGAACCAGACCTCGACACCACATTGGGAACCCTTATCCACTATGGACTAATTGAACGGACCTTGGACACTCACCTTTCATCCATCCAGAACCTATCTGCACAGCACTCGAGTGATGAAATAGCGACTGACGCCGCTCCTACACCCGGAATCCCAGGATTGACTGAGTCTCTGACTGAGAGCAGCGCCGGGGGATTCTTCTCAGTTTACCGTGACGGCTCGGTCGTTGACGTGCTCATAATGCATAATGTGGTGCAGCGATTCTGCCGAGATGAGCTCAGGATCAAGGATGAGGAGTACAAGGACGTCCTGAAGAAGAACGACCCTGGGTTCTACAGTTCGTGGTTGATCGTTGCCACGCGGTTCCTTTGCAAGTCTTATGAGAATGCAAAGGAGAAGATGGCGCATTACCACGACTGTGGTATCGTTCGTGACTATCGAGAATACGAGACCCATGCATCGAACCTTGCTGGACTCTTCCCAAAGAAATCGGCCATAAGCTCACATCCCCCAGTCCTTGGAGAAGCGCGTGAATATCTGCGACAACTGATGAAAAGCATCAGCAGCGAAATCGTTCGCATGTCCCCAAGCTCTTCCCAAGAAGGCTCTCGCAACCAGAGGTCTGTTTTTGATCGATCAAGCAGCTCGTCGTCCTCATTCCCCGAATCATCGGCGGATGAGAGTTTTTCGCGCCAATCGACATGGAATTGGGGAGACGCAGGGTCTCCCCGTGCAGAATCCCCCGAACAAATTATGGCGCCTCCTCGTTTCAACTTGGAATTGTTCCCTCCTCATATTTTTAGACAGCCTTGCGATGAGTCGGAAGGCGGCTATGAAACGGACGGAGAAGCAAAACAGGCGCCTCGAATTTCGCCTGCACGGTCACAGATGAGCCAGGCTACAGAGCAAGCGTCTCCAAAAACACAAAGCCCTCCTGCTGCGTCTGACGGAAAGGAATGGCATGTGGTTGACCGACATTCTAAACCGCGGCTCCCGAAAGACCGACAGTCAATAAGGCGAACCAAAGGTATTCGCCGTTTGCGTGGCACCAAGCCGGCCAGTCCTATGGTGACAGTCTCGCACATACAGGGACGGGGCTCTTCCAGTCGCGTATCATCGGAAGAAAAGAATGCGAGCTCTCCGATCTTGGCTTCGGCGGCTGAGAAAGCACTGGCGGCCGTCCGGCGACATAGCAATGGCCAAGCTACTGCTGGACGTCCGAACCTTACCGTGAACCCTTCCAGCAAAGAGAATGTGCCAACTTATGCTAGTGTAGCAGCTCGACGCATGCTCGAGGCAGAACCCCCATCTAGACGACCAGCATCCATGCCTCCTTTTCGAGGACCGGAATCAGCTCCTGGACTGCAGATTGAACCTTCGGCTGAATCGCTCGATGGCCCGGCAAGCTACCTATTTGCGTCCCCTCTCGCTCATGAGGTGACAACCAATGAGCTGATGTTCGAGCCGTTGTCTCGCTCTACGTATAGTGAGCCTGGCAGTGACTTCCTTAGCCCACAACCGCTTCAGCTGGAACTCCAAACAGCGCCCGGATCCCAGATTGAATCTCGTCGCTCCTCGCTCGCGCATATATACGATCCTGCACGAGAACCATCTGCCAGCACACCTTCGCTCATGCCATGTCAGCCCGCCGCGCGGGGACTGTCTGCCAGTACTCCCGCTCTTCTTCCTTATCCATCACCACTGCCATATGACGAAGATATCAGTATCACCGTCCCCGTCCCACGACAAAGACCGTCAAGTTCAAGACAGGCAGGCCAGAGCTTCTCATCTCCACCTTCGCGCCCACCTCCTGTGGCCCACCCATCTGCTATAATGCCCGGGGCACTGCCCGTTCAAGTGACACTCTCTGACGGTCCCCTCCCGCAAGCTCACGAGCGCCCGGGCCCTGAGCCTCTCACGCGCGATTTTTCTGGTTACTCCCACCAGTCCTGGGCTACAGAGCCGGTCCGTTACCCCCCGCGCTTCTCGCCCATTCCGAGCCCTCATCAATCGGGAGAGATGTCAGGCAATGCCACCCCAGGAATACTACCGCAAACGCCAATGGCTCAACGATCGATGGCCCAATCACAGACCCTCTCCGGCGTTACAGGTGGTTCTCTCTCAGAGAGCGCCCTCCAATCCAACGCACGTTATCCACCCGTGTCTGCATCTCAACCGAGACTAGGCTCCGTGGATGAGCGGATGAGGGAGCTGAGTATAGCATGGAACCCTGAAGTCGAACCCGCACAGCTTCTCCAGTTGGGAGAGCATCGTGTCGATGTCCGAGATGCGCGCCAGCGATTACACGAGTCTGCGAGGCTCCAGACTCCACGTCATGTTCCTCGCTATCAGCTTTATCACTCTAATAGGTCTGGGCCATTGATCCATGATGGGAGCCATGTCTATGCGCCAGCTCCGCCGGTAGAAGTTTACGGCCGTCGGCCACGGAGTGGGAGCTCACCGGCGAGACCTGACTATGACAGATTGGGTTTCCGGACTCCATGAGTCTGGCTCGCTCTTTCTCCGGACATTTCTGTTCAAAATTGCTTTCAAATACGGGAGGTCTGTTGCGATGGTCGTTCTGTTATTTTCTGGATTATCGTCCAGACTAGGATTTGCTTGTCCAGTGTCGTAGCCGACAGGGCATGTTGCTAGTGGAGTTTGATTGTTATTGTTATTGAGGTCCATAACATCATGGTACGAGCCTATAAAAATCTTTTATCGTGGCCCGTGGAGCTTTTGTTTGCATTTTCGCGGTGTTATGCATATGCATTCATGACTGGCGTCTTTTTTGTTGTTTTTGTTCTCGCCCTTTCCAAGGTTGATATTCTTTTCTACGCATCGGATGGAATCAATATACCCTAAGTAGACGGCGTCGCATCTTTATGACGCCTTTTCTGAACATAATTATATTTTCTCTATACGCGTAGAACGCTGTTGATTTTGAAGCAATTTCTATACCGACCAGTAGTCAGTGAGGACCGAGCTTGTTGTATTACGCGCCGTTGGAATATCAATCCAAAGTCACACAAAGGAAAGAGACATCTATTTAATAGGCAGGCATTGGAGATATTAGAAGCATTCTACTTTGAAAGTAGCTTCGACACTGTATAAACCGAGGTGCTTATAGGTTGCCTAAACGGGATCTGCGTTCTGCCGGGCCACCCGTTCATTGACTACCAGGTGGATCCTACCTCCCCCGACCTGCCCAGGTGTATCACGATCTTGAGAAAGTTGTCTTTACCGTGTCCATTGCAAGCTTCCTTGTGACGATAGTTCCCCCGAACTGCCGCACCCAAATCTCCCTTACTCCCTTCCGACGCCGCCTTGCTCCTTCGCATCTCGACCGGTCCAGTCGCCCTTCTACCCAAACCAAAGGGACCGTGCGAAGAAGTGCGCGACCTCCGTGATATCTCGCTGTCTGTCTCTGGAGCGTCTTCCTTTGCTCAGCTCTCACTCTCATACCACCTATCTGCCGGTCGATCATCCCTTTACCCCGGATTTTGAGGAGGGGTAGCACCCACACGCTACAAGACTAGCTCCGATAACGAGACATTGAACTTATGAAGGAGATCCTGGCCTACAAGAAATGAACCGAGAGGTCTAGACCTCAAGTCCCACCTTCAGCTCCAACACGCACCTCTTCCGTCGGCCAGGCAACACAGATTCAGGAGAATGGCGTGGTATTCTATCCTCCCCCCGCAGCTCACCCAGTTTGAGAGCTGGGCAGTGCGACTCTTCGTACGTCTGATCTCCCTCGTATAACGGTATTTCTTGCTTCCCATCTCTAACACCCGCTCTCCAACCAGATTCTTCTCGGCATCATAACCATCATTCCCTGGGCCGCACTTATTTTCTTCGACGCCAGCCTCTGGCTCTACCGAATGATTATCTGGGAATTCCCATGGATTGGCGGACGCGCACGTGGTCAACAGCGTCCCCGCGCACCGAGTATTAACGAACAACGACGAGCGTTCGGGCTTAGCGTAAAACCCGATTCTGGTGAAGAGTGTGGACGATCGCGCGACGGGTCCGTGGATACATCTGCAGAGAAGGAGAATGTGGCCCCTGCTACAGATGGCCGAGCACATTCCAGTGACGGAGACGTGAAGCGTAGGGCTGGTCGAGCTTGAGCTGCGAAATGGCTACGGTTATTATTCATGGTTCCCTGCTTCCTGTTTGTCATGGCGTTTATGGTGTTAGCTTGGTCTGCTGGGATACCCGTGTTCGGCAGTCTTTGTAGGGAATAAGTCCTATGTGTTATTCAGAGATTCGGCTGTCATATGTTCTGTAAACATTTTATGATTCTTACTGACCTCGACTAAGGCAACAAATCGGTTGAAGCTGTTGAAAATGGATGCAGGAAATGAGGTAAATGCCTTTATCAAAGACCCCTCTGCGGAGTCCGTGCGGAGTAGATGACGCCCGATAAGACTGATCTCTCTCTCTCTCTCTCTCTCTCTCTCTCTCTCTCT
>JGI24509J20081_1000215_pt1 | contig 45174 bp, 43 predicted proteins | sample LinPmetageLP29_FD_20081 | JGI IMG/M metagenome (IMG submission 20081) | reverse complement strand
AAAAAAAAAAAAAAGAGGCCGCCAAATCACAAGGTTGGAATAATAATATTGCACACCTGCTGAGCGTTTCCCCCTTTTACCACAGACTTTCTTAGGCACTCCTTTTCCACGCTCTCCCAAGCTCGTGAGCTCCCACTTCCGCTATGTCGTACACTATGGCTCTCCAAGTCTTTTTCTACCCTACGACTGGGCCAGAATGACTTTCAGTCCCCTTCCCCTCGCAACATCTGCGCCACGCTCCCCCTACCCTGCCCCATCTACCCTTCGGCTGATCTCCCTTCTTTCCATGGACCATGTTCCGCTCTATACTCTTTGCTTTGCACTTGCCCTCCCTTTGGGCCCCCATGGTCAGAATTTTTCCCCTTTCATGAAATCTTCCACAGGCATCTCCTACCCGTATCTCACCCTATCTCCTCCTTACATGGCTTTGTTTCCCTGAGAAATTTCACCTCATGGAATGCTTCGAGCTATTCTTTGTTCTCCAAGGCCTCTACTTACAGAATAGCCTCCTTGGTGACCCGAGATGATTGACCATATCGACTCCCTTCACCCATGGATCCTGACGATTACGGTCCTCTATCGGGTCACATTGGTACCTATGTATCCCAGAGGGGTTCGACCAGTCACACTGCCTGTGGTGCATGGAAACCCGGACATGCTTCGGAGCCTGCTTGTCGAACCCGACATGCAATGACCAGGATGAAGTTGACCTAGATATATCCATGCTAATGATATTCTAGATGCTAACATACTAACATAGGGAATGCCTATATCACCATTCACCATGATATCTTACCCTTTTTTACCCTCTTTACCCTCCATTCTCCTTCCCCCATGGCCCGTGACTCCCCACCGGATGAGGTCTTCCCGACGCTAGTCCAGAAAGTGACTAGCGTCATTTACCATTACCGTACCCAAATACAGTCAGGTGACCCGGCAATGTCCGATTTTTTCGTTTTCGGGGGTTCGAGTCTCTCTGCCCCCGTCGCAGGTCACAGTTTCGCAGCACGATTTGGCTCGCGCTAGTCCCCTTTCGCTACTCCTGGTTCGGGGCCCATCCGCTGCCTTAGGCCCGCATCTCCTTCAACTCGAATCACCCTCTTTTTCCTCTCCTTTTCTCTCTGCGCGTTTCCTGTCTTCCTCGGATCCCCTCCATCTCATATGTTTCCGTCTCCTCCGCTCTCTCTAACGTTTTGATTCCTCGTCCTCTCCTCATCCGTCCCTCTACGCGATCCCGTCGCTCACCCTTTTCGCCCTCGACTCGCCCTCCTCCAGCAACGACTGTCAGTTCCTCACGCAATCGCGCCCGTCCGTCTCCCTTATCTCGAATCGCCTCGATTTCTACTGTCTCCTACACGCTTTCTCGGATCCATTTCTCCCACCCTCCTCCTTCCACCCTCCTGGACACGGGACAGGCGCATTCGGCCAGGATTTTTCCACCCTCGCCCGTCCGCCCTCAACCATCTAGTAACCATCGGGATCGATTCAGTTCTTCAGTAGAAGGGGGTATCTGGCGGTGACTGGCATACTGGTTTTCACTGGGGTGGTATTCATCGACTTCCCCTCGCTGAGTGGTCTCCCGTCCAAACGCGTCCGGCCATTGACGAGGGACTTGCAGCGAATTACCTGCGAGAGCGGTCGTTGACATGCCCGTTGAATGGTGACGGCTCGGCCACGCCATCCCACATCTCCATACCCAAAATACACCATTGTGCCATTACCTGAGAGGGGGTAATCTGTCAGACTATGACAGATACCTCCTCCCGCGCCATCACGCACGCCACAACGGATCCATACCCGGTTCCCGCTCCTCCGGGCTCACCTCTTGCCAACGGTACCATTTCAGACTCAGTCGCCCCTGACGAAGAAGAGCCGTACACCATCAAGTGCATTTGTCAGTTTGACGAAGATGATGGTAGCACGGTATTCTGCGAAGGGTGTGAGACGTGGCAACATATCATCTGTTACTACCCAGACAAGCGGGTACCGGATGTGCATAACTGCGTTGACTGTGAGCCTAGGCCGTTGGACCTCCGCCGCGCTGTCGAGCGCCAGCGGCACAAGAGAGGCAAAGATCAAAGCGAGGACGGGGACCGGAGAAAGCGATCAAGTGCGAAGGCTCCAAAGAAGAAGGGCAAGGAGGGCGATGTGAATGGATTTGGTCATCAGCGAAGTGAGTCAGGGGCACGCGATCAGCCCCCGACCAAGAGGGCCAAGACTTCCCATCGCTCATCCGCGTCTATCAGTGCCCTCACGGGTACTCCGGCTCTCCCCTCGGAGACCCGGAAGCGGCGTTCATCTACCTCCATCGCTCCTAGCCCCACGAAACCTTCCGGCCCTTCCATCCCGCTGTATTCCAACGAATTCCTTCACCTTTATGACCGAGATGATGAACATGTGGACATGGACAGTAATCTGTTTGTTAATGTGAGTCTAGTGGGCGATACCGCTTCGTGGGTCAAGGATCCCGAGGCTTTGGCCCGCGTGACCAATGGGCGTCGTGCCGAGACTACGTTCAACTGGTCTGGTGCCGCCTTGGATCGGTCGCGTTGGCCAGCCTTGACCACCGACCTGATCACAGATTCTAGCCTCGAAATCGGCGGGATGCACCCGACTTGGAAGATAGTGAAGACCCAGGAGGCTGTGCAGAAAGATCAAATCGTGGGGGAGATCACGGGCAAGGTCGGCGTTTTCGATGACTATTGCCTGGACCCCAACAATCGTTGGCCGGAGTTGCGACATCCGGAACCCTTCGTCTTCTTCAGTTCTCACCTTCCCCTTTACATTGACAGTCGTCACGAAGGGAGTGTTCTCCGCTACACCCGTCGGTCATGCCGTCCTAACGTCACCATGAAAATCTTCATCACCAACGATGTCGAGTACCACTTTTGTTTCGTTGCCAAAGAGGACATTCCAGCCAACTCCGAAATTACAATAATGTGGTATCTGGATGCTCAATTATCCGAGTCGCCGAATGGTTTGGTGAAGCAGGAATCCGGTGACAGTACAACGGAGGCTGCTGCAATTCGCATTAGCAACGCACTCGCCAACTTTGGTGGCTGTGCGTGTGAATTGCCCCAGACTTGCCTGCTTGCGAATTTGGATCGCCGACGGCATCCAAAACTACTCGAGTCTAGTGCCAAACAGGCAAATGGCAAGCGGAAGAAAGTCAAGACCAAGTCAACCGCATCGCCTTTAGACACAAGTCGCGCATCCATCAGTCGCGCGGGAAGTGAAACGACGAAGCATCCGGAAGACGATGATGCCGCTGCGGATTCACGATCCACGTCAGGTTCTGCGCGTGGACAACCTCGTAGCCGTGACATGAGCCCTGTGATCCCGGAGTTGTCCACTCGTGAGAAGCGCAAGATTGCAGACGCTGAAAAACATTTTCAGCAACTAGAACAGCAAGAACATCGCCCAACGACGCAAAGGAAAAAGAAACGCGTCAGCGGCCCGTCAGCACAATCCACTCAAACAGGATACTCACAGTCTCGGCCACGGTCAGCAAAGTCACTCCGTATTGATACCGCCGGCCACTCTCGCTCCCCCACAGCAGCCTTATCACCTGGGTCACGTCGCCATGGATCATCTCGAAAGTCTTCTGGGTCTAATACTTCTTTCATTCCCTCTCCTCTCAACCGCCCCGTGTACATCGACGCCGCTGTCCAAGCTGATCTCAGTGATCCTGATGAGCCGACAGTCCCCGGCCCATCACCACGCCCTCGCTCTATTTTCGTCCCGATGACCATACGGCTTCTGAAGCGGTTCAGCATGGACCGGATGAGGTCCGAAGAGATTGCGCGACAGCAATTATCTTCTGCTGATTCTGATAGTGTGGCTACGGCCGCATCCTCGTCTCCTGCCACCGTCCGATCTCCGTTTGTCGGTCATGACAAGTCTGATTTTGCAATGGCCGATACAGACAAATTGCAGAAGCCATCGACACCTGTCGGTCCAGGCGATATAGAGATGCAGGATGCTTCCACCAATGTCGAATCAGACGTGCCACAAGTCAATCAGGACCCCAGCAAACCGCCAATTTCTCCTCCGTGGCCATCAACTGCCGCTCACAATACCCGGCTTCCAGGATCTATCACACCAGCTGACCGCGGCAACCTCCATGTCACTATGCCTCCTCCATCCAATATCCCCATGTTCCCTCCTCCCGCAGTCAGCCCTGGATCTGCGTCCAACGCAAGTCTCGTGTCTCCCACCGCATCGGATATGTCTCTTGCCACCGTGCCCCAGCCTGGCTCGGCTGCACCAACACCCACTCCTGTCAAGAAGAAGCTCAGCCTCGGTGATTATCTCAATCGAAGGAATACCATGACCACCACGCCGACTTCGGAAAAATCCGGAGTCCACGCGGCAGCAATTCCTGCTCCGCATAAATCACCTTCCACGCCGGGTTCGGGGCCGACAGCCAGTGCAGACGGTGCGCAGACTCCTACCAAGACTCCTACCAAGGTGTCCCCCCATTCCAAGGCCGAGGAGTCTTTGAGATCTCCCGATGTAGCGATGAAAGACGCCCCGGAATCGACACAACCACACATTCCCTCCATATCTTCGTGACCTGTTTCACTCTCAGGTGATAGTAATGGCGGTTGATGAAACCTTCGGACTTACGTTTTACGACCCTAAAATCTTTCTTCTCGCGTGACTTGATTCGGCCCCTACTGAAAGGGCTCGGCGTTTGAGCTCTAGGATGGTTATCTTGGTTCTCTTTTCTTGATTTTTTCGAGGCGTACTTGGCGTGTCAAAGGATATGGAAAGGTCGGTTATGGAAATACCAGGAATCGGTTTAGGCCTCTGTGCAGTGATTCTCGATCTTCATGATTTGTGACATTATCTACAAACCTCTTTTCTTCTCTCCTTCGACATGGCTTTACCATTCGATGGTACAGGATAGCTTGTACGAACAATATGTTGATTCTTTCTTCTTTACCTTGCTGAATTAACCTATGGTAGAATTGGTAGAATTGGCCCAGCGATTGCCGCACATAGCCACACATAGCAGGACATTCCGAGACTGAGTTAACCTTTGTTTGTTGAAAGATTCTGCGTGATGTTTGTAACTTGTTACCTTGGTGTCATCACTGCTCTTCTTCCACCTTCCTCATAGAAGTAGTCATTGCTTCATTCTCTTCACCCCTCCGCATTCAACTTGCAGAGCACCCCTCACATCCCTCCAGTTCTCTTTTTCTTTTGTACCCCCGTCTCCATCAGAGATCATTTCACCATGGCTTGGGTCACCTTCCTGTCCCTCGGGCGACATACCTGGCAGGATGCCGTCTTCTATCACACCTTCAGAGCAATCACGAGGAAAGCAGCGCACCGGCATGTGGCTACACCCGCCGATGCCAAGATTACTCTTGCTCACAACCCCACGCTGGTCGTGATAACTGATGCATCACTCACCCTACCCCAGTATGCTTCAGTCTGGGACGATGTCCTTGAATATGTCCGGAGAGGAGGACGAGCCATCATCACGTGTCGATTCTCCAGAGATGCCGCAGCTGACAATATTCCACCTTTCTTCGCCAAGGCTGGCTTGCCCTGGGAGTACGGAGGCTTCTTCCATGCCACGGTCAATCGAAACACTGCGAACGTGCCGCAATCATCTTTGCCATTCGCACCCGCAAACTGCCGGCAAATGGGCCTATTCCTCAAGGGGGTCGATCCAAGCCTGGCCTGGTATTCTCCCTCGACGTATTCGCTTATCACGTCCCCGGGCCTGGTTGGGACTACTTCTGTTGCAATGGCACCTGTTGGGGAGGGTCAACTGGGATATTTCGGTGATGTCCTTGTCCACCATGAGGCTCTCGAGATTGCTCTCGGGATGACTGGGCTGTATGACCGGGACATCGATCGTATTATTTTTCACATGATGCACTCCAATTGCACTGCATGATCCGCTGCAATTACACTGGGAAGTGGGATTGAAGATGCCATCATCAGCGCGAATCCACTTCGCTGCAATGTGCTCTAGAAACAACTTTGAAAGCATCTTTCCAGTTTTCTTCCAAAGGTATCTTTCAAAATGTAGACAGCTGCGCATGTCGTAAGGCGGTCAAAGTAGTTAGGGCGAAACTCACCGCTCTACTGATAATACCTCACTATACTCCTCAGTTTTGGCGCCTTCTTCAGGCTCAGTGTTCTCTCCTTGAATTCTCGCTGTTCTCCTTTCATTTTTCTCTTTTCTGAGTTTCTTTTATATCAGCATTCTCCCAAATCCATAGAAAAACCATGGCGGCTCAAGCCAAGCCCCGCATCCTCCTGATTGCCCTGGACGAGGGAATGCCCGATATCGATGGGCCCTTCGCGGACCTCATAGACAGGTTAATGAAAAAAGCACAACTCCAACGAACCCGCAAGCCAGCCCCTACCATAAAACTACTCTCCGAGGCCGAGGATCTCAAGGCCGTCTTCTTGACTGATGGGGCTCTCGCCAATCCCAAACACGCATCTGTTTGGGATGCCGTGCTCAAATATGCTCGGAACGGCGGAACAGTTGTCTGTATGGGATGTTTTTCTACCAGTGTCAGATTTGACGAGATGGATGCATTCTTCGCCAAGGCTGGGATTCCCTAGAAGAGGTCCGCCTACCATCGCACCACCGTCTCGCTGAATCCGCAAAGTATCCCTCCCAACGTGGGTGTGACTCTGGAGCCATCTTACAGCCAGAAAGCTGTTTTCCTCAAGGGTGTTGACCGCAATTCGTCCTGGTATAACCCCACAAGTGATTCTACTACCCAGTCCATGGTCTTTGCCCCGGAGAGCGTTGATACTACCACTTGTCCTGTTGCTATGGCGAGTGTCGGAGCAGGAAAGCTCGGTTATGTCGGTGATGTGAATGGCGAGCATGGATCGACGCTGGTGGTTCTTGCAATGAGTGGGCTCTTTTCAACGGCCTAGTCAACATTGCTTCAATGGCTCGTGTGTGCTGGTCTAGACATTGTTATGCACCAAGAATAGTACAAGATAAAAGACCATGTCACTCCGATCTCTGGGCCTGGTTCTCGTATTTGATCCTGATAGAATCCCTAGAATTCACAATGCAGTGCCTCCACTGTAGTGACTTGGCTTACCAGGTGCCTGAGTGTGATAGAGAAAGGACCACAAATGTACAGCCCAGATATGTACTAGTTATACTACATAATTATGCGGGTAAAAGGCTAATATAAATTCAACACATCATTAGTCAAATGCCCGCAATGTAGATGCACAGCTTATCTGAACCAACCACATTCTCCGAGTCCCCGCTTCCCCGAGAAACGTCGGGACAAAGTCCGCAGCATCGTCATTGCGTGGGATACTCAATGAGTCGAGGGATTAAAGAGGAGCGAAAGCGCAAAAATACCCCATTTTATCCCTGTCTGACTCTTCGTTTAGTTTCAACATCTCTGTGGTGACAGAGGATATGAAGCGTAGCTATGAGCGCCTCCGATGAGTCTTTCGCCTTGAACGAGGTCCAGTCACGGCGAGCACAGGAATTCGAGATCGAGCAGCCCGCGCTGCCACCGGCTGATGGAGGAAAAGCTGCCTGGTTGATGCTCGCATCATGTTGTCTCATTCAATTGCCAGTCTGGGGTATGCCTCAACTTATGAACAATTGAAGTATACAAAACTGACCCGCAGGCTTCTCCATCGTATTTGGTGTCTTCCAAGAGTACTACACCACCCATAGCGTGCTCCAAGGGAACAAAGGTGATCTTGCAACTATTGGAACAACTTCAGGTGTATGCCTCTCAAACCCTTGACACGACTCCAAACTAATTTTGCAAGGGCATTCTCTATCTAATGTCACCGGTGACCTTCACCTTGTTGACCCGATATCCGCGCCTGCAAACATACTGTGCTCCAACTGGACTAGTTATCACAGTAATCGGATCAATCCTCTCTTCCTTCTCGAAGCAAGTATGGCATCTCGTCGCCACCCAGGGCGTGATGTGCGCCATCGGCAATGGCCTCCTTTTCAGTCCCAGCTCACTGTACCTTGATCAGTGGTTTGTGCGGAAGAAAGGTCTTGCATTGGGCGTGATGTGGGCTGCGAAAAGCATCACTGGGGTCGCTCTGCCCTTTGTAGCAGCTTCTTCCCTCGTTCATTTTGGTTCCAGTACTACCCTGCGGGCTTGGGCTGTCATCACGGTATGATAATTATACTTTACTACCCAGTTTGTAGCTTCTGTTGAATACTATACTCACAGTTTTATACAGTTTGTTTCAACAATTCTATCTCTGCCATTTATGAGACCTCGGATCCCAGTGTCGCCCTCCTCCTCCGCTCGTCGCTTGGATCTTAGCTTCCTGCGACTGGCTACCTTTTGGATGCTACAGGCCGGTAACATTATACAGAGCTTTGGATACTTCCTCCCGTCAACGTATCTCCCTTCTTATGCGACCACGACAGTCGGCCTGCCAGCGACAATGGGCACGATGCTCGTCTCGCTCTTCAACGCAACTGCCGTCTTCGGCGGCATCGTGCTGGGAATGCTGTGTGATCGTTTTGCAGTCACCAACATCCTACTCCTCTCTTCAATAGGGTCTGCATTATCAGTATTTCTCTTCTGGGGCTTGGCTGGCAATGAGACCTCGCATACTGGCATCGCTTTACTTACTCTCTTCTCTATCAGTTATGGCTTCTTTGCGGGCGGGTTCAGCTCTACCTGGTCTGGGATTATCACTCAGATTAAGCATGATTCTTCTCCAGGGATGGAGACTGGTTTGGTGTTTGGTCTGCTTGCTGGTGGTCGAGGTATTGGAAATGTCGTGAGTGGACCACTGAGTACACTACTACTACGCCAGGGATCTGTGAATGGCCCGCATGGCTCGGGAGGTGTAACGGGCTATGCTACCCAGTATGGGACTTTGATTATTTTTACTGGGATTACGGCTATTTTCGGTGGATGGAGCTGGATGTGGCGGTACATCAGTTCCGTGATACATAGTATGTGTTGACGTGGTTACAAGGTTGGATGATATCAGTCCTTGCTAGCTGTTTCTGAAAAAAATCAGTCGACGAAAACCATCACCAGTCAATCCTGGATTCTTCTAAAGTAAACAAGTCCAACTTTATAGTAACTCGTAATTCCCGCCATTACGAGTCACGTGTATCGGAGCTTAATGGCGCACTCGCCGAACTTCCAGGCGCAACTTCTGGAAGACTTCCAATCTCACCGCAGCTTCTCTCAGGGCGCTGCACCCTTCGTCTCAATCATGTCCGCGACAGACCCAGCAATTCAGGACCCCCTCCTATCCCTCCGGCGCGCCATCGCCTCTGGCAACCTCCCGACGCCGACGACCTCGTCTGAGCTCACCGACGAAAATGCGACAGATGACCTAGCTCAGGCGACACATCTCTACTTCGCACAGCCAATCCCACAGGCACTTCCGTTAGGGACAACGACACGATTTGTCTCGGATGCAACGAAAGAGGCTGTCGATCTTCGCAGTATCTTCTTCGCGTGGCAGAAGAAAGATGTCGCCATTCCCGAGTACTTTGCGTCGGCGCAGGAGCTGAACGAAGCCCTCAAGGCAAAGGGACGAGAGGAGCAGGTGCAGAATCTAGTTTTCCTCGAGCGTCTCGATCTCATTACCTGGCTCGAGGGTGCCTCGGATGGAAGTGACCACATCAAGCCTCTCGAGGGTGCGGCCGCTGCCGCCGAGGCGGCCGCCGCAGCTGCTGGTGCTGCTCAGGCCGATGCGTCGGCTGGGATTGCTTCGGGTGCGACGGGTGGCATTTCACAGGTGACCGGTGGTCCAACCGGCGCTGTACCGGGTGGTGCTCCGGGTAGTCGTGCGCAAAAGCCGATTGATCCTCGGCTGCAGGAGATCTACAATGGAGAACGAAAGACTGGAGATCGGAATACGGTGCTGCGGGGAATCAAGCCCACGGTAAGTTTGACATTTCCCTTGAATAGTGCATACGACAATGCAAGTTAATCGCATATCTACCAACAGGATTTCTCTCACGTCCGCAAGAGCGCCGAGCTATTCCTAGACCGCAACCGCAACCGCGGCGCCCAAGCAGGTGCCAAGCCAGGAGTCAAGAGCTCATCAATGGTGCCCGCACCCTCAGCAGGACTCTCAATGCCATCATCCCGCAAGTCAAACTCGCGCCCGGATCCAATCATCCTCCTCTCCCCCTCCGCCTCCTCTCTCATCCGCATGTCGAACATCAAATCCTTCCTCCAAGATGGCGTCTTCGTGCCACCAGACCACCCAACCCTCAGCATGTCCACCGAAGCCAACTTCATGGAACTCAAACGACCACTACGTATCAAGGCCGATCCAACCAACCCCAACGCCGCCGCCATCGGCTCATCAACCGGCGGCCGAGGCCCCAAACCAACCAAGTTCATCCTCGTCGACGGAACAACCAACTTCAAGCCAGAGTACTGGTCCCGTCTCGTGGCTGTCTTCACGACCGGCCAGACCTGGCAGTTCAAGTCGTATAAATGGTCGTCTCCGCCTGAGCTATTCAAGCATGCAACCGGTATTTATGTTGGCTGGCGCGGCGAGGAAGTGCCACCCCAGGTAAAGGGATGGGGTCGTGGTGTGGAGAGCTTTGCAGTTGAGCGCTGGGATGAGAAAAATGGTGTTAATGGAGGTGGACGGTGGAGGGATCGGGAGATTGTCGAGGGTATTTGGACTGCTATTGAGGAGGGCATGAGGCTGAGAGGTTGGGGATCCAAGTAATTCCTGATTTCTCTTGTTTGTTCTCTCTTTTTTATACTTCGATTCCCCTTCGTTGTTCTCTGCGGTCTCTCCAGTTCGAAAATGGAATTTGATGACATACGACATAAGGTGTGGTTTTGGCGTTGGTTGTGACAACATTTCCTTTCATTCTTCTTGCCTTCCAAGTTGAACAGGGCTTATTTTTCAGTGGGGTTTAAGGGCCTGCCTAGCCAACTAGGTGATACATTGGCTATCACCTACGCAGGAGCATACATTTCTTGGCTTTACCTAGCCGTATTGATTGATAGCGTGTTAGACTAAAAGCAAACGAGCCAGTTCCGACTTGTATCTTAATGTTTCAAGGTAATCCAAGGTTAGCCCTTGATGTGGATAAATGCGTCTTAACTCGATCTTTCTTAACGGAAGTATACCAAGTATACCTCCCAAGTCCACTCCAAAAACAGCCACTTAATCCCTGGAAACTGGATAAGGAAAGGCTACAAGTAACAAGAGTTGATATCATAGTCCATTACAATTCCCACGGGAACTGGTATAACATGACATACAAAAACACCAGAACTCACTCGCTGTGCCCAAGGAAGAACAATGCATGTAAGGAAAGAAACTAGGAAATGCAGAGAGATCCATGCAGTAAAGTAGGATGAGTTCAAAAATATAAGAAAAACAAAAAGTATGAAAGGGCAAAACGAGAAGATGCAATAGAAACGCCGTGTCTGATGCTCAATGAAAACATAATCAAAGCATGCAAAAGTCATCCACCGGTCTGCCGTTCTGGAGACTTTTTTTTTTTTTGTGATTCTTTTTCCTTTTTTTCGGCTCTGGCTTCTTCCCAATACTGAAAAGATGCCAGCAGAAGGTGATATCGTGCATAAGGGGGAAACGACATCCAAACATATTACAAGGGGGTTCCCAAAAATTCCGGCCTTCTCTATAACATGAGGCATCGATCATAAGGTCTTCATCTGGAGGAAATAAACATCTCGTGGCAAGGCAAAAATGAAGCAGGGAGAGGTAAAAGGCAGCCGAGAACCAAAGGGGTCAGGCTGCATGCCAAATTGAAAGCAGAGAAGCGAAATTCGTGGTCGGAAGCGGATCATCAAGTTGGATATGTGTGGAAGGACTCCCGATTTTTCAGCCTCGTTGCGCGAGATCCCCGTCGCGGGTGTGATTCACGGGTTGCAGTCACACAAGTACGGGAAGTGGATACGACTCGATTGGGCCGGTATCGCATCCGCCAAACTTTGATTCAAGACTGCGAAAAGTAAAGGCGTTTAAGCTCGGCGATCATGCGCGGACAAGGGTCTAAGGGACGTTCGAATGACGACGAGACGCGTTTGCTGGTGTGTAGGCAGCATCAGATGGTTGTCATGACCGGGCTGAACGGCTCATGCTTCGTTCCGGGCCGCCGGGGGTCGGCGAGTACGAGCGTCCCCCGCCAAAGATATCCACGTCGTGCTCCTGCAGGACCATGGAGTACTTGGGGTCGCGAAGGAATTTCGGAACGGAATCCTTCAAATGAAATGTCAGTACCAAACACAATATACATGCAGGGTCCAGACTTACACTCGACATCAGTTTGAAAACGGAGGTCTGCGCAAGCTCGAATAGCTGCACGACCTCCTGAAGGCTCTTAAACATCGACTCGTCATCACCGACAGCCTTCGTCATACGGCTGGCTAGGCTGTTGCGCAGAGCGTGGTCAATGTTCAGCTCGCAGGGTGATCCAGGGGCCAGGAACGCGTTGTACAAGCCTAGGGGGTGTGTTAGAAACAAAAGCGAAAAACAAAACCTCAATTGGAAAGAAGCTCACCATAGGCAGCAGCCAGTGTCTCACGGACCGAGTCAACCTTGGCGAAGGTGCCGGCCTTTTCCGCTTTGTGGTAATTGGCAGTGAACTCGGAGACATCGAGATAGAAGGACAGGTTCTCTTCACACAGTGAGTAGCGCAGGAACTCGCGGAAGAGAAGACGGAGGGCGGGGTCACCCAGGATGTGGGTCAAGCGAGCGTTGTTGGAGTCTCGGGGCATGCCACGGCTGTCGTAGGTAGTGTTGTTGGGATTGGCATTGGCATCGCGGGCCTTGTCGCGGGCAATCCATCCACACACACGCTGGCCTCGCTCGGTAATGGTGTAGATGGCGTACTTGGATGGCTGGAAGACGGCATTGGAGTCGGGGAAGGATTTGTCATCCTGGATCATGGTAATCAGACCGTACTTGAGGAACAGCTCCGCAATCAAACAAGTCTCGCGGCGTTCAATGGTTGTCGAGCAGTCCATCAGCCAATCCACGGCGCCCTTTCCGGTGAAGGTGTTGTTGTAGGACTTGCCATCTTGCAGCTTGCGCTCCCGAGCCATCTTCACACCCACAATGCCGTTCGAATAGTCGCTTAACGAATCCGAATCCGAGGTGGAGATGCTGCTCTTGATGTTGGGGCCATCCTGACCGGCAAAACGGCGGAAGATAACTTCGATTGTGGCTCGGTCATGCGACAGCTTATCGGTCTCCGTGTCTCGCTCGAGGTTCACCAATTGCATGGTGTTGCGCGGTGACTCCAGCACGTCCATCACGTGACGAGCCGTGATTCCGTTCCGCTGGCAAAAGCGCTGCAGGATGTTGATGCCCTTGGGAGTGAGCTGGAAGAGCGCGCCTTTGAGAGGAAAAATCGGCAAGGCCTTGCCATCAACCGACTCAATGAAACGAGCATCGACAAAGCGCTGACACACGGAGCGGGCCATCTCCTTGGCCATGGAGAAGGTGGTGGTTGTGGTGGTGGTCACAATGCGCGAGGGATCCTTGGGATCCGGCATGCGGTTCGACTGGGAGAACTTGAGAGAGCCCAGGTTGTTGATGGCCTCTTCCGAGGTGAAGGTGTGGTCATATCGCGTGAAGCGAACCCGGTGTGAATCCAACTTCAAGCTCACCATCAGGGTGGAGAACAAGTCCATGAAATCCTATGTCGCCGTTATTAGTCATTGAATTGCATTCCTTTTTTTTTTTTTTTTGGGTACTTCGTGGCTTTCCTGGCACTCCACATTTCTCCATAGAACCTACCTTGGTGAAGGGTCGCTCATCTTCCGTCATGCGCAAAAGCCTCGATGACGTTTGGTGCATTTTGGGGGGCACGGTTGGCGCAGGGCCGGACTGGCTCAAGCGGTTTTCTTGGGGAGGAGTCAGAACGCGCTGAAGAGTCAGGCGGCGTTTGTGAACCGGCGGATCCGGGGAATAAGGGCGCCAAATATCGGACAATTGCTCGGTGTCTTCGTCGGACAATGGTGGGGTCAAGGGGTTGGTGGACTTGGACTTGCTTAAAGTGCTGGAAGATGCGGAGGTTGGCAAAGTTGTAGGAGTGCCAATGGTGGACAGACTAGCCAAGGCGCTCGAAGTCTTCTGAGCCAAGGCAGCAAAAGAGCGGCGATTGCGTCGAGAAATAGAACCGACGACTGACCCAGTGAAGGTAGATTGTATTGCAGGATGCGGATCAGTCGCAGGGGGAGTTGAAGAAGGACGGGGAGCAATAGATTCAGATTCCGCAGAAGAAGGGAGAGATTGAGATTCTTCTCTGTGGTGGTTCACGGAAGGTAGGATTGGCATTGAAGGGAAGGGAAGTCTCTTGGGGTGAACCAGACTTGGGGAAGAGTGTGAAAAGTGGGTAAGTCAAACAAGACTTTGTACCCACGATTCCAAAATAATAATAATAATCCGAATTTGGAGTGTGAGTGGAACTCCTATAGAGTTGTCTCCGTACTTAGTAGTGTTGAGGGAGGAGAGGGGGGAGAAGATGAAAGGAAGGGGGGGCGAAAGAGGTTGGGAATTGGAAATTATACACTATAGTTCCAGGGCTTTTCCTTTTTTTTTTTTTTTTTTATTTCTTTATTTTTTCTTTCAACCCAAAGGGAATATAAGGATTCAGGGAAAAAAGAACAAAAAAACAAGGGGGAAGTTTCGAGAGGAAAGAGTCGGACCTAACAAGAACAAAGAAAGGGAAAGAGATAAAAAAAAAAAAAAAAAAAAGAAAAATCGATTGTGATATCCCCCTCTCCTCTCCCTCTTCCCCTTTGTGAAGAATTAGCCATTCGGCCTGTCATCCATGACCCACAGCCCACGCGTGAGTCCAGCCGGAAAGAGTTTGGTGTGCTGCACCCAAACAACGTGGGCCAAGGGAAGGGATTGCCTCATGGTACTCCGTACTCCGTAAAGATCAGTGGGTTCCTTGTTTGGTCCGAATCTGCAACCGGATACCCGCAGTGTACGTACTGTAAATAATCTTTTTTTTTCTTTGTCTTTTTCTTTTTTCCCTTGCATGTCACAAGTACGGAGTACATAGTAACTATCGTCTAGACTCTTTTTTGTCAGTTCTCATTTTTATGTCCTCGAGAGAGATTATAGTCATTTACCAACAATCCACCGTAGATAGGGTTTCGTATAATTCCAAATACACCAGATCCGCCCAGTCGATGATTTCACCATCGAGGTCATTTGGAACCAACCGTCAATGACCCAGGGAAACACGCGAGACCGAATGGGATCCACTTGAAGATCGCTGGGTATCAGTATTACGGATGTATCCATAATGATCTTCATTTCAGCATTAAACCCAACTCGGAAATCCCCCCACTCTGTACTTTTCCTCGATGAGGTTAGTGTCCTCTCGCTATAGGAAGTGGCCTCCTATCACGGAAGAATAATTGGAGCACGAATGGCAACATCTCCACTCTTCTCCGCCTGAACTCGTCTCGGCCCCCTGGACCGAACAGGCAATACTGGTTGTCGATAGTCAAGCTTGCCATGTGCCCACGTGGGCATCCTTCCAAAACTGTCAGGAACCTTATCGGTTGGTGGCAAAATCCTCCTTCGATCGTGCCCTTTTCAATGCTTTATCCGCAGTCGGATCTTCGGATACGGAGGATTTCGATCTTTATCCTATGGATTTATGATATCTTTGGTAGAGGCTTCCTGTAAATTCCGGGATCGGCGCGTCGCCGCGATAAGAGAAACTGAAGGGGCCATTCTGGGCATCAGATGTTTCACGGACATTTGTAGGCAACTCCGATCGGGGTGGAACCTGGCGCCACCGCTCTATCCGGTTGTGCCAAGGTGTTTGAAGGAGTGCCTGAGTCGATGTTTCGTGTTTCGGGATGGTGATGAAGATGAGGATCGATTGGGACTCGTGGCGTGGCGCGGGTGGGCTCCTTCCACGGGCTTTCCAGGCGCCTTCGCGCTCATGTGGGACACGTGGCTACACGTGGAGGCTGGGCGTCTGAGGCTCCTATTGATTGGAGTGCGAGTGCGGCTGTTCAAATCACCGACGCTTAGGTCTTTACAGGCTTACAGGCTTACAGGGAGAAGCACAGACTAGCCAAACTAAATCATGCGAACTGGCCTGTCAAATGGCGTCCTTTGCATCATCTCGCATATGTACGTGGACGGGAGAAGATACTTATTATCGTACTCCGCACACAGGTATGTACACAGTCGTGTATTGGTGATTGAGCCTAATTGCGCGATTCTGAACCAGTCTTCTGATAAGTCCACACGTATCTCCACATTTACAGATTCCTACAAAGCTGGCACCAACCCATCCAGCCGGACGGAGGGAGGCTCGCTGTTAGACACGTCAGCTAGCCGTAATCCTCCGAGGCAGTGCTCACAAGGCTGGCCAACCAGCCCGAGTAAGAACATCAGTGCGGGCTCGCCCGAGCAGACCAGCGGGGTTGGCTGGAAACCACGCCCGAGAAGACATACAGTATTGCAGTGCGTAACCCTGTACTTGTCGATTTACGGGATCGAGCGCATGGGCCGGCTTCAAGAATGTTCCAGGAATCGAAGGATAATGTGATACGTCGTTATTGAGATCTATCGACTTCCATGTGGACTAGGGTTAGATCTATAGTTCGAGATACTAGATGCATGTACTCCGTACATAGTCTCATGCACCGCGATGCATGATCAGCCCCTGCCCACGTAAACTACTGAGTAGGCATCTACAGTGTGTATATGTTTGGGGCTAAGGGGTCCATCAGCTTTGTCAGTCCAGTCACAGCCACAGTCATAGTCCGGGAGATTAGCGATCGACACCCGAAAGCTGAGGCTCTGTCTCGTATTGAACTACATAGGACCTGTCAAAAAAGCAAAGCCAAACTTTAGGTCTGGTGCACGCAACCTTAGGTTAACAGCGCAGGGTATTCCGTATAGGAACTTTGGCACGGATTAGCGAAAAGTACGGAGTACATATGTACTCCATACGCAGTACATATGCAGATGCGAAATATTAACCGTCACTTCGTCCCACCAGGCTAACCGTTATCGCCAAGATGATGTGGGTGCATCGAAAATTGAGACGCTAGCATGATTATGGATAATTCTCCATGCGCGAGAATTGCGGTCAGACGCTCAACGGCAGAGTCCAAAGCCAAAGACGTAGTGATTTTCGTATGTTGATCCGCTATCCCCAAACGAGTTTGGTTATTGCATTTGATCTACCCGTTTCGGTGCTAATGGTTATAATGGTATCGACGTAACCCTTAGTTGTATCGATAATCCCTGACCGCCACGCGACAATTGATTTCATGGCCCTGCAGGTCACCTATATTGTGCATCCACGCGAACCATGCAAAACCCGATGGTTCCAAAGGTCGAATTATGGGCGGCCACAAATATAGCAGAGATGGTCTCTTTTTACATTATAGGCCTTGCCTAGGCCCCAGCTGAGCCCTCACCGAAACCTTGCGAGTCATGTGTCGAATTGTAGATAGAAACGGTGCGACCAGACCCTTGCGCCAAGGCCCGCACTATGCTTGGTGTTATGAAGCTTTGGGAGATCGTCGTTTTCGACCCTCATTCTAGCCCCTATGCTAAACCTTGTGTATGTATCCCCAGCTAATCACGTCCGGGGAGAAGTTCTCCAGACGAGCCTTGGAGACTTCGCCCGCGCATGCCCGTTCCGACCAATCATAACGCTGTTTGCCTGTCCACCAGACACGTGGCTCGGCTGTTTTCACGCTAAACTCGATCGTGTCTATTTCAACCACTGCCGGGCAGATAACCAATTCTCACGAACTGGCTCGGATCAGCCATCTGGACAATTTGAAGCGAGCAGCCCCCAATTGCAAAGTTTATATCCCTAGTCCGACACCGCCTGGGTGCGACGCCTAATCGCCCATTTCGTTTTTCTCGTACTCCGTACAAATCCTATCACCGGCAGCGATGTGGGGAATTGAGAATTCACCACGTGGAATCCCGGGTCAAGCATCCGCCTAGATTAATTGAAGACCAGGACAGCTCCGAGGGCTTAGGCCTCCCCATATTTCCTGCCATCTGGCTTGTTCGGCGCTAGTTCCGAGTCAGCACCGAAGCCCGATCGCCGAGCAGGGATTCTCATCCTGACAGTACCAGAAGAAAGCGCTTATCATGCATTAGGACCTGGTAGAGCCACAATTTCCTCTGATCACTGACGGAGTACGTTTTATTTCTATGCGGAAACGCCACAGTCACGGCTAGGCTCCTGCAACACCCCAAGCAGGCTATAAGGTTGTGGACAACTAATGGATTGTTCAGCCTTACTGGAGCCGATGAGTAACTATCACATAGACTCGGCCTTACTGTTACGCGTTGACTGTTAGTTCACAGGTATTCATCGCTTAAGGATCACTCAGGGCCCTGGCCGAAAAGACTGTAACGAAGGGGATCTTTCGGGGCGATCCGCAACCGTAATAACCGAAGACGTCAAATCGTAACAATCCAATTCACTTACAATACGGGGATCCACCTTTCTTACTCGATATAGAAATAGCATGCGAGCAGTGGATTACATCATAGACTTCAGTGATTCATTCCTATCGCGTGGATGCGAAAATCTATATCGAGCAAATATACAATTTCTGCATCATTTTCTAACTTTTTCTACTCTTTCTGATCTCACCTATACATAAGCACTAGCACTTTCGTTGATTCATGCGACCGAAAGGGGCCCGGGGATCTTTGCCAGTACGGAGATGTCCGCGCGTGGCGTATTTCACGCTAGAACCCCTCTAGAAATGTTCTAGAAAACACTAAGAACCCGCTAACGAATTTCGTGTTCTGCGCCCATGGACCGTAGGCTCCACTGCCCAGGTGGAACAGGAGATTGCTTTGTTGGCGTGGGGGTCCATCCAAACATATTCCATGGAAGGTACTGAGACAGTTGCATCGGGCTATGGAAATTTGCCTTTCGGTTCCTGAGGCAGTGTGGTGCCATTGGGATTGTGGAGAGTGGAGTCGGAAAATTGGAGACATTACGATGACTGAGAACTTTGTCATCCTATACCTCCGGAAATGGGATTTCCGATGCGACTCTATGTTATAGATTTGATTATTTCTAGACCCTGGGTCTTTCAAGGTTGTCTAGGTCTCCAGGGCTATGATTTGAATACTCCGTACATTTACCTCTTCACCGGGAACCGTGAAACCCCACGGTGTCAATAATTTACGCCACAGTGGAAGGTGTCCACGTGTAGATGATCTGCAACAGTCGTTGGGGAAAAGGGGGAGATCCGGGTCGGGTGCAACTAGCGATGTCGGGAGATGATCGTGATTAATGTGCGGTGATGGCTTGCATTTGAAATGCTGTGGAACTCTCACAGAAGGCTTCTGGTTCCTGGCCTTTTATTTATTCTAGTTGATGTAGTAGAGAGCTAAGCTGTTGTTTTTCATTTGCCCACTTGATATGATGATGAGCTGTCTATTGGTCGATCTAATAGACTCGGTGTTTCGTAGCTGCACGTTGCTGCATCCTTCATCACTCGCAGGGGTCTATCGCAACGGCAAACATCATTACGGTCGACCCAGACCATGGATCAAGTTGTGCCGAGAAATCATTACCGAGGTCCAAGGTTGTTGATGTACCTGACTCCCATGGAACAGAGCTGCAGATTGACGGCGCCAAGTATGCAGCCCATGCTTGACACCTTCATTAACCTGGACGTCCAGCATGAGCCATGACTAGCCTTAGCCTAGTCCAACCCCGACTTTCTATACGCGGGGTACGACGGAGATGACAGGGTGCAGGGTGCGGGTGATATAGCGATCGTCGTCCGAAATCAAAATCCACGGTCATTATCCGACACCTGTCATCCTAGAAATGGACCCCTCATTCGCAATCCCTTGGGCGCTCGACAGAACTAAGATCGGACTGAATGCAAGATGCCGCAGCTCTGGTTCGAAGCCTCTCTACGGAGTAGCCGTGGCTCGCAAGAATACCCCGAGACCCCGTTATTGTGGGCAGGCTTTTACACAGAAGGAGAAGCGGGGAAATGAACTTCAAACCGTCTCTTCACTACTACGCACCAATATCCGAAGAATGACCGACCCAAATAGGCTTCCCTCTTTAGGTAAGAGCGAAAACAAAGGCAAAACGGAAAAAAAGCACAAAAAGCACCATCCCCGATACTATAGAGCGGGGTTGCTCTTTAGTTGCAGCTCTCGGTGACCGGATATGCAGCTACAGCTTCCAGCATCCCAGTGCATTTCCAACTTTTGTACTGTTTCTATTCCCCGGGCTGTGTCTACAAAACATACACTTTGATATGTATCCTTACTCGCTTCGGTCATACCTTGCCCCGAGAAAGCCGTGCCATAGGGTTACACAGGCACAGATTGAGTTTCTGAATTGTGAATGACTCCTTCACTCTCCAAACGGAGTCATGCATCTCATTATCCTATTGTGTTGTCCGATGCGATCTCGACCAAGTCTCGTCGGACCTCAAGTTACAGTCTGGTCTCTTTCCCAAGGGGCTACTCTCCAGACCATGAAAGAGGAAACCGGGCTACCGCAGCGGACCATTACTTACTAACCCCAAATCGCAGGATCTGCAAGCTGCAGCACCTGGATGGGCAACAGCATTGAAAGTTGCCACTGTAGAGCCGTGTGGATTATTCCACAGCCATGCGAGGCTTGCAGAACTGTGGAGTCGAACTTGCAGGCCCATTCCTTATCCAACAAGCACATCATCCACTCTACATCCTTGACGGCCGCTAGTTAACTAATTACTGGCACGGCGTTACAAAGCGGCAGTATGGCAGAAAAGGCAGACTTAGCAATGATACGACATTGGACTCGACATTTTTGGATTGAAAAAGAAGAAACAAACCCCAGGTCATACGAGCCGAAGCCGTGTCTAGGGACCACATGAGAAGATCCTGCATATTTCGCATGGTACCCCAGCAATCGGCGTGCTGCATGTGCAGTAATATGCTCAGTTCACCATCACAGACATCCCTGCCTCGTCTTTTCCTATTATAGGCATAACCATGAGATCTTGACATGTCACTCGACATGTCACTTTTGACACATGGCACACATTCATGTCGCGTGTCTGTGCACCAATCACCATCTCTAGGATTGGTGGGGCAAAGCATGGTGGCACTTTGATTTGGGGGTTCTGTTAGTGGTTGAGAATCGAGATTGGGTTTGGGATGGCTATAATCTCTGCCGGTAGCCATGGCCTTGAAATAGCATCTAGCATCCATAAACAGAGTGAAGCAGGTATCCTTTTATCTGTTTTATCTTGGCTGTGCCACCTGGGTGTTCCAGTCACATCTACACCCCTATCTGAACAGCACACTGGAACAAAACAAACACCGGAAGCTTGGCACCTATACCCCGAGTATTGGAACACGGCACGATGCAGGGATCCAAAGGCAAGGGATAGCGTGATATCCTCCGCCGATCAACATACGACGTTGAGGATATGTTTGAGATGATCCACGGCACCAGGGCTAACTACATGTAGGCTTTTTGCCGTAGAAACAGGTGATTGTCAGCTGCAGGTGACATGACCTCCAAGATCGAGTCTAGCGTTTCGAGTTCAATGCTTAAACGAGGGCCGAGGGCCGAGGGAGAGTGCTATTCTGTTGTCTGATAGGCTGGTATGCCTTCTCATTGTGATATAGCAATCGGCTGGTCGGATGTGACGGGAGGTGTGGGAGAACTTTGAAACCGGTTTTGCATCCATGTTGACTTGTCTTTGCCTGGTCTCTTGATTGGAAGCTGGTGGAATTGTAACGGGTTCCAAGGGTTGATTGAGGGTAACGAAGTCTAGCCCTACTACAGATGCCCAGGTGGTTGTTCCAAGGTCGGCTCTGCTTCCAAGGGATTCAATACAGTCTCGAATATCAAGCTCGGCCTGGCAGACAATGCATGCTAAATAATTATGTAAATGCAGTTGTATAATCGAAAAATATCCTTGGCGATTATACCACACCCCATCAATCTCGCCACCACTGACCCAGCGAACTACTCGATCCTGCCATCTCAACAACCTCCTCAAAGCTAATCTCCAAACGGAACATCTGCCCGTCAGCAGTACCGTTCCCTCCACCAACCGGAGTGACAAGCCCCCACGTAACCAGTTTCTCCCACGATTCACGCGCCACGTCGCGCCCCCAGACGCGGCCAGGCGTGGCAGCCGCCCCGGACACAGACGCAGAGACCTTGGCGGATGTCAGTAGACGTACGTATTCCGCATATGCGGCTGGGAAGGAGAGTGCAAGCGGTGCCAGGCTCTGCGCTTGTCCGTCGTTGCCTGGGTCGAACAGAGCGGACAGGCGAGTTGCGGCCAGCAACAGGGCCAAGGGTAGCGAGGAAGGGCTCGAGGCGGTGGATGTTGCGAAGGGGAGTGGTGCTGGGTCGGGGCAGGCGAGAGATTGCGAGGCGAAGCTCTTGGGCGTCGGGATTTGGAACGTGGGTTTGTCGGCGGCCTGTGTGCTGAGATGTAGCTCGCTGATGGGGAGGAGAGCGCTGGTGAGGAAGTCCTTGGGGGTTTTGGTTTGGTGATAGATTCTTTTAAGATGGAATTGGAAGTCTTTGTCGTCCCATAGATGCTAAAAGGCGTCAGTTAGATCGATCGTGTCGAACTGGAACAGGGTCACGTACCTTCAAGTACACCTTCCATCCCTCAAGCAAGGTCTTCCAGCCATTAGATTCTACGCTAGCTTGTTTATCGCCGAGCGAACCTGCAAGCTGCAGTGTCTCGCTATCATTGAGATCCAGACTCGCCATACAGATATCAGAAAAGATCTCATACGTCCTAGGAAGCGGAACGTAGACGTAGCGGTGACTGAATCGGCTCTTCACTCGTTTCTCCAACATCTCAGTCACGTCGACCTTGGTGGTCAACCCTATCACCGCAATAGGAGCCTTTCGTGCTTGGGCAATATCAAACAAGTTGTACAGCAAAGTCTGACGCGGGTGAGTGACAAACAGATCGAATTCGTCCAAGAGGATGACGATGGACTTGGCTGCTGTCACCCCGTCTGTATTTCCAGAAGCGCCGAACAATTCCTCCGGGTGGGAGAGAAGGGCCAAAAGGGTCGCCATCGTATCAGCATAGGAACTGACCTTGGCTGTGTCGTCCTCGGTATGAGTCTCACGGCCAAGCTGGCGCCACATTTCTCGAAGAGCCAGACGGTCGTCCGTGTGCAGGAAGCCATTCAGACGAACGACGTGGAAGTCGTTTGCATGATCCTTTGCGAGAGAAGAGATGATGGTTTCCACCATTGCCGTCTTTCCACATCCCCGTGATCCAAGGAGAAGCATCGAGTTACCTTCACCCACGGTAACCGTCTGCTCGATCAATTGGTTGACCTTGGTGTATTCGCTCTCAACACCCTTGAGCGGAATTTGTCGTTTGCCAGACAACTTCTCGAGAAGGGCAGTCGTGAGGACACTCATTTCCTCGTGAAGTCCACTTTGACAGAGCGCTTGCAGCTTCTCGACATACTCAGGAACCGGCTCAGCCACCTCGGGAACTTCATGCGTCTCTCGGTTTTGAAGATCCTGCTGCAATTGCATGGCAACAAGGTCGTCTAGGCCGTCATTGTACCCCTCCGGCGATGGAGACAGTTCCTTGCCCGGTCCTCTATTTTTCGCACCGTTCGCACCGGGTCTGGCCGTACTCCTTCTAGACCTGGTCCTTGCAATTGAAGCAGTCGGCTTTGGGGACTGCTCGTCAAGATCCATCTCCTCGTCGTCCGCTGACTCTTGCTTCGACTTTTGCGCGCTTCTTGTTGTGCGGGCACTGCGAGGCGTAGCAGCCGCTCTCCGTGCAGAAGACGGTGTCGAGGCATCTTCAAATCTCTGGGTTGCTTTGCGCTGCCGTCCACTTGACCGCGTGCCAGCCCTCGACGGACTCTCTGTACCATTTCCCTGGGTTGCCTCTTCTTGGCCCAAGCCGTCTGGTACGTTGTTATTATCACCTCGGGTGGATCGACGCCGAGTCGCTGATTTCTTGGGTGCGGGATAATCTTGGTCCTCCTCAGAGTCTTCGGCGGCTGAAGACGACGGAATGGAGTATGTGTCATCGCCGTCCATTCCAATATCTCCATCTTCATCTTGAGACGGTTCTTCGGAGACTCTTCTCCGCTTCGATGCGCGAGACTCTCTCATGTTTGCGATTCGTTGTGTTGCGCCGGGGAGCGTTCAGAAGATATGGTCATGGACGATGGGTGGTCGGCGAGTGCTCAAGTTCGTGGGCTGCTTATATTATGATATAAGGGTACAATTCGGGTTTGCGACCGCTCTAGCGATCGATATGAGCTTGGCAATGTCTTGTGTACCCCGAGCTAGGGACGTGTTTTAGGAAGCGCATTCGGCGGAATTGAGAGAAATTGTCTCGGATTCCCCTTGGCCAATGTTAACAGAGGCACTGGAAGCCCTGCTTAGTCCCGAAGAGTTTCGTGGGTCGTGAGGTCAATGGCAGGGCAGCTGTTGACGGTTCGGCAACAAATCGACATCTCCGGTTTTCTCGCCTGAGGCCGCCACGCGTGACGCGAAGTCAGGTGCGGAGTTGCCAATGCTCATATCCACGGGTGTTAGATCTTTGTTGCTTTTGCTCCATGGATATAATAAGGGTTATTGTTATAGATCAAAGATGACGAATCTAGCAGTCTGTGAGATAAAGTGACATTCTTCAACTTCGCATCTGGTAACACTAGTCGCAGTACCTTGAGCTAGATATATAGTTGAATACAGAATGAAAAAGGTAATTAAACCAAGATCGAGAAGACTCACTTTAAAACCGTCTTATCAAAACCCTCAATCTAGACTGCCCATACTTGAACGTGCCCAGGTGCCCATGTCAGCGCACGACACTCGGGAAAACCATCGGCAGCGTCGAAGCCGAGGTCCAAGTCGGCCCCGATCTGCGGGCGCAGCTATCACTCTCGAAAAACCATTCTCCATGTCTCATTTCTATCCGGTTTCATTCCTCACAAACATCATGTCCGAATACACGATTAAGCCACCAGCGCGCCAAATGGACGAGTTCGAAGAGCTCGTCTACGAGTATACGACCCGAATGGGCCTGGGTAACGAAGAGGTCCGTCTAGACAGATCGACTAGCTTCGTGCTAGTGAACATATCACCTGGATATTTCTAACTACCATCCAGCACTGGGACGTCGATGCACGCAGCTGCAACCTGCGCTTCGAATCTGCAACCCGCGGCCCGCCAGCCAAGGTCTCTTTTCTCATCAAAGTCACCCCAGCACTCAGCAACTACATGGGTAATCTGCACGGCGGCTGCGCCGCAACCCTGGTCGACGTTCTTTCCACAACGATCTTGCTGGGCGTCTCCGAGCCTGGCAAGTTCGCCCTAGGTGGTGTGAGCCGCAATCTCAAGCTGACCTACCTGCGCCCTGTGCCGACAGGTACGGAGGCGCGGATAGTTTGTGAGTTGATACATGTTGGAAAGCGGTTGGCGCTGATGCGGGCGGAGATTCAGAAGGCGGAGACTGGGGATGTATGCGTTGTTGGGGAGCATGAGAAGGCCAATACGGACCCGGAGATAAACCAGAGGATATAAGATTGGTAATGATGGAAGATATGATGACGCCCTTAAGCGGCCGTCGTACATAGAACTTTGCCTTTTTGATACCTTACACCAATATAACGAAATCGGCTGTACGAATTGAATTGGCAGACAGGTATATTGCGCTTGCTACCTCCTGGTGTGATCTGACAGAGCAGTTGGTGCTCAGGAGCGGAAAACGAAGAACGACAGAGCATCAAACATGTCCAAGAGAAGTATAGTCAACCAGCATCTAAGCAAAGATAGATCAATTTGTAAGGCTTCTAGCCCCTTACTCCTGAGCAAGCTGCTGGTCCTCCCGGAGTCCCTCAACCTTCAGCTCTTCGCCGGCCGCACGGCGGTACATATCTCTCACGTCGTCTGGAGAACGAAGTTAGTAATAGATCTAATCCATGGATGAATGTTGAAGGCTTACAGGTTGTGGTCTCAAAGTGGGATGTGGCATCGTAGCTCTTGGAGATGAAGATGTTATCCTTCTCGCCGCTCTCCAGAGGCTCGTAGATCGGGATCGGGGGACCCATGAACTTCTCTTCAATCTCGCCCAGGCGCTCAAATCCGGCCTCGAGCTCCAGGTGATGGTTGGCATCGTTCTCGGCAATGGTAGAAACGATGGCGATGTAGTAGCCCTTGGGGCAGACATTGTGTGCAGAGGAGACCATCGCAATGTAGACGTCTACAGATGTTAGTGACAGTGCATTATATCTCCATGCTCGCCTTGAGCTTACCATGCTTCCGTCCAACCTGAGACTGGGGAATGATCAGCTGCAGCGAGTCGCTGCCGTCCGTCTTGTCGATGGGGTGTTTCAGGATACAGATAGCCTTGATCAGGTATCCGCTGACCCGAACCTTGCTGGGGAAGTAGGAAGGATCGGCGATAATCTTCTTGGTCTTGGTCTCGAACTTCATGGCCTCGGACTGGTCATCACGGTCCTTCATGGTAGCCTTGATGCCGGAGACCTTGCCGCTGTCATCGTAGAGCACCTCGTCGATGTCGGTGTTCAGCATGTAGGTGCCACCGTAGATGGCCGACAGACGAGCGAAACCCTGGGGGAGCTCACCCAAGCCGTAGAGAGGATAGATATAGGGCGACTTGCCGTATCGGGCCATGGAGTTGACATAAAGGCGGATGCGGTTGATAGCCTCGACGGCCATGCCGGGTTTGGAGACGTAGTCATCCTCGGGGAACAGGGCCATCGAGTGGCCAACGAAGTCGCGGGTGTTGTCCTCGAGACCAAACTTGTCGTAAACATCCTTCATGGTGCAAGAGCCGATGTCCAGGCCTAGATTAGGTTAGCCATCTATCTCCATGATCGTCGGGATCTACTGTCACGCACCCTGGTGGGTTGCCGGGTCGTCCTCCTTGAATTCTCCAACCCATTCAAGGAACTTCTTGGCACGACGCTTCTCGAAAAGACCCATCAAGGAGGAGCGCAGAGCCTCGCCGGCATCCGAGGGCACCTTGGCCACGGTCGCCTTCGGGCCCTTGCCCTGCTGGACATAGCTGCCGGCGATCTGCTTGAACTCCAGGTATCGTGTCACATCGGTGGAAACCAAAATGTTGGTCAACTCGCCATTGGCCATCAGCAGCTTGGGGACCAAATCAATGTTCCAGTCGTTGACTCGTCCATACTTCTTCCAGGGCTCCTCGCCGGGGGCAACATTGCGGTACTTCTTGAACAGCTGCGGGGAAGATTAGCAGGGAGCACTATGAACGGTCCAGGAGAGATATACCGTCTCAATGTTGACGGAGGCAGCCTCTCTGAAACCATTGTTAGCTATTTCGGCCCTGGATACAATTGTAGGGAGCTCTGTTGATTTGCGTACCCTCCGTAGTGGTCATTGCGATCGATGTGGAGGACCTTGTTACCCTTCACACTCAGAACACTAGAAAAGAGAAGAGACGATTAGAAAAGGACGATTCGTAGCATAGGTTTTGAGAGCTCCTTACCCAGACAACACACACTCGGTCAGGCCTGAAGCGGGAGGAAGGTCGGTCAGTATTTGGGTGCAGTGGAATGGCGGGGTAGCAACACACCGGTGCCCAGCACCACGACGTCGTACTCGGGCGCGATTTCATCCATGATGGGAATAGCAGAGAAAAGTACAGGTAATGTAAGGGGGTAAGGGAAAGGTACCGGAAGCAAGTGGAAAAGAAAGAAGGTTCTCCTTGGACTCCCCCGCGGATCAAACGAAGCGGTAAGAAGGGGAAACTATTTGACGGATCCGCCACTAGTGAGTTACCTTAGTGATTAGACTCCTACTTTTCTTCCCTTGGTATCTGCTCCCCCTTTAAATCGAGTATGGAGTATAGCCCCTGAAATGAACTGCAGGCGGACTACATAATTACCGGGAAGCCATGAAAAGAAAAAGGCATTCCAAACCTTCGTTAGATAATTTACATGCAGCAGAACTATGAAGAAAAGAAAGAACTAGACTGTACTATGCTACAAGATTCGAGAGAAGAATTCCACGTCCTCGTTTAAGGCTTCGGCGGATAGCTCTCCAGAGACTCCTCCTCCATGGCAGAGTCCTGCTGTGGGCGATAGTTCTTCGCGTAGTACTCATGTTTGCCGTCCTCCCAGGCGTACCAGCGCTCACGCAGAACGTGCTTGATGCTCTTCTGAGTGACTTGGACCTATCCGAGGAAAGAGATATCAGCACATTTCCAAGTTAGACTCGAATCACTATCCGGCATAAAGAACACCGCCCCACTGCTGGCTTTCTCCAGCAAGCCAAATGGATGCGTACAGGTCATGTTTAAACAAACAAAGGTATCAAACTTACCGCACGATCACGCTCGTTGGCCTCGTGGGCACCGAAACCAGCCTTCAGGCGCTCTCTCTCCAAATTGGTAGTCGCAATGCGGTTGCGCTCCTTGACACAGACCCACCACAGCTTGTGCAGGTCCTCCCAGCTCTTCTCACGTAGTTCCTGGATGGCCCACGGGCGACCTATTTTCGACGGGTCAGCCCGATTCACGTTGGACAATCGCTATATAGTGTAGCCATGGGATTATTTCACTGACCAAAATCTATGTCGAACTCGGGGACGCTCATTGCCTCACGCGACTTGGGGAAGAAGCCCCAGAGTCCATGGTTCGGGGTTGGGGGAGGCGGCTGCAAGTGCTCGGGGGATACGGGCTTGGGCAAAGGGTATTTCGATACGCTCAGCTTGAATCGCGGACCGGTAAGATGGATGGCCGATACACCACGAGTTCTGTTCATGTCGCGTCCACGGCCAGCGGCGACGGGAGTTGTAGAGAAGCTCGAGGACTGGGAGGATCGGGTCATCGAGAAATGGAGCGAGGGAGCCAGATAGGGAGGTGGCAATTCAGCCACTAGACCCCCGTATTGGGTCAAACGGGCAATGGACGGCCGATGCATGGTGGTGCTCTGTCGTTGCAGAAGGCCGAGTTGGCGCTGTCTTTTTTTCGGGATCCAAGGCGGGTAGTCACGTGCGCGTCCGGCGGCAACTCGAGGTCGCCCTTCACTCACTTCCACTTTGAATGAAAGACAAAGCTCTCTTTTCTGGCTGGACTCTTGAACAATTCGGTCTTTCGCTTTGAAGAATTCATTGGTTTACTCTTGTATAGTCACTTTGTCCGTTACAACTTGAGGTGAGCTTGTGCACCCACTAGCATCCGCGCGCCTAATTGCCCAATCGAGTCACTCCACCTCCAGGCGGAGCAGTGCCGCATTAAGTGCGGTAGAGAGTGCCTTCGTGGGTTGCTATCTCTCCACGATTCATACTCGGTCTGATACTTGACTGATATTTATGCTCGATCGATCTCAGAGTCTCTTTGAGTTATCCTTGCTCAACTGATACTCGGCTCACCCGTTATGAATAGGCCAGGTTCGTCATTTTCTTCGCCCTCCCAAACCCTTGCCCGGCCTGTCTTCGACCAGAAGGGAATGCGTTAGATCCGAGTCGTGTCTCTGCCGCTGGATTTGTGTCAAAACGATGGATATATATCTTCCCCCAAATTGGAGGTCGAAGGGGCTTCTTGCCCCAATGGCAGCCGGGGTGCAGATAGTTTCCTCATTTGCGACCGAGACATTTTTGCGAGGTTCTAGCGACATATCCTTGTGGCCCAAGGCATGGGCACTTTGATATGAGACATTGAAGATCATACTGACTCCTTGTGTTCGCGTGCTAGGACCAGGCCCGCAGCCGCTACGAGGCATGTCCGGTTTCCCCGCGCCACAGCAAGCACAGGCTCGGAATGCCACATTGACATCCGCGCGATTGCCAAACGGAAAACTGGGTACGACCGCTTCACCAGCTGTTGACATTCATGATTCGAAGATACGGATTGGGGGCTAATACTCGGGGGCTACGACTGCAGGTGGCGCAGCTAATTGGAACTTCAATCTCCCTGTTAGCGGAGCATCCACTCTACAGGCCAACCAGCAACGCACCATGGGGACTATGGGAAGCTTCGCGCAAAGCCTTGGGGGCTCCCAGCCAGCAACGCCATTAGATATGTCGTAAGTGACTCGTCGCTGGATCAAACCAATTGCTCCATATTCCCTTGGAGTTGCCTTGGAGAGTTCGAGTCCACGTCCGACAGCTAACAGCGGCGATACTTTTAGTGAATTCCCTAGCCTCTCAGGCGCGCCGCAGCAATCGCAATCTCAGAACCCCGGGCAGCTCGTGTGGGCCAACGCAAGTCAACGAGCTGCACAGCACACACCTGTTCAGAGACAACAGCCTCCGTCGCAAAGCCCTTCTCGAGCCTCTCAAACCCAGTCGCACCCTACACAGCAACAGTCACAACCTCCCCATGACGACATGTTCCCTTCTGGGGCTCAGTTCGCCAATCGACTGGACGATTTCAGGAACGGTGGCCAGGGCATCAGTAGCCAGCTAGGGGCGGGCGGTCAGCCTCAGACAGGCAACATCGACGAGTTTCCTCCTCTGGGTCGCAATGTCGCCGCCGAGCTGGGCCAGGACCGCCGGACCTCTCTGATGCAGAATGGGGGCTTTGGAAGCTACAATTCCAGTAAGACAGTTGCAACGAAAACGACCGAAAGGCGGAATGAGTGGCTAACACGGTATCCAGGTATCGGGACATCGCGGTCGCCCGGTAATCAGGGGCCTAATGGGGTGTTGGGGCAGGAAAAAGAAGTAAGTAGATCGGCGATCATGTTCCAGGGCCCCGCACTCACCGACACCGCAGGACTTGAACAACACCCTCATGTCGGGGCAACGCAACTTCAGCGACCCGCAACAACAATTGCAGCAAAGGCAGCAGCAGGGTACCGAGGGACAAGAGGTTTCGGGCGGCGCTCAAAGTGCGGAGCAGCCGCCTCTCGCGCAGATGAATGAGCTGGATCGCTTCGGACTGGCCGGCCTCTTGCGCATGATTCATAGCGAGAGCCCCGACGTGGCTAGTCTCGCAGTTGGACAAGATTTGATGACCCTGGGTTTGGACTTGAACCAGCCCGAGTACGCATTCATTTTCCATCGCCCCGTCTTATCCGATCGCCGCTAACATTATCACGCTGTAGGCCTCTGCACACCTCATTTGCCTCGCCATTCGTATCTTCCATGTCCGCCGTCCCTCTGGAACAGGACTTCTCCTTGCCGTCTTGTTACAATGTTGCCAACATCCAACAGCTTCAGTCTCGGATTCCCGGATTCAGCGACGAGACGCTCTTCTACATCTTCTACAGCATGCCTCGAGACATCATGCAAGAACTGGCCGCGGAGGAGCTGATGGGTCGCAAATGGCGTTACCACAAGTTAGAGCGTTGCTGGCTGACCCGCGACGAGACGTATCCGGGCCCGGTCGATGTGGAGCGTGGCGTTAGTGAGCGTGGGGTCTATCTTCTCTGGGACCCTGCCAGCTGGAAGAAGATTCGGGTATGTAAACAGCATAATTGACTGACAAAATAACGTGCTGACTGATTCCAGCGCGAATTCATCCTGCGATATGAGGATTTGGACAACCGACTCGACCCCAACCGGAGCATGGGCCGCCCAGTTGGTCCTACACACGCGTCATGATTTGATATTTATGAAGCCGAATTAAGGCGCGGCGGAACTGATATAGGTAATCAGCAATGGCGTTTGGCTTCATAGTTTCTGTGATGTTGTTCCGATGGTGGCCAATAGAACAGTGCAGTTGGGGATCTGGGCGCTTTGATTTATCGGGGAATCTAAATGGGATATGTAGGAGACCAAAATGCCTATATGATCTTACAATCAAATAGCCTTTACGACCTTGCATTTCAAGCATCTTATTACTATTTAGTCTCGCAGACCTTACCGGCTTCTTCATCAATGCATTTCTTGCTAGCTAGTTTATGATTGCGCCGAACTGCAACATGAACGAAAAGACGACAATGTATATCAGCTGCCCGTCCTCGGCCTGTCTATGCAGTTCGAGCTTATTTTGCAGAACCCAGCCTATCCAAACCATTTCCAACTACACCAATTAGAGCATGAGCTGAGAGTGAAAAGGTGGAGCTCGCGGCTTTCCAGTATGGGGGCTGTGTTGAGATGAAACTCAAAGCGAAGGCTTTCTCCACAGATTCTATCTTCTGCTTTTTGTCTCGATCTCTTATACACCTGGGTAACCTAGCACAATATCCACATATGCTCTTCATCACTGATTCCAGGCTTCTTACCGTCGGGGTATTAGCTATACAAAGAGGAAGTAGAGGACAAGGGTATCTGCTAGAACATTTTGCCTCACTCTACCTTACCTAGCCTACCTAGTAAGGAGTTTAACCTAATTCTTAAGTCTCATAATCTAGGAGTCTGAATAACGCCATCGGCAAGATGGTCGAGTGGTCTGATTTGGGAAGAGCCGGGTATACTTTAGTATGCCTTCGAAAATAACTACAGGTAGTCCTGGCCGACCGCCAACCTCAAAAATTGAGCGCCCCATGGGACTAGCTGGATCCAACACAGCCATTTGAACGCTACGGAGAGTTCTCTCCAAATTCGCCGAGATGGGGTGATATGCTCAAATACAAGATACATTGGGTAGCCAAGATCAACTAGTACACATATAATTCCAGAACTTCTTGATGCATCCGGCTTTTCTCAAATCGTGCTATCATCTAAACAGTAGACATAACTGATCTATAGAATCCCAAAGAGGACCGGAGTTACATTTCGCCGGCGGCGGATCACTGGCACGTGACACCACGCTATCCTATTAGGGTCAATCATAAACATCATCACAAACACGACCCCTCTCGTCCCCCGATTCCGCTGCCGACGAGCCCGCATTGCCAACCATGCGGATCACCGAGATTGTGATAGATGTGCGTTTTCCTCTTCCGTGAGATAGCTCTGCTCGATGCGCTGACCTCTCTCTCTTTCAGGGCTTCAAATCGTACGCCGTGCGTACGGTGATCTCGGGATGGTGCGCAAACCCTATGTCACATGCGACGCTGGCAAGGCTGAGACGGTGATGGAGTAGTGCTAATGATATGGTTTAGGGACGAATCCTTCAACGCTGTCACCGGCCTAAACGGTTCCGGTAAATCCAACATCCTCGATGCAATCTGTTTCGTTCTCGGTATTACGAACATGTCCACCGTTCGCGCGCAAAACCTCCAAGACTTGATCTACAAGCGCGGTCAAGCCGGTGTAACCAAGGCCAGCGTCACCATCGTTTTCGACAATCGCGACACGTCGAAATCCCCAATAGGATTCGAAGAATACGCCAACATCTCCGTGACCCGACAGATCGTCTTGGGAGGTACCAGCAAATACCTGATCAATGGGCATCGCGCGCAGCAACAGACCGTGCAAAACCTCTTTCAGAGTGTTCAGCTGAACATCAACAACCCCAACTTTCTCATTATGCAGGGTCGCATTACGAAAGTCCTGAACATGAAGGCCGTTGAGATTCTGTCAATGATCGAGGAAGCGGCCGGTACACGAATGTTTGAGGACCGGAGGGAAAAGGCAAACAAGACAATGAGCAAGAAAGAATTGAAGCTGCGCGAAATCGAAGAGCTTCTGAAGGAAGAGATTGAGCCCAAGCTTGAGAAGCTCCGATCCGAGAAGCGTGCATTCCTGGATTTTCAACAGACACAAAATGACCTCGAACGTCTGACCCGTCTTGTTGTTGCCCATGACTATGTGCGCGGCGGTGAGCGGTTACGCGTTGCAGGCGAGGAGTGTGATAAGAAGAGGGCCAAGGTTCAAGCGCTGGAAGACAATGCCACTAGGCTGAAGGGCGAGATTGCGCACTTGGAAGAGGACGTGAAGTCGGTCCGGGCCGCGCGCGACAAGGAGCTTCGAAAGGGCGGGAAATTTCAGGGTCTCGAGGATGAGGTCAAGAACCACTCGCACGAGCTGGTTCGGTTAACAACCGTCCTCGATCTGAAGAATTCCAGTATGGAAGAAGAGAAGGAGAAGAGCAAGGCCATTCAAAATAACGTTAGCGATCTGGAGAAAGCGTTGAAGGAGAAAAGAACGGTCTACGACAAGTTGCAAGCCCAATACGATGCAGCCAAATCTGAACTGGATGCGCAAAGTGTCGAAGTGGAACAGAAAGAAGAGTTGCTACAGACCTTGCAAACGGGTGTGGCCTCGAAGGAAGGGCAAGAGAGCGGATACCAAGGACAACTTCAAGATGCACGGAACCGCGCCAGCAATGCCGCCACGGAACAAGAACAAGCGAAGCTTAAGATCAGCAACTTTGAGAAGCGGATCAAGGAGGAAGAGCCGCGCGCGAAGAAGGCCAAGGAGCAGAATTCGGGTCTGCTAAAGGATTTGGAAGGCATGAAATCACAGGCCCAAAAGTTGGAGTCAGAGCTCACTCGGCTTGGCTTTGAGCCCGGTAAAGAGGAGCAAATCTACCAAGAGCAGTCAGGACTACAGCGTGACATCCATGACCTTCGCCAGAGAGCCGATGGCTTGAGGAGAAAGGCGGCCAACATCGATTTCAACTACACCGATCCTCACCCGAACTTTGATCGTTCAAAAGTCAAGGGTTTGGTCGCCCAGCTGTTTACCCTGAATAAGGATCAGGTGCAATCTGCCACTGCTCTCGAGATCTGCGCAGGCGGTCGCCTGTATAACGTGGTGGTTGAAAGCGCTGAAATCGGTACCCAGCTGCTCCAAAACGGCAAGCTGCGCAAGCGTGTTACCATCATCCCCCTGAACAAGATCTCCGCCTTCAAGGCTTCTGCAGAGAAGATCGGAGCTGCCCAGAAACTTGCGCCTGGAAAGGTCGATCTGGCATTGTCTTTGATCGGCTACGACGAGGAGGTCCTTGCGGCGATGAACTATGTATTTGGCAACACGCTCATTGCCAATGATGCGGACACAGCCAAGAGGGTGACATTTGATCCCTCTGTCCGGATGAAGAGTGTCACCCTCGATGGTGATGTCTACGATCCCTCCGGAACGCTCTCTGGTGGTAGTTCACCTAACACCAGTGGGGTGCTTGTTACGCTGGGGAAGCTCAACGAGCTCACCAAGGAGCTGCGAAGCAAGGAACGCCAACTTGCTGCATTGGAAGAAAACATGAAAAGGGAGAAGAAGAAGCTTGATGCTGTGCGATCGATTAAGCAGGAGCTAGACCTCAAGACCCATGAGATCAAGCTCACGGAGGAGCAAATTAACAGCAACTCTTCGTCATCGATCATCCAAGCCGTTGAGGAGATGAAAGCAAACATAGAGCAGCTCAAGAAAGACATCGCGGACGCCAAGACTCGCCAGACTGAAGCATCCAAGGATATCAAGCGAATCGAGAAGGACATGAGCGAATTCAGCAATAACAAAGACAGCAAGTTGGCGGAGCTGCAAACCTCGCTCGATACTCTCAAGAAAAGTCTCAGCAAGAACTCAGCCTCAGTCAAGGAGCTACAGAAGGAGTTGCAGTCCTCTCGTCTTGACTCTGAGCAAGTTGGAAGCGATCTCTCAGCAGCCGAGGAGCAGCTGGCCGAGTCGATCAACACCCTGAAGGCGCAAGAGGAGGAAATTGATTCTCTCAAGCGAGAGCAGGCACGGCTCAAGGTAAATACAGCACCGAGATCGTACCTAACGGGCGTCGACGCTAATTTTCACAGGATGCCCATGATATTGCGCAAGCTCAGCTTGAAGACGAGCGGGCCAAGCTCACCGGATTCGACGATGAATTACGGGAGCTTGAGGAAACGATGAAGTTGAAGTCCTCGCAAATCACCGAAGAAGGCTTGGAGATGCAAAAGTTGGGCCACCAACTTGAGAAACTGCAGAAAGACCAGCACACTGCCGCTCAGGCTGTTTCCCATATGGAACAAGAGCATGAGTGGATTGCAGACGAGAAGGAGCATTTCGGTCGTGCAAACACGCCATACCACTTCCAGAACCAGAACATCGCCGAATGCAAGGCGACGCTGCGCAATCTGACAGAACGGTCTCAGGGTATGAAGAAGAAGATCAACCCCAAGGTCATGAACATGATCGATAGTGTCGAGAAGAAGGAGGCTGCCTTGAAGAACATGATGAGGACGGTCATCCGCGACAAGCGGAAGATCGAGGAGACCATCATCAATCTCAACGAGTACAAGAAGGAGGCTCTCCATAAGACCTGGGTCAAGGTCAACGGTGACTTTGGACAAATCTTCGCCGAACTTCTGCCGGGCAGTTTTGCCAAGCTCGATCCTCCAGAGGGCAAGGATATCACCGACGGTCTGGAGGTCAAGGTGTCTCTGGGCAAAGTCTGGAAGCAGAGTTTGACAGAGCTGAGTGGTGGACAGCGATCTCTGATCGCTTTGTCTTTAATCATGGCCCTGTTGCAGTTCAAGCCCGCGCCCATGTACATTCTCGACGAGGTCGATGCTGCACTGGATCTGTCCCATACTCAGAACATTGGCCGCCTGATCAAGACCCGCTTCAAGGGGTCCCAGTTCATTGTCGTGTCTCTGAAGGACGGCATGTTCCAGAACGCCAACCGCATCTTCCGCACGCGATTCAGCGAGGGTACCAGTATTGTCCAGGCATTGACCCCCGCCGACATGAAATAAGTGGGTGTCGACTATCGTCTCTCTACTTTTTGATTTATTGATGTAATCCGGTGCTATGCATTATGTCTCCATAGCGTGGCGGGTGTTTATGGGTTCAGAGTCCGGCTTAATCGGCTTTTGGGAAAGCATATTGGTTCATGATCTATGCATTATGGCTTTTGAGTCTACGGAGACTCAGTTTGTTTGGAGTATTACTTGATTCATGTAAATCATTTTCTCTGCTTATGTGCATGGGTACGGTTTAACCCACCCTGTTTCCGGCGAGCGTCAGAGGATAGGCTTGCCAATCTTATAATCATGATTGCTCGCCTGGGTATGTAATCATTATTTTTGCTCCGTATCGGATATCTCGAGTAGGGACAGAGGTATAACGTGTTGTACATGGGCTACCTGCCTGAATGGTTCGGGAGTATATAACTAACTAGGGAAACTAACACTGGCCTTAACAAGCGGTCAGTCCTGCCCACGTGGGAAGTCTAACCTCCAAAGATCAGACAAATACGTCCGTTTCATACATGAATTTGTACTCAAAAGATTCCAAGGTTCTTTCTCAGGCGTATCTCACAGTCACATTGAGCTCTCCATTATCGGTGTCAAACGGCATCTCCGGCACGTGCAGAGGATCCCCGACCCGAAACTCCCACGCCACACCTCGCGCCTCTGGAACTGTGAGCTCGACTCAAACACACCCGTCTCAACCCCAACTCGACTTGGTTGCCTTTGCCTCGCTGAGCTTATACTTCTCACACGACTCCCTACCAAACCCGGAATAGTCCCGCCTTCACAATTCCGACCTTGGCATCCTGACTCAACCCAACCCAAACCCCGTCAGAATTGCGCGGCAAAAAGCACCATGCATGACGATGAGCCTTCGTTGAATATACCCTCCCTTCTCACATTGGCCGTGGTATCCTTCTTTGTGCTCCGATGGTTCTTTAATCGTGACGACAATCCCTCTGCTGGCGGCCGGCCCCGCGGACGTGGGAATGCCGTCGACCCGGCCCAGGTGGAGCAAATCTCGCAGATGTTCCCTCAGTTGAGCACTCGCGAGATCATGTGGGACTTGCAGCGGAATGGCGGCAGCGTTGCGGCGACGACAGAGAGGATCTTGACCGGGCGGGGTCTGGAAACGGTACGTATTGCGGTGGACGCTGATGTGTTCCTTTCTTAGTTTTTCTGCTAGGAATCCCGTTTTATTTGGATATAAACTGACTGGATGTTCCTTGTAGCCACCTCCATCATTCCAACCCCAGGTCACGATCCCTTCCACGAACGGCCCGGCCACGCGGGCTACTACGGCTGCATCAACATCAAAGGCGGATGGACAGGACTTGATATCACGGTACGGTCTGAGTGCGAAGCTTGCAAACCAGAACGCAGATGAAGCTTCCGCGACACCGTCCAAGAGCTCCTGGTCCCAGAATAAAGAAGAGCGGCAACGGCTTCTGCAAAAGCGCCGAGACGATATGATCCTCGCGGCGCGGAGGAAGATGATGCAGAAGGAGCAGGGCAAAGCCCAATGAATCGAATACCCGTGTCTATTAATCTCGACTTCTGTTTATGGCTCGTTGATTGACGGTAATACCCAGGACCAAAGTGTCCACTGCGAGACGTTACCCTCTCCCACTCCTCTCGCGCAGTGTTGTCCCACCGCCGTTTTGTATTAGAGCGCTCGCATGCTGTATGGTGTTAGGTAAATTGGAATAGCCTTTGGTTTGGTAATCACCGCTTGTCATGAGATCAGAAAAAATTGGGTATATAAGTCTATATACTTGAACGTCGTTTGGGGGCATCGGTCTGCGTCATATATGCACCTAAACTCCAAAATCATACCCACAAGAGGACTCCTATGCGCCTAGAATTCCATGTAGTCTTCCTCCTCATCATCCTGAGTTCCATCGTATCCACCATTTGCTCTCTGCTCTGCCAGTTGTTCTCGCCGGGCTTGTTCCTTCGATGCGCCGATTTTCCTACCAGATTGTGAGCATGCCGTCCTTGCAAGAGCTAAGAAGAGGGATCCAGATAACATACCGTAAACCGTCAGCCACGCCGGTCAAGAATCCACGCTCTTCACCAATCTCCATTGCGCCGACACCTGTCATCGCAACACCTCCTCCACCCGTTGCCGCTGCGTCCATGACAGTCACACCGGTTCTCATCTTAGCCATGCGCACTTCACGAAGATCTTTCAATAGCCGTCTGACCTGATCCGGATCTACCAGATCATCACTCGCCGCATCAAGCAACATATTTCCAACCTCAACCCAGTGGTATGGTAATGGAGGCACTTCTGTAGATGATATTGTAGTCTGCGCGACATTCTGAGGAAGAAAAGGCGGCGCCGCGTAGTACTTTTGACCGTCTGTCGTATACTGTGGCCGGGCAGTGGGCATGGCTCCATTTCCATAGTCCCGGATGCTGGGCTGACCAGGAAGCGGAGGAGGTGGTGAGAATGCATTTTTATAGTCCACATGCTGGGACTCTATTTCAAGAAGGAGACTTAGCGCTTCCGGATGTAGCCATGGCGGGGGCATAATATTGGCACGTCGCTGGCGTTTGAGGAGCAGAGCGAGCCAGAGGGGAAGTGATGCGCGTCGTGGCGGGACGAGAGGTTCAATAGGGCCCTGAGGAAGTCAATTGGTGTTTTTAAGATGCATATCACGCGATAATACTTACGCCCAGTAATTCCAGTCCCTCGAGCCGCTGGCGCGGCACCACGGTCACCGTCTCCATCTCCGCAAGAAAGGCGATCTCCGTGGGCGTTATGCCCCGCGGGAGAGGAAAGGCCATTGGCGCGTCACAACAGCAAGAGACAGTCAGAGATCACGAAAACGGCCAATTGGTCTGAAAAATGTCGTCAAAGCCCCATGTCCTGCGCGTGTCTGGATATGCGGAGTCACAATTCGCGAATCGCGCATCGATGATTGCCAAATGCGGTGTTTGGCGTGTTTGCATTGGAGCTTGCCCACCTGTCGTGTTCCACCACCTTTCTGGAATCATGCCATTCGTTCCTCTCAGACCAAGATGAGTCTAGCTCGCGAATCGAATCTTAGCCGAGCGGCGCGCTATGCTGTTCCGTTCGCCTTGGTCTTGATTCCCGTCTGGAGGGCCAAGGTCAATGCCGAAGTGCCTGAGCCGTATCTCGACGAGGTCTTTCATGTCCCCCAGGCCCAGGCGTACTGGGCTCACCAATGGACACACTGGGATCCGAAACTGACTACTCCTCCGGGCCTTTACCTATGGTCGTATCTCCTTTGCGCCGTCCTACTCGCTGTCCGCGGCTCTCCGACGAAGCTCGACACTGAAGCTTTGCGTACAACCAATGTCGCGACAACCGCCGTGTTTCTGCCATGGAGGCTTCAGACGCTATCGGATGCTGTGCATAATGTGCGGAACACCCGGCCGTTGGGTGCTTGGCTCAGTCATACCGTGTTGAACATCTGTCTGTTTCCGCCGCTGTTTTTCTTCTCCGGGCTATACTATACCGACATTCTGGCACTGTTGGCTGTTGTTGAGGCGTACAATTGGGATCTTAAGCGGGATTCTGGCAAAGGATACCGTGTGCTGTATACTTTGGTATTCTTGGTGTTCGGACTGGCGGCCTTGGTCTGCCGGCAGACAAATATCTTCTGGGTAGCTGTTTTCCTCGGTGGACTGCAAGTGGTGCGGAAGATTCGCGTCTCCTCTAAGACTTGCGAATCTTCTGAAGTATCCTCAGTTGTTAAGCGTGGTCTGCAGGGCGAGATTTACGATCCATTGGTATCGGAGGCTTCCCTTCAAGGTATGTGGTGTTCTCAACGTTTGACCAATGCACTGCTAATTTGATGTAGATTATTTCAAGACCGCCATCTCCTTCGCAGTCTCGAGTCTTAGGAACCCATTCTCGGTTGTTGGATCTATCCTTCCCCACATCATCATCCTCGGGGCATTTGGTACATTTGTTCTCTGGAACAACGGTGTCGTCTTGGGTAAGCATCCTCTGTAAAGTATTGGCATTTCGGAATTCTCTGACATTTCTGGGATAGGACACAAGGAGTTCCATACCGCCGGTGTGCACCTGGCTCAAATGCTCTACATCTGGCCCTACTTCGTTTTCTTCTCCTGGCCGATCCTGATCATTCCCGTGCTCAATGTTCTTCTTCCTCGGGGCATACTCCCCAGGTATCTCGATTATGGATTTCCAGAGAAACAGAAGAGATTCCCGGGTATCCTGGCCTCTCTGATCGTTATACCAATCATGCTTGCCATCGTTCATTTCAACACGATTGTGCACCCTTTCACTCTGGCTGACAACCGACACTATGTCTTTTATGTCTTCCGGCTCCTGCTTGGAATCCATCCCGTTGTGAAGTATGCCGCGGTTCCTGTCTATTTCCTCTGTGGGTGGGCAGTGATCTCTGCCTTTGGTTTCTCCACCACCCAAACTCCGCCTCGACTCCTTCAGGTCCCTACTGCAAAGCCGCCATCTGCTGCCGCCAAGCCTGCTGCGAAAGAGGAGCCCAAGGAGACCAGAAAGTCGCTCCGAGCAAAGGCCAAGGCTACATCCAAGAGGGACAAGCAACAGCAGCCACAACTGCCGCAACCCAAGCCGCTTTCACCGGAAGCATTTGCCCGGATGAGGGAGCATCTTATGCAGCGAAAACCACAGCGGAAAGAGGCGCCGCGTGTCAGCTCCGTGCTTGTCTGGCTTGCTGCCACTGCATTATCTCTTGTGACAGCACCGCTTGTCGAGCCGCGCTACTTTATTATCCCCTGGGTGATGTGGCGCCTGCATCTGCCACCGTCGCCGACTCCCGCGGCGCTTCGGCAGCAGCGTCCCGCTGATGAGGACGAGAGAGCCCGTGCAGATTTGGCCACCAATGCCCCCAAGTTCCTTGAAACTGCGTGGTTCATTGCTATTAATGCGATTACAGGATATGTCTTCCTGTACCAGGGCTTTGAATGGCCGCAGGAACCGGGCAAGATCCAACGATTCATGTGGTGATTGTTGCGTCGCCGCATTTCTAGATTAGAGTTGTACATGTATAGTAGCTCAATAACTGTATTTATATCCCTTAAACCAAAGGCTCGTTCTTCAGTGTTTCGAAGGTTTCCCAATAATGAACATTGTAAGTGGAAGCCGGCAGATTAGCGGGCGGTGGTTATACTTCGCCGAGCACCTCACCAATCATCCATCTCATCTCAATCATCCGCCCGAGATGCGCATCAAGCGTCAACAACACTGAATGCTTCAGCGATTTGCCCAAAGTTGGAATTATGTATCTCATTTTGCCCGTCTGGTCAATATAAGTACGCCAAACTTGACCCGCCAGCTATCAATCCCCACTCGATCTGTCACTTTGCCCTCGCATCCTGTCCTCCAAGCTAGTGGGTACCGACCGCTCGTGATGGAGCGTCCATCCAAACGGGCAAGGCTGTCTCCAGACTCAAGCGGAAGGGATGCAAAACATCAAAGTACGACCTCGGAGCCTTTGGCCTCTCTACAAAGAGCCATCACCCCACCATCACGATCACGCTCTCGGCAATCCCCAGCACTGGGTGCTACATGTCCAGAGCTTGAAAATGACCAAGTTCCGACCCAAGAACCTGCATTGGCTGAGGCCGACAGCAATCCGTCGCCTCAACTCATCCCATCGCCTATCCAGCTCACGAACATCAAGGACTTCCCCGCCAGTAAAGGCTACAATGTTGATACAGTCAGATTGCGCGACATCCTCGGGGATCCGATGATTCGCGAGTGCTGGAACTTCAATTACCTCTTTGATGTGGACTTTGTGATGGCTCAGTTTGATGAAGATGTTCGGAGCTTGGTGCAAGTCAAAGTGATGCATGGATCCTGGGAGAGGGAGTCTGCAAATCGTGTTCGAGTGGAAGTAAGTTATCCGAGCGCGGCGTTTTATTCTCCATCCTCCATGGTTCGATAGTGTTCTATCTTATTTGTTATGGCTTTGTGATGGGATTGACGAAGACTCAGGAAGCGTGCTCTCGATACCCCAATGTCGAACCAATTATAGCATATATGCCTGAACGGTTTGGTACCCATCATTCGAAGATGATGATCCTTCTACGACACGATGATCTAGCTCAGTGCGTGTCTTGATTCTGCTTGTCTTCTACTGACCCGCTTACCGACTCTATCAGGGTTGTCATCCACACGGCGAACATGATCCCGGGAGACTGGATGAACATGACGCAGGCCGTGTGGCGGTCTCCATTGCTTCCTCTTTCTTCACCTGGGTCTCCAGCTCTATCGCAGACACGCTCGGCTATCGGTAGTGGTTCACGATTTAAGAGAGATCTACTCGCATACCTGAAAGCTTATGGGCCCAAGAAAACCGGGTCCCTGATTCAGCAGCTCAATCGTCACGATTTTAGCGCTGTCCGCGCTGCACTTGTTGCAAGCGTTCCCTCCAAGCAGGATATCAGTACTCTTGACTCTGAACGGGCTACTCTATGGGGCTGGCCTGCTTTGAGAGACCTCATGAGTCGTATACCTATACAGAAGCAACCCAAGCAAGGAAAGAGTCCTCAGCATCAGAAACCTCACATCGTTGCTCAAATCTCTTCTGTGGCCTCTCTCGGCCAGACAGACAAATGGCTGAAGGATGTTTTCTTCAAGTCACTTGCACCAGCATCGGCAACCTCTCAACCTAAGTACTCGATAATCTTTCCAACGGCGGACGAGATCCGCCGCTCGCTAAATGGCTACGGTTCTGGTGGATCCATCCATATGAAGATCCAGAGTGCAGCACAGCAAAAACAGCTACAATACATGCGTCCACATCTCTGCCACTGGGCAGGAGACAATCTTTCCAATTCGAACTTCGTTGACTTGTCTGAAGACAAACCCCCCAAGCGCGAAGCTGGACGTGGTCGTGCTGCACCGCATATCAAGACCTATATCCGGTACTCGGATGCAGAAACCATGGAAAGCATTGACTGGGCGATGGTGACCTCTGCGAATCTGTCCACGCAGGCTTGGGGTGCAGCCACGAACGCAAATAGAGAAGTGAGAATCTCCAGCTGGGAGATTGGCGTCGTTGTATGGCCAGAGCAATTCGTGGACGCTTCTGTTTCTCAGAACTCTACGCCAGGACCATCCTCCGCATTGATGGTACCCTGTTTCAAGCGTGATCAGCCTAGCTTACCTTCAGCCACCCTGGCGCAGAAAGTTTCTACTGTAGTGGGATTCCGTATGCCATACGATCTCCCGTTGACACCGTACAGCGCATCAGATGAGCCATGGTGTGCAACAGCTTCGCATGAGATTCCCGACTGGCAAGGATTAAGCTGGGTCGTCTGAATGCTCAACAGTTTCTATCGCCAATTTCAACATTTTACGAGCACTGCCCAGCGGCACAATTTACCTCGACATGTATTATATACAGGACGCTGAGCGTACCGTTCATTCATGATGCATCGCTTGATTTGTGAACTCATAGCAATTCCATAAGATATTCCATCATTCAAACCCTCAAATCGGCCCTCATTCCGGGTCAACCATGTACCCTCCAATATCATCATCCGCGCCTTACTCGTCACGAGTACCATACTTGCCAATGAACTCATTGACCTTCTGAATGTAGATAGCCTGGGCCTTCTGGTCACTGTAGTGCTTGACCTTGTCCCACTCGCCGTAGAGCTGCTTCTTCTGTAGGACGAAAAACTGTTAGCAATCCGAGCACCGCAGCCAACACCAATGAAACATACCACCATGTCAAACATGCCAGGCTTCTCAGGAACAACATTGTTGCCGATCTTGAAGTAAACCCAGAGATCCTTCTTCTCGAACGGACCCGGCGCAGACTTGAGCATCATGACCAGCTTGGCGGCGAAGTCGAGACCCTTCTTGAGAGCGGCGGCCTGGGCGTCGTCTGAGAGCTTCTCCGTTTCGCCCATGGCCAGGGCAGCCTCGACGGCGGCCTTGAGGGTTGCGGCGTCGATGCCGGTGGCGGCCTGTTGCACCTCGGGGGTGAACTTGGCCTTGCTCTGGGCGGCCTCGAGGGCGTTGATGAAGTCGGTGATGTCGGACATTGTGGAGTGGTGAGGAGAGGAGCTGGAGCTGGGAGAAGAGCTGGGGTCGATTTGTTGGGAGGGGCTCGGATGGTGGGGTTGCTGACAATGCACTCGCCAGTTTGTTTGTTAACTAGTTAACTAGGTATGAAAGAGGGTCGCAACAGACTGGAAAAGGTTTGAATAATTGCTATGCAATTGTATTCGAGGTATGCAGCTATTGATACAAAAGGACTATCCCGACGCCCATGCAAGCCGATGCATATCACTCACTCGCCATGCACCATAGAACGGAAGACAAGAATATACACAAGAAACACCAGTCTAGAACGAGGTCACCAATCCACCGCCCACCCATTCTTATCCAGGAACTCCTCACAGGCCGCCTTGAGCGCATAGTTAGGCCGCAAATCATTGACCGTCATAGGGACACGAGTGAGCGGATCAACGCCCGATTTCTCGACGTACTTGACGATACCGATCCGATCAAAGCTATTCCCAGCTGGCGTAACAACCGGATCATGCATGATCTCGAAGGTGATACCGTCAATTAACCAGTCGGGTACAACCTAGAAAAGTCAACAGATGACCTCCCAACACATAGCCTCGGAAAACGAGAGTAAAAAGGAAAAAAAAAAA